>OQVL01002277.1_pt1 | contig 11717 bp, 17 predicted proteins | sample 1691501 | NCBI WGS metagenome assembly OQVL01 (sample SAMN03418253, study PRJEB22391) | human gut metagenome | biome: human-gut; feature: organic feature; material: feces | host: Homo sapiens | place: Tanzania | collected 2013-01
TTTCACCAAGAAACACCTAATAGAATCCTTCACAAATAAAACCTCCTTATAATTCTTCATTATAAGGTGTGTTCCTATCGCGTAAAAAATAAAGCCATGTCTCGCGACACAGCCTTATCTTGTCAGAACCTATTCGGCGTATTCTTTTCCTTCGAGTCCCAATTCATAGCACGACAGCATGAACGGATAATCTTCGTTGATATATGGTGCGATAAATTTGCCAGCCGGAGTGCGATAGAAGTACTCCATCGCCTTGAGCCGTATCGCAAGATATGCGTATTCCTGCGATACATCGTTCAGACGATTCCAGTTCCTCTTTATCCAGATCCGAATGGCAATCTCCGCGCACAGTCGCCAAAAACTGAATTTACCGATCATCACCGCGTCCTCGATTCGTTCCATAAGTCTCATAAGAAACCCTCCTTATAATAGTCCTTCATTATAAGGTATGTTTCTATCGCGTAAAAAATGAATCCATGCCGTCAAGCATAGACTCATTTTAGTCAGAATTAGAACCACTCTTCGAGTTCTCTATTTAGTTTACCAAAATCCAGATACTTTTGGGTGGCTGTATACGGCCGCAACGGATCTTTTTCATCACACCAGTACCGATCTATCGCATACAACAATCCCCCTAATATTCCGAAATATCTCGGCATGTTGATGATTAAGCAATCGCTGATCGCCGTTTTTTGTTCCAAAGTTACGACGAGATCACAATGCTTACATGCTAAGCGAAATAGCCCGATAATAGGGAGCATCATCACAACGCGAATCAGCATGAATGGTAGATTCAAATAGCATACCGTATACCTCACAACCTTCTTGACCTTGTCCTTCATAGATAACCCCTCCTTATAATTCTTCATTATAAGGTGTGTTCTATCCGCGAGTTCCAAGTTTCTGCCTTCTTGCTGCATTGAGCGCCCTATTCTGACTATAAATATCTTTTCGACTCATCTTCTTGCCGCCTCCATTTTGGTCAAGCGAACACATATGTATTAGCACCATAAGCCTGTTGATATGCCACTTTTCACACTCAAACGGTATTCCGAGTGAAACCATCCAGCTATATATGACCTCGGACGTAATGATCTCACGACTCCCTCGTCCTTTCGTCTTATCGCTGAACCACGATGCGGTCATCTTATCATTGATATAAGTATCGATTTTCTCTTTCGTCTCGCCGGCAATCGAGTAAAATATCACCGGATCGACGTTCTTGGTGATTGTCATGCACCTGTAGTAGTCGGCCAGTTCCTCGACATTTCTCGGCCCATCCTTGAGAAACGGCCTGTGCCACTTTGACTCCCATTTTGAAATTGAGACGAGAGAATGTTCCATCTGGATCGTCCGTCCGGGCGTTGTGACAAATTCTTCCTTCGCCTCGTCATAGAACTCCGTTCCGGGGATCGTAATTTCAATCATTCTCCCGCCTCACTTTTCGTCACAGCTTGACGTGAAGGCCCTGCTCGGCCAGCGCGTTTTCAACCTGCTTCTTGTCGGTCGCTTCGATCTCCTTGGCCATCGACTGGGGGATAACGCCATTAATAAAGCTCGTCTGGCTGTCTGTGTCGCTCAGAATGCTCATAAACAGCTCATCGTAGGCAGGAGTCTGCATGAACTCCTCGGCCATCTCCGGGGTCTTGGCAAATCGCTTGCCGTCCAGAGTCTTTTCGCCATAGGAACGCAGAATAAGCGTCTCGATAAAGTCCACCAGTGCCTTGCGATCTTTCTTGTCGATGATCTTTCTCAGTACGCCAAGCACACCGCCCGGCAGCTCCGCGTCCAGCTTAGTCAGCTCGCTCTTGCTCAGGTTGAACCAGAAGTCCTCGGTGCGCTCCATACCGTCGTAATCAGTGTAGGTAATCGTCTTCTTAAGCATCTTTTTTTCTCCTTTCGAAAAAGAAAAAATAAGGCCACGCGTTCAGCGCAGCCTTATTGTCTTTATTTATGTTTCAGATCAGGAAGCCGTCATCGCGGTGATAACAGCCGCGGGCAGGGGCATCTCGGGCGTAGTGGAACCCGTACCGGAGCCATAAAGAGTGCTTTCAAGTGCCGCCAGCTTCGTCGGATCTGCCGTGCGAGAGTCGATCTGGAGGTGCGCAATCGGCTTGTAACCGGTCACTTCAACCGGGACCGTCTCGCACTCCCAGCTAAACTCGATCGCCTCAGGCGAGTCGTTCTTGGTCTGATACTGACGCTCGGACGGGCTGGCCGTCGCGCCGTATACCAAGTGCAGAATATAACCGGCGCTTTCGGTCAGGTCATTGCCCACCTCGGTTCGGTAGCACAGGCCGAAAGTCTTGCGCGTCTGCTGGCCGAAATATACGCCGTCCACGGGGGAGACGGAGCCGTCGCACTCGGCCCATTCGTCGGGGTAGGTATACGCCGTCACGGTGAAACCAAATTCCTCAGCGGAGCGCAGCGTCGCATACAGAATATTGTCGGCGTAAATCTTGTTCGCCTCAGCGCCGCTCGGGCTTTCAGTAATGCCCGTAATGCCGTTCCATGCCACGCCGCCATCATACTTCTTGTTCGTCGTATTATAGACGTACAGCGCAACCTTGCTTACGCCAGTCTCATAATACTTCTTGCCGGATTCGTCCCATACAAGAGCAGCCATTCATTGTCCTCCTTAAAAGTAGATTGTGTAAACAAAATGGTTCAGATTATCAGCCGTGTAGAATCGATCGAAAGTGCAGTAGGGGAGCGCGCGAACCCTGTCCGGGATCTCCGAATCAGGGTTCTTGTCAATGACGTTTACGGTATATCGGTCTCTATGAAAATAGAGCGCGTCGTCGGCATGACGAACCCGCTCTCCGGACAAAGTGTATATGATACAGGGGTATTTCAGCTTGACCGTCTCCGGGGGCTGGAAATATACATTCGCGCCGCCAAGTGTTTTTCGCAGGAGTTCTCCAAGCTCACGTCGTCGGTCCATTGTAGACACCCCCGAGCGTAAAAATAAGCCTTGGACGCTGCACTTCAACGTTCGAGACCTTCCACTTTGTCCCCATCCACTCGATATACCGTATGTTGACGAAGTTCTCGTAAGCATATGCGTCGGCAACCACGCTGATCGAATTGTTGATCTTCAGGTTGTCGTTGACCCCTTCGCCTTTTTCCCATTGACGGGCGTTTCTCAGAATATCACCGTAATAAGCGCGCTCCACAATCTGCTCTTCCCATACATCGGGGGAAGTTTCGACCGTTTCGCCATAGCCAACCTTGCCATAAAACTTCCCCATTTTGATTTCTCCTTAGGCCGTGTATTCCTTGGAGTGCTTCAGCATCTTGGCGAGGGAAGCTGCCGAGACGTCCAGCATCACGAGGGAAGCGTAGGTCGAACCGATGTCGATCTGGGTCGGCGTATAGTAATCGTCGCCGATCTTCACCAGCACGCCCTTACGATACACCTCGATCAGTTCTTCCTTGGTCAGCTCCTTACCAGTGCTGCACGCGGAATCGGCATAAACATAGTTCTTCGTCGTGTCGGCATAGACGATGTAATAGCGGGTGTTCTCATCCTTGCTCTGCGCATACAGGTGCTCAATCTTGTTCGCCATATCTCTTTACCTCCTTATCAGCCCTGAGACGTGACCATTTCAATCGCGATGGCGCTCTTCGGCTTGGTCAGCGCTCCGGAGCAGCGGGTTTCTATCAGATACTTCTGGGCATTGTAATCGATATCAAAGTCGTCGAACATATTGACAGCGCCGCCCTTATCTGCGCCGACGTTGTAGTCGTTCAGATCGACGATGATGCCGACCAGATCGCGGGTCGTAGCGCCGACGGTGCGCTGGAGACCCTCCATAACGGGAACGGTCACAATACGGCGAACGCGCATGGCCGTCGCCAGCTTGTCGATGCTGTCATAAATGATGCGGCCCGTGGTGTCCTCCATCAGCAGCATATCAGTAATGCGGTCTTCGGTCGTAAAGAAGATAGTATTGCCGGAGCCCTTGTAATCCTTGCGGCTCTTGACAATGCCGCGAATGATGGCCTTGGCCTTCGCGTCGTCGGTCGCGTTCTGGGCAACGGTGATCAGCGTCTTGATGGTGTAAACATCATCGTCGGTCCAGATCGGGCGGATGTTGCCCTCGTTGATCTTATCGTCGGCAGCGGGGGAGCGGCCGTCGCCCACAAGGAAGGCGCGGGCCAGTTCCTCGTTGAGCATCATGCGCATCTCGCCCTTGAGCCAGCTCACAACGTCGAAATCGGTAATATCGATCACGTCGTCACGATCCAGCTTCTGCTTCTTGTAGATGGTCGTGGGGTTGGTCGTACGCTTCAGCACGGAAATAACTTCCTCGACCTTCACATTGCCCTTTACGTAGCCCTTCGCACGAGCTTCGTCGGCGGTGATGTCAGCATAGGTGCTCTTGATTCGGCTGAACGGAGTATGATGCACGCCGTTCATGACCGTGTCGACCCAGCTCATGTCCCTCTTATAGAACTCGGGCTGATTCGTCAGAGCCTTATTGTCGGGGAACAGGGTTTCGATGTTGTCGATACCATGCTGGAGGAAAGCTTCCTTCAGGCTGCCATATCGCTTGCCGTCGGCCAGAATTTCAGCCATCTCGGCATGGGTCAGGGTGTTCTCTTTGTTATCGTTGTCAAAGACGTTGTGCTTCACTTCGGCATCCTCCTCGTCATCTCCGTTATCGCCGCCATTCTCGAGCGCAAGGCCAACGACGGTATACATTGCTTCCTTCTGCTCGTCGGTCATTGTATCAATTACGTCCTTCAGGGTCTTTTCAGCCATTTTCTTGTCTCCTTCATCGCTGTGATTAATCTCATCCTTCTTTTCCGGCTCTTCAGCATGGAAGATTTCAGGCGCGTATCCGCACTCGATGTAAGCGTCGCCATCGTCGTAGTCCTCCATAATGTCACTGTGCTCAATCACGTCGGTGATGTGCGCACCCGGATTCGCCGGAGCCAGCACGAGCGAAACCTCGCGGATAACGCCGTGCATGACGTTGCCTCCCACCTGCTGGAGCTTATTTGCATAGATCGACAGCGATGTAATATCACCGTGCCGTATCAGCTCCTTGGCATGGCGGCCCATTTCCGTATCATTGAGATAGCCATAGGTAAATACGCCATCATCGCGATTCTCCAACACGGCATGGCCAAGAACATTAAAAGCCTCGGTATGATCATGGTTCCAGATAAGCGGAACGCTCATGCCGTCGCAGTCCTTAAACGCGTTCTTCCGGATCGTGCGTCCATCTGAACATTTAAGGTCGTTCTTGGTTGCCCAGCCGCTAAAGTCATACTGTTTGCTCATCGTCTAGGTAACCTCCATTTTGATTTTCCGGAGCATAATCGCTCGATTCCTCCGGTGCATACAGGTTCTTGTTTCTAAGCTCGTCGGCATTGGGGTCAGTAGAGGTCTGCATACCGATGGCCTGACGGACTTCGTTGGTCGTCAGAATTTCATTTCTCGTGAACCGCTCCGCCAGCTCACCCATCTTGCTCGCCGTCACAAACTTGAACGGATCTCGGTAATAATAAATTCGCTGGCCCTGTGTAATCGCGGTCTTTGTGAGGAACCGGCGATTCATAGCGTCAGCGATTGCTGCCACGATCGGCTCGATCGTTCTGGCATAGTAGTTATTCAGTTCATCCTCAGAGGCCGTCCCATTGAAAACGCCTTCGGTGAGCCCCAGCTGAGCATACAGCGTCTTTGTCAGATACTCGATCTGGTTCATCAGGTTGTTTTCAACGGATCGGTTGAGTTGGGTGATCTTTTCCGTGCCATCCGTATAGGCAATGCCGTATTTGCTTCCCATAAGCTGTGTTTCGATGTCTTTGCGCCGCTCTTCGGCCTGCCTCTTCCGCAGCTCGCTCTTTATGGTATAGGGGAGCTGTATAATCAGGTCGAGCTTTCCGCTGCTCGATTGCTCATCCACGGCATCCAGCATAGCCAGCTTGTAGGCCAGCCGCCGCAGTGTCGAGTTCGGTTCGTTCATCACGGCATAGAGCGGATTTTCAACGATCGCGACAGATTCCTTTGGCAGCGTTATTGGCTCTTTCTGACCTGTTTGGTCATTGTATAGCATGATCCTGACGTGCTTCGGATACCATTGCTCGATCTTGCCCACGCGCATCGTCTTGATCTCGTATGAGCTGTTCAGGATACTGCCGATCGTATCAACGGGCACGATCGCGATCGATCCTTCATCGCACAGGCTCATCACCGCGTCCATAATAAAAGCCTTACCGCTCTGGTCAATGTTGGCCTCGAACGTAAGGCATCGATTAAGTCCACTATCGAGCGTCTCCAAATATCGTCCGTCCTCATCCATCCTTGCATGGACGATCGTTGTCTGGGAGACGTCCAGAGCGATTCTGGTGTATATGGCTGATATGATCGTCTGCTCATTGCCCGGATGGAGTCGAACGCGATCCGGCCTGTTGGCGTAACCCCCGCCGATGTCGGCGTATGTCAGCCTCGTGGGATCTCGATTCATAAAGATATTCCAAGCCCTCTTGGCTCTTTCCATCAGTCCCATTTTGATTTGTTACCTCGTATTTTTGTTTAGTCCAATATGTCGATATCGATAAGGAAATCTCTTCCGGCCTTTGTGTCATTATACCCAAGATCGCGAAGAATAGCGCTAGTAATCCGGGCATCACGTTCGGCATTATATTTTATTCTCGTTTTAGAATCTTTGTAAAAAGCTTCTCCGAGCCGCTTTTGTTCAGAGCGACTCCAATCTAGAGCATCTTTGAACCTCTTGCTTACTGGTTTTGAATAGTACCAATTACCCGACTTTTTCTCGATTTCTTTTTGGAGTTTTACATATTGATCTACGTTTTCAGGATCAATCTGTTTTTCTATATCCCCTCGAGAACTTTGATACTTCTTTTTGCCAGCAGACGTGAGTGTTCCATCCTTCTTCTGGAATCTTCGAACGCCCCATTTCATGCCTTTAACGCCATAATGCCAAAGTTCGTATTCGGCCATTTGCTCCCCTCCCATCCATTTTGTGCAATAAAAAAAGAGCCTCTGCAAAAGCAGGGCTCAAATGCTTCAATCTAAGCTATCCGTCAAGGCAGACGATACTTCAATCTCTTTTCAATGGATTCAAACCATTTCTCAAGATCATATGTGACATTCATGCTGCACACTTTCTTTGTTTTCTTGTCGACGGCATAATAAGGATCGAACTCGCCTTCTTCGTCGTCTGGATCTTCAACCGCTGCTATAAAATAATGTCTTCGGTCGTAATCCGTAACCATAGTGACTGTCAATTCAGGCATCTCTTTTTCGAAAATAGCCTTAGCTTCTTGCCACGTCATCATTCGGCCACCTCTTTTATAAATTTCGGATCAAAGTCGATGTTATCAATCCGAGCATAACGGACATTTTGAGCATGTTCCAATATCACGTCGATATCATTATACACCTCGCCCTTCTGAGCGTCAATGCCTACGACTTTTCCACCAACGATTTCATAGGACATGCTATGCCGCCCTCTTCTTTCGCCTATCGACCATCCGTAGGATAGATTGCCTCTTGCACCGTTGCCCTGTCTGACCAGCAGCCCTTTAAGTTCATCCATCTCTCGATACGATAGGACGGTATCCTTACGCTTCCCAAAGTCTTTATACTCTATACCGGGAAACCACGTCGAAATTTCGGATGTCTTATACCCATGAGATGCTTTCTTGGCTCTCACATCATATCCGCGCCTTCTAAGCTCGTAGGTCAGCGTGGATAGAACGCAATTTCGTTTTGTGTTGTCATTAAAGTTGAAATATCCCGGATTGACTCTTTCGGCATCTTCGCTACGGGACATTTTTCGGGTCTTCATCTTAAATCCTGTATCGGGATCAATATGACCATCGGACCTTTTTCGCTCCTTGTCAAACGACATCGTCTTCACAAAGGCCTGGCCTCTTTTTACGGTAATGCGTTCGACATCATTCTTTAATCCTGAAAGATTAAAAGAGCTCAGATGCCGTATGAAGTTATTTCCGATTCGCTTCAAATGGCTCCATCCGCTTTTCGAATGATCGCGTTCGCCTTTGGGTTTTCTGTATCGGTCTTCTCCGTCCGGAGTCAGGCTTCCGTCTTTATTTTGAAATCGCCGAACACCCCACCGCATACCCTTTATGCCATAATGATACAACGCAAGGTATCCGGTGTTGTAGAACGTCCCCTCCATTTACTCGAAATTCTCCTTGTTCAGTTTGTAAGCAATATAAGCATCCATAAGCGCCGATACGCTATCGATCTTTTGCTCGTTTCGGCGCTTGAGCAACTTCCGATTGCCATTGGTGTCTTCAATCGTGATACAGTTACCCATCGTAAAGCTCATAATCTGCTCATCAAACAACAGGAGCTTTTCTTCTGCGAGTTTCTTCAGCTCGCCGAGCGGTACGCTTTCAGTCTTTGCGCCCTGAATGACTTTTTCAATACAATAAGGGCCGTTTTCTCTTTCCCATCGATCGACAAATTCTCGTGCGTTGAAAGGGTCGAATCCGAAACTGCGCACGTCGTACTGATTGTCTTCGATGTGCTTTACGAGATCATCGTAAACCTCCATCATGTCGAGTACGGTTCCTTCGAGAACAATCAACGTTCCCTCTTGGATAAACTCTTCATACTTCTGCCGCATGGCCTTCTGGAGCTTGACCAGTGTAACCGATGTAATATAGCATCGTGTCTTTATTCCGTAAGACCCGTCGGACAGAGGAAACAAAAATGTGAACGCGCAGAAGTCGTCTCCTCGTGAAAGATCGGCTCCCATTGAGCAGACCATCTGCCAATAATCCCGTTTCCGCACGAGGGGTCTCGTCTCTTCATACGTGAAGAAATATGTATAGCCCTCCATCGGAATCCCGAATCTCTTGGCGAGAATATCGTTCCTCGTCGAAGGGTTCGCCTCCATGCGCTCCACATCGAGCTGATAGGTCTCATAGGTCACGGTCTTTCCGAGGTTCGGATTCGCCTTGATCCACATCGATGGATCACCGACTTCCGAAATATCGTCAAGCTTGTAGTACCATATCGACGTATGAGGACTTGGAACCTTACCTTTGAGTATGTTCATTAGTTCCATTTTGATTGTATCGCCGGCTCCATTTCGAACACAGCCTTCGCTGCTTGTCGAGATGATCAGATAGTTATCTATCTTCGCTGCGCCCTGTTCGATCGGGCCCACAACATCCTCTCGCGTATCGCCGGACAACCACTCGTCGATTGTTGCCACCTTGCATCTGAGGCCCTGAAGCTTGTCGGTATCCATGACACGTATCTCCATAAGCGAGTTTGTCATGAAATTCTCGATGCCCTTCTTGGTCGAGGCCAGTTTGGTTCGGTTCGCCTTCGGCCCCGTCGTGTTTTGCAGGCTACCCTCTGTCAAAAATTTGAACAGCGGCCCACGCGATCGCGTAATAGCAGTCCGAATAGGGGAAAGTGTCTCGTCGGCCTGACGCATTGTTGGAGCTACAACAATCTGGTGTGTCGTGCTCGTATCGACAGTCAGGAAATATGCCTGAAGACAAGCTGCATAGAGCGACTTTGCCGCCGATCGTCCGACGATCAGATACTGCTTGTTGATAAGTCTTTTCTTAATCGTCTTTTGGACATAGTGCCCGCCGCGATGATCCTTGCCGGGCTCGTATACGCTTCTCTCAATAAAATAATACCATCCAAGCACGTCCTCTGCCCAAAGCTTGAACGAATCGAGCAAATGAAGGTCGCTGCCGTCGGTCAGCGTCAATTCATCCTCACAGAATCGTATAAACCCCTCGACGGGATCGGGGTCGTAGTAGACAGCCGGGTTTGCGATCAGGTTGTCTATTCTATTCATCTGCATGGAGATTTCCTGACAAACCGGAATATCTCCGCGAAGTACGGCCTCTCTAAACTGGCCGTAGTATTTCGGGGTGGCCGTGTTTGAGAGAGCCATTTTGATTCACCTCTTCTTTTTCTTAGGGGTTCAATAGGTTACTTCTAAGAACGACTCGTCTGGCCTTACTCATCTCTTCAGCATATTTGTTCACCTTTTCGAGTTCGTCCTTATTCATTTTCTTAAGATCCTCAACCGTCAGCGAATCCAGATCGATTGGTTTATCTTTGGGTTTAGTGTTCTGGAACATCTTATTAGTCATCGCATCGATCGCCTTATTGCCAGCTTTCATAGCCGCATTTTCAAGAAGTTGAGCCACGATCTTTTTTATTCGGCTGTTCTTTTTCGGATTTGCTTTCAGAATATAAGTTCTGTATTCTTCTTCCAGCTTCAGTCGATCAACTTTGGCCTGAAGCTCTTTATCGCTCAAACTGGATATGTCGATCCTGTCTTTCTTTTTATTGCCTTCGGTCTTCTTTCCAGAATGATCAGAATAACCTTCCTGAGCGGCGCGCCGTTTCTTTCCAGCGGGGGTCCACGTTCCGTCCTTGTTCTGGAATCGGCGCACGCCCCATTTCTGACCTTTAATGCCCGTGTGAATTAGATACTCGTACACTTTATGATCCTGCACCTCCTTCCCGAATTACTCAGGGTCGCGCTGTACGTTCAGCCGCCATTCGCATTCCGCAGCAGCCTTGTTGTACGCCTCGACGACCACTGAGCTGCTCGGAGGGTCGAACATAAGGCGGGCTTTTATAAAAATATACGACTTGGCTGCTTCCAGATCGATTGCGTCCGATCCAAGAAAATCCTGCCAAGTCGCACCGTCATCTTCAATTCGAAATCCACTGCTTGGCCCTATGCCGATCTGTGTCAGCGCCATGATCGCCGTGTTGATGGCGACAATAATATCGGTATCGAATGCCTCGTAGCTTTCATCAAGGCCGAGCAGCTTCTTTATGGTCGTCAATATGCTCTCTTCCAAATTGTCATCGCCTCCATGGACACGTGTCGTTAGGGTGTCTTTCTATCGGCCCTTTGGGCAATAAGCTCTCGTCGCCATAATGTATGGCGTTGTGCGTCAAAGGAGACACGCATATCAAAAACTCAGGATCATAGATGAACTCACTGTCTTTTTCAGCATCCTCGATAGCAATCGGATTCATGTGGTGTATCACAATTTTTCCGGGAATCTCGTATCCTTCGACACCCATGTCCCGGCCTTCATCGCGAATTATCACCGTATTGCGCGCCTGCTTCCATCGCCTAGAGGAATACACGATCTGATTGAGATACCGATCGAATCCAAACGTGCTTTCACCAACCTGCCCCGACAATTTCAAATATCGAAATCGCTCTTCGTAGCTCTCAATCCTCGCCAGCTCTTTATAGCATCTAATAATCATCCGGATCACCCTCGTCTTCGATCTCGCCATTGCCATTGTAGCGCCGCATAGCGTTGATGGCATTGGAATACAGCTCCTTAATGTCCTCCGCCGACTCGATGGCGTTGGTCTTGGCCTTGAGCAGTTCGTTCTCTTTGATCAGTTTTTCTTTCTCAAGTCTTTCCCGCGTCGTCGCCAGCTTCAAAAAATGCACAAGCACCTGCGCAGACGCAGTTTTGTTGAGTATTTGCTCCTCAGCCAGATTAACAGCGGCTGCCATGAGCTGTTCTTCTCTTTCTTCGAGCGTTCTTGCCGGCGGGCGACGCCGGTGGGTACCATCTTGCGAAACTTTTGCGCGTCCCAATCCGACATTCACCGTCCTTTCAAACACTTCTTTATGCCCCGGAGCCACTTTCCCACCACTTTTGTTCTCTAAAATATCACCCCCGGGGACTTTTTGGAG
>OQVL01002281.1_pt1 | contig 11713 bp, 11 predicted proteins | sample 1691501 | NCBI WGS metagenome assembly OQVL01 (sample SAMN03418253, study PRJEB22391) | human gut metagenome | biome: human-gut; feature: organic feature; material: feces | host: Homo sapiens | place: Tanzania | collected 2013-01
TGATGCACTTTGAGTATCGCTTGCGTGCGGAGGTCTTGCCGGGTTTACCTGTGCAAAGGCATCAACGGGCTTTGCCAAAAACCTGAGATCGGATATGTTTCGGCGAATTCAAAGCTATAGCTTTGAGAATATAGATAAATTTTCATCGGCATCGCTTGTAACACGTCTGACAACGGATGTCAGCAATGTGCAGATGGCATTTATGATGGTTATAAGAACTGCGGTCAGAAGTCCGCTTATGCTCATATTCTCGGTTGTTATGGCGTACATAATGGGTGGTTGGCTCGCGTCGGCATTCGTTGTGGTTGTACCCGTCCTCGGAATAGGACTTTGGCAAATCGGCAAAAAAGCCATGCCGGCGTTCCGTTGCCGATTGACGCGCTGACCGAAAAGGACAAGCTGGATTTGCAGGCGGCGCTGGATATGGGGGCGGATATCATCGGGCTGTCGTTCGTCCAGCGTCCCGAAGATTTGCTGCTGGCGCGTTCACTGATTAACGGGCGCGCTTGGATCGTTTCGAAAATCGAAAAGCCGGCGGCGTTGGAGCATTTGGACGAAATTATCCGCCTTTCCGACGGGATTATGGTGGCGCGCGGCGATTTGGGCGTTGAGGTTCCGCCCGAAAAGGTTCCCGTATTGCAGAAAAAGATTATCCGCGCCTGCCGCAAGGGCGGAAAGCCCGTCATCGTCGCAACGCAGATGCTGGAATCGATGGTGTCGAATCCGACGCCGACTCGAGCCGAAGCGTCCGATGTCGCGACCGCCGTGTTTGACGCCGCGGACGCCGTGATGCTGTCGGCGGAAACGGCGGCGGGGGCGTATCCCGTCGAAGCGGTGACGCTGATGAACAAGATCATCATGGAAACGGAATCGCACGATTTGTACCGCAAGTATTTGGATGCGGCGCGTCTGGAACCGGAACACACACCCGAAAGCGCGATTACGGTTTCCGCGCGCGTGACCGCCGAAACGCTGGAAGACGCGGCGGCGATCGTTTCTTATACAATCAGCGGGGCGACGGCGGGGCGCGTGTCGCGCGAACGTCCCTATATCCCCGTAATGTGCATGACGCCGGACGAATCCGTCGCCCGCAAGATGAGCCTGTTCTGGGGTATTGAAAGCGTCGTTTGCGAACCGATGAATCTGCTGGTCGACGTCGCGCGCAGGGCGTCCGATTACTGTCAGGATCTGTTCGGCGCAAAGGTCGGCGAAAAAATCATCATGACGGCGGGACTGCCGTTCAACGTGACGGGCAACACGAATCTGTTGCACATTTTTTCGGTGATGAATCAAAAATCCGAAAAATGACGTAAAAAAGGGGGCTTGGAAAAGCCCCCTTTTTAAATCGCGGTTTGTTATTTCGCGGCGGGATAGCGCGCCGAAAACCATTCTTTCAACGCGTCTTTTTGATTCGCCGCGACCAGTTCGGGGCAAACGAACGCGTGGTATTTTTTGTGGAACAGACGATCCGCCTTGAAACGCCATGAAAATTTGTAGTCTTGCGGATTCTTGATTTCCAGACACAGCATCTTGCACCCCAAAAAGCTTTTTTCGGCGATGGAATCGATATCGTCGGCTTTGATGTCCGTTTCCGCGTCGATGTGAATGACGCCGCCGGAAATCACGATATAAGGCTTTTTTCGGATATGGTTGAACCAAAACAGCAGACTGGAAACGCCGAAACACAAAAGAGCCGCCGCCGAAACAGGCAGAATCAAACACCAATACCACCAATGAACCGCAAAGCGCCAATTCCACGCGCACGGACACGCCGATATCGAAACCGCCATAAACGCCGCCGCGAACACGGAAAGCAGTCCGAAACACGGAAAGCCGCAACTTTTGCGGTAGTTGAAAACAATTTCTTCCGTCATGCTTTGAATCCTTTTCGTTTTAATGACAGGTCAAGTGTAAAACTTCGACCTGACTTTAAGTCAATACTTTTTTTGGCAAAGGCGGGCTTGCCTTTCTCGAACGCTTGATTTACAAGGGGCGGTATCGAAAAAAACGGAAGAAGAGAAATGAAGAAATCTTTTTTGTCTTTTGTGCTGGTTTTTCTGTTCGCAACGGCGGCAGTCGCCGGTCTTGACGATGCTTTGCGCGGCAAGCGGGTGGGGGTTCAGTTGGGGACGACGGGCGATTCGCTGGCGGGCGAGGTCGCGGGCGCGACGGTCGAACGCTACAACAAGGCGGGGGACGCGGTGCAGTCTTTGCTGCGCGGCAAAATCGACGCCGTTTTGATTGATGAACAGCCCGCGGCGGCTTTTGTCGCGAATAATTCCAAACTGGCGGTTTCCGACAGTGATCTGGCGCGCGAGGAATACGCCGTCGCCGTTTCCAAACAGAATAAAAAACTGAAAGCTTCTTTGAACGCGGCGATCGCGGGACTGAAGGCGGACGGCACGTTGGAACGCGTTTTTAAAAATCATGTCGGCGATGAAAAAGGGGCTTATCCCGTCATCGAAACCGGAAATTGTCCGAACGGAAAATTAAAGGTCGCCACAAACGCGACTTTTCCGCCTTATGAATTTTACGAAAACGGGGAAATAGCGGGGATTGATATCGATTTGGCGCGTCTTGCCGCCGCGAAACTGGGAAAATGCGCCGTGTTCGAGGATATGGAGTTCGACGCTGTGATCGGCGCCGTTCAGTCGGGCAAAGCCGATATCGGCGTCGCGGGTATGACGGTGACGCCCGAACGGCTGAAAAACATTGATTTCACAGATAGTTACGCGACATCGAAACAAGTTCTGATCATTCTGTCCGACGGGGCGGAAGCAGGATATTCATTCGTTGAAAAATTCAAAGACGACTTTGTGCGGGACGATCGCTGGCGTTATTTGGCGGCGGGGTTGAAAAACACGCTGGTCGTCACGTTTTTTGCCGCGCTTATCGGGGTCGTTCTGGGATCGCTGATCGGCGTCGTCCGTGTGGCGCGCGACAAGAACGGTTCCTTTCCCGTTTTAAATTTTTTGTGCCGCGTTTATCTGACCGTCATTCGCGGCACGCCCGCCGTGATCCAGCTATTGATCATGTATTATGTCGTTTTTGCGACCGCCGACGTGAATAAAGTGGCTGTCGCCGCTTTGGCGTTCGGGTTGAATTCGGCGGCGTATGTGGCGGAAATCGTCCGGTCCGGCATTCTGTCCGTCGATCACGGGCAGGCGGAGGCGGGACGGTCGCTGGGATTGAGCTTTGCGCAGACGATGCGGTTCGTGATTTTGCCGCAGGCGTTTAAAAACGTTCTGCCCGCTTTGGCGAACGAATTTATCGTTTTGTTAAAGGAAACGTCTGTTTGCGGTTATATCGGTCTGATGGATCTGACGCGCGGAGGCGACGTGATTCGCAGCGTGACATACGACGCGTTTCTGCCGCTGGCGGCGGTCGCGCTGATTTATTTGTTCTTCGTCGTCGTGCTGACGGCATTGGTGTCCCGTTTGGAAAAAAGGCTGAAAAGAAATGAACGTTGAACGTGAAATATTGATCGACGTGCAAAACGTCGGAAAGGCGTACGGAGATAACATCGTTTTGCAAAACGTTTCCGCGCGAATCGCACGGGGCGACGTCGTTTCGATCATCGGTCCGTCGGGGTGCGGCAAATCGACTTTTTTGCGAATGCTGAACGGGTTGGAAACGCCGACTTCCGGACGGATCTTGTTCGAAGGAACGGATATCACCGATAAAAAAACGGACATCAACCTTGTGCGGCAAAGAATCGGCATGGTGTTTCAGCAATTCAACCTGTTCGCGCATAAAACGGTTTTGGAAAACATCACGCTCGCCCCGACGCTGTTGAAAAAAACGCCGGCGGAGGCGGCGCGCGACAAAGCCATGGAACTGCTGGACGTCGTCGGTTTGCCCGACAAGGCGGATTTGTATCCCGCGATGCTGTCGGGCGGTCAAAAACAGCGCATTGCGATCGCGCGGGCTTTGGCGATGGATCCCGATGTGATGCTGTTTGACGAGCCGACTTCCGCGCTGGATCCCGAAATGGTCGGCGAAGTGCTGGAACTGGTGCGCCGTTTGGCTGAAAAAGGCATGACAATGGTTTTGGTGACGCACGAAATGGGTTTCGCGCGCGAAGTCGCCGACCGCGTGATGTTTTTTGACAATCGCGGTGTCGCCGAAGAAAACGCGCCGTCCGAAATCTTTAACAATCCGCAATCCCCGCGCCTGAAAGATTTCCTGTCCAAGGTTTTGAAATAAGGAGATTTCGCCGTGTCTTTCGATTTCATTCCCGTCCGTACCCGGCTGGTTCGTCCGCCGCGGGACGATATTACCGACATTCTGGATTCCCTGCCCGAATTGCGTGAAAAGGATATTATTTTCATCACGTCGAAAATTTTGGGCATTCATCAGGGACGTTGCGTTCCCTGCAACGGCGTCGACAAGACCGATTTGATCAAACGGGAAGCCGACCGTTATCTGTCCTATACGCATCGCGGCGGGTTCAACGTCAACCTGACGGTGACGGACAACGTCCTGATTCCCGCGGCGGGCATTGATGCCAGCAACGCGGGGGGGTACTATGTGATGTGGCCGAAAAACGTCGACGCGCTGTGCGCCGATATCAGAAAACGTCTGTGCGCCAAGCGCGGCTTGCGCGATTTGGGCGTCGTTTCGACCGACAGCCACACGACGCCTTTGCGCTACGGCGTGACGGGGATTTCGACGGGGCTGGCGGGGGTGGAGCCGCTGAAAGACCTGCGCGGACACGCCGATCTGTTCGGGCGACCGCTGGTGTTGACCCAAGTTGACGAGATCGACGCTTTGGCGGCGATGGCGGTTTTGCTGATGGGTGAAGCCGACGAATGCACGCCGATAGTGGTTTTGCGCGGTTGGGACAAGATTGTGTTTAATGAAAACGCGTCGATGAAGGATTTTAAAATCGATCCGGAAGACGACCTGTACACGCCTCTGTTGTCGGTGATGCAATGCAAGTGACGCTGTTCGCCGCCGTTTCCGCCGACGGTTTTATCGCCGATAAAAACGGCGACGGGAACTTTTCAACGCCCGAGGACAAAAAGCTGTTGCGTTCGTTTTTAAACGGAAAAGCGTGCGATTGTTTTGTTTGCGGGCGCAAAACGGCGGAGGAGTTTCAAGACAGGCTGACGGCGAAACCTTTGTTCGTCCTGACGCGGAACAAACGACCGGACGCCGGCAACCGCGCGTACTTTTCGACGCTGGCGGAATTTGACGGCATGCTGGAACGGCGCGGATTGCGCGCGCCGACTTTGTTGGGCGGGGCGGAAACTTACGATTTCTTTTTAAAAAGCGGGCGTGTCGACCGCGTCGTTCTGACAACGGAAAGCGTGCGGTTCGAAACGGGCAAGGCGTTTGATTTTCCGAAATACGCCCGTTTGTTCGATTTGATACACGTCAGTCGTTTGTCCGAAAAAACGGAAGTGTCTTTTTTTGAACGGAAAAAATGAAAAAGCCCGAAAAGACGGGCTTTTTCTCAATCATGTCAGAATGTTGATCGCCTCTTGCGTCATTTCGTTGGCGGTCGTGAACGTCTGCACGTTGCTGGAATAGGCGCGTTGGGTGACGATCATGTTCGTGAATTCCTCTTCCAGCGACACGTTGGACGATTCGATTTTTCCGCCTTCGATCGTCGTTTCCGTCAGCGTGTTCTGCAAATCGACGATTTCCAGATTGCCAGCGTTCTGATTATAGGCGAACATGTTGCCCGAAACGGCTTCCATCATGTTCGGCACCTGAACTTGCGCCAGTGCGACTTTGCACACAGGAACGCTGACGCCGTTGCTGTATCCCGCGTTTAAAACGCCGTTCGAATCCCATGTCGTCGTCGTCAGTCTGCCGAAGCTTTTGCCGTCCTGCGACAAAACGGATCCGTTGAGCGTGTTCGCGTACTGCGTGAAATGCCGCAAATCCAGTTTGATCGCGCTTGTTCCCCCGTCGTCCCACGCCGCTTGAATGTCGGTCGTTTTCGGGGAAACGATTTGCGCGTTTTCGTCGAACATGACTTCGATGGCGTCGCCGGCGACCGCCGCGCCGTCAATGGAAATGTGAAGTTTCCATGTGTTCGTGTTGTCTTGCGGTTCCCATTTCATCGCCAGCGTGTGCTGGTTGTATTTCGAATCAAAGACGGGAAATTTCAACAGTTGCGTTTCGTTCGCCGACGCGTCGATATTGCCTTTGAACGACATTTCCGTCGTTTGATGACCGGGGTAGTATTCCATGGGGGAAATAATTACCGGTTCAAAGGCGGAAGAAAATGCCTCGGCGTCGTTGTTGTAGTTCCAGCCCATGACATAGTAGCCCGACGCGTTCGTAAAGTAGTTCGCGGGCGACGACTGCGTGACGACGCCTCCGTCCGTCGGTTTGAAAAAGGTCACGGTTTTCGCTTTGTATCCCGCGGGCGGGGTGGCGGTCGCCTGAAAGTCGCCCGCGCGCGAATAAAGCGTTTCGTTTTGACCTTCGACGACGAAAAAGCCCTGACCGCTGATGCCCAGATCGTACATGCTGCCCGTCGGACTGAGAACGCCCGCGATGTCAACCATGCGGCGATCGACGTTTCCCGCAGAAAAAAAGTGGGAATCGGTGCCGATTTCGTTAAACTTCGTCATTTGCGTTTCAAAGCGCGCGTTGACTTTTTTATAGCCGACGGTGTTGACGTTGGCGATGTTCGAACTGATTTGTTCCAACGCGTGCGATTGGGCGTGCATGCCCATTGTCGATGTGACAAAAGATCCCAGTGCCATCGCGTTTGCTCCTTTAAACAGTTTTATCCGGCTTTGTATATGCAAAATTCATGCCGTTTTTCAATAATTCAATCGAATGATTTTATTTTTCGGCGATGATTTATAATGCAATCGGTTTTGTTTAATGGTATAAGTCAAAAATCGATTTTATAACGGAAGGGTGAAATGCGCCGCGTTTTGGTGATAAACGGTCCGAATTTGAACCTGTTGGGCGTCAGACAGCCTGAAATTTACGGCAGGGATACGCTGGCGGACATCGAATCGGAATGTTCGGTCAAGGCGCGCGAGCTGGGTTTGGAAATCGAATTTTTCCAATCCAACGGCGAAGGCGACATCGTCACGGCGATTCAAAACGCGCGCGGACAGTGCGACGCCGTTGTGATCAATCCCGCTGCGTATTCCCACACTTCCGTCGCGATTATGGACGCTTTGCTGGCGTGCGACATGCCCGTGGTGGAGGTCCACTTGTCCAATATCCATCGGCGGGACGAATTCCGTCGGCTTTCCTACGTTTCCAAGGCGGCGGACGGTGTTATCTGCGGGTTGGGGAAACAAGGGTATCTGTTGGCTTTGGAGGCTGCGGCCTCTTTATTGAATAGGGAATGAACATCTATGTCTAAATCCAGCTTGTCTGCTAATGCCAGCAGGTTCTCAGAAGAATTCATCAGTTCTGTCATGGTATCGCTCATGCCGTGAGCTGCCTGCATAGTGCTGTCAGCAGATGCCGCATTCTGTTCAGAGATTGCCGACAATCCTTCCACTACATCACGGATCGCACTTCCGGACTGTCCTAAGACATCCATCTTCTCCCGGATACCGCCGATATGTTGCAGGGAATTCTCCACACCATCCGCTACTGCCGCAGTCTTCACACCGGTCTCCTCTAACTTGCTCTGCTGGTGATTCATGTTGGCTTCCACTTCACCCATGATCTCCACCATTCTGCCGGAAGACTCCATGATATTTTTGATGATCTGCTCAATCTCGGTTGCGGAGCGCTTGGACTGGTCAGCCAGCTTACTGATCTGCTCTGCCACCACTGCGAAGCCTCTTCCCGCTTCCCCGGCTCTGGCTGCTTCAATGCTGGCATTCAGTGACAGTAGATTCGTTTGTGCCGCAATCTCTGAGATAAATTGGGTTGCGGACTGAATATTTTGTGCGGAAGCGTTTGTCTGATTGGTCTGGTCAGCGATAACAGAGATAGCATTTTTCACCTCTTCGCTGATCTGTTTTAATTCTTCGATTGTAACGGCAGCCTTGTCGCTGGCATCTTTCATGGTGTCGGCACTCTCATTTAACTCATCCGCGGCAATGCCCGTTTCGGTAATCAGATTTCCCATGATCTGCACATTGGCAGAGGCATTCTGCGCATCCGCTGCCTGCTGGGTAGCTCCGTTTGTAATATTGGCTACGGTTGTCTGCATTGCATTGATGCCGGTATAGGTTTCATGGGATGTCTGCTCAAGCATGTCAGACGAATCCACAAGCAGAGAAGTACTTTCTTTGATGCCTCTGATAATTTTTAAAAGCTCCGTTTGAAGATTTTCCACTGCGCGGGAAAGATCACCAATTTCATCGGTTCGTTTCAAAGCCTTGCGGTCGATTGCTGCGTGCAGATTGCCGGAAGATACTTCCTGAACACTCTGAATGCTTCGGCGAAGTGCACGCGTAATAGAGGTTGTACATTTCTGTACGATAATGATGCAGATGATCATGGCTGCGATCACGATTGCGATGATTGTGTTGAGAATCCGCATAATGCTGTTGTGCGTCGGCTTTTTCTCGGCACCGGCAAACATTTCTCCAACTTTTTTTATCAAAAAGCGCATTTTTCTACAAGAAATCCTTGTTTTAGGCTATTTCCACAGCTTCTGATAGTATCTTGCAGAGCCTTTCAACCCCAAATCGGGATGAAAAATCCTCACAAAGTCCATCAGCAGCAGGTCGGGGCGAAACGACACTTCCTCGAAATAAGGCACTCCCGTGGCCGAGCCGCAGCCATACACCCCACCCCCTGCAAACGCCTTGAGCATCTTATAGCCCGGATATTCGGCAAGCAGGTCGGCTGGCAGCGGAGCCTTGCCACCATTATATATGAACAGCCAGCAGTCAGCGTCGCTCGCCTCAGCCACCACCTTCTCCGGAGCAAGAGTCAGCGAACCGCTATGTTCGTCGGCGGCAAAAGCATAGCGTGCGCCAGCGTCGGCAATGAGCCGCCCCATGCTGCTCTTGCCGCCAGGACAATACCACACGCCGCTCACCACGCGCTCGGTTATCACCTTTGGCCTAAGGCGCGATGTGGCAGCCAGACGCATGGTCTCCTTGTAGTTGCGCTCCACAACAGCAAACAGCGAGTCGGCCTCACGCTCCCTGCCTATGAGCATTCCGTAGAAGCGCATCCACTCCGCACGCCCCAAAGCCGAAGTCTCCATATAGTCGGCACACTCCACAAGGGGCACTCCGATATGGTCGAGCTGACCGTAGCCGGCCCCCTCGAAGGGCGACACCAGCACTGCCTGAGGCCTGAGGCTCACAATGCGCTCTATCGAGGGCGACATGCTGTTGCCGCAATCGGCTATTGCGCCTGCCTTCACGCCACGCTGCACATAGGGCAGATTGATGTAGCCGAGATCGCACACACCGTCCACAACCTTTTCCGCGCCCAAAGCCCCAAGCAGAAAGCAATGGGGCGAGGTGAACACCACGCTGCGCTCCACGGGAGTGTAGACCACCGTTGCGCCTTCGGGCAAGCTGCCAGCCACGCGGGCAGAGTCGGTGCGCGGCACGAGCGCATAGCGGTGGAGCACGCTACCCATGCGCCAGGGATTGGCGAGCGACACAAGCGTGTAGCCGTCATGGCGCACGGCGGTGATGTGGTCGGCATACTTGAAGCCGATGGTGTCGCCATTCTCACTCCACTTGCCGCCAGACACATTGCCACACGAGCCAAGCCCCATGAGCGCAGCCACGCCAACAAGGGCAAGAACGAACGACAACACTGAATACCGAAAAAACTTGCTATAATACATATTATTACTGTTACACATATTTATATATATAAGTTGAACAAGAAAACCAATTACCAATGCAAAAGTAGCCATAAACAGCCAACGGGCAAAAGAAAAAGCACTTTTTAAAATAAAAACAGCCAAAAAGTTTTGCTTATTATTTTATTCTTTTCCAAGTGCGGTTTTCTGCGAAACCGTTGTCTTTTTATCATAGCAGGCAAATGCGTCGTCTACCATTGCCGCATCCGGTTTGGGTGTGACAAGGCTTACGAGCGGTACGATAACCAGTCCTGCTAACATTGCGATGGCACCGCAGTTGATCGGTGACTGCATGATTGCAGGGAAGGAGCTGCGGAAAAAGATGTTGGCAACCATCAGGACTGATGCAAAGATAAAGCATACCCAGCAGGAAGCCTTGCTGACTTTTTTAGAATAGAGCGAATACATAAACGGAGCCAGGAAAGCACCGGCAAGCGCGCCCCAGGAAATTCCCATCAGCTGGGCAATAAATGTCACGGAGCTCTTGTACTGGATGAGTGCTAAAACTGCGGAGATCGCGATAAAGACAACCACTAGGATACGGATGTAAAGCACTTGCAGCTTTTCGCTCATATTTTTAATGAAGTTATCCTTTAAAAAGTCAATGGTAAGTGTCGAGCTTGATGCGATCACAAGGGATGACAGTGTTGACATGGACGCGGATAAAACGAGGATGACAACAAGTGCGATCAAAGCAGGGCTGAGCTCGGACAACATAGTCGGAATGATGGAATCATAGCCGCCGACAATGGCACCGTCAGCTGTGAATTCAAGCTTGTCTGTAAACAGACGGCCGAAGCCTCCCAGGAAGTAGCAGCCGCCGGATACGACGAGAGCAAAAACCGTGGAAATAATGGTTCCTTTTTGAATTGCGGTTTCATCCTTGATGGCGTAAAATTTCTGCACCATCTGGGGAAGTCCCCAGGTACCGAGGCTTGTCAGGATTACGACAAACAAAAGGTTGATGGGATCGGGACCGAAAAAGGAAGCAAAGATGCCGGGTGTCTGGGAAACGGTTTCATCCGTCGCTCTTGCCAGTCCGTCCATGGCTTGCATCAGACCGCCTTTACTGTTTAATACCGCAATAATGATGGTAACAATACCAAACAGCATGATAATGCCCTGAATAAAATCGTTGATGGCCGTTGCCATATAACCGCCTGCGATCACGTAGATGGCGGTCAGGATCGCCATAATGATAATACAGACACTATAGTCAATATTGAATGCCATTCCAAATAAACGCGAAAGTCCATTGTAAAGGGATGCGGTATACGGGATCAGGAAAATAAAGATGATGACAGAGGCACCGATCTTTAATGCCGAACTGCCGAAACGCTTTCCGAAAAACTGGGGCATGGTAGCTGAGTCCAGATGCTGGGTCATGATGCGGGTGCGTCTGCCGAGTACAACCCATGCAAGCAGTGAGCCGATGATCGCATTGCCAATACCGGCCCAGGTAGCGGAAATGCCGTATTTCCATCCAAACTGTCCGGCATAACCGACGAATACAACGGCTGAAAAATAAGATGTGCCGTATGCAAAGGCGGTGAGCCAAGGACCGACAGAGCGGCCGCCCAGTACAAAGCCGTTGACATCTGTTGCGTGTTTGCGGCAGTACAGACCAATGCCGATCAGCACTGCAAAGTAGATAAGTAGCAGAATAAGTTTCATGTGCATTTGCGCCGGAGCTTTGTATTCTGACGTAAGGCACAGGTTATAGGATTCATAATCTCACGCATTTCATCAGAAGTTGTATCCTCTGGAACACTTATTGATTCTAATATATGCCTAAATTCATTCCTATCCATATCTATATAATCACATCTAATAGCATTAGTATAGCCATGTCACAAAGACAAGCAAATATAACAAAATAGTCCTAAAATCAAAATTACAATACTTCGGTAAAATTTACCGTACTAAAAAGTTAAATAATGG
>OQVL01002285.1_pt1 | contig 11710 bp, 20 predicted proteins | sample 1691501 | NCBI WGS metagenome assembly OQVL01 (sample SAMN03418253, study PRJEB22391) | human gut metagenome | biome: human-gut; feature: organic feature; material: feces | host: Homo sapiens | place: Tanzania | collected 2013-01
ATAAAAATGTCACTTTAAAAGCGTCAAACGGGACAAGATTCGGCGGCGTCGGAATCGTCGGCGGTCGTCAGTCGGGACAAGGCGGCGGCGTCGGAAAACAAGGCGCGCGAATACGCTTTGCAGGCGGTGCGCCGGAACGTCGGGGACGTGTTTTACACGACCCGTTCCGACGATGCGCTGAACGGCGCGGTCGAGGCAGACGGGGCGGTGTATCAATGCGCGGATTTCGCGGGGGAAAACGCCGTCCCGGCTTTGCTGGCGGCGGGAAAGCTGCCGTATGTCAGTATGGCTGAATACGATGAACGGCTGAAAAGCGATCCGTTGAACGGCGTTTATCACGAATGCGTCGTTTCGGACGGCGGGCTGATATCCGCCCGTTCCGGCGGGTGGTTCAAGCCGACGCTGTCCGACATTCCGTTTTCCGTGGCGGAAAGCTGGGAGTTTGAAACGAGGCTGATTTACAAAAACTTCGGCGGGGCGACTTGGCGGGCGATTCTGGCAGCCGGAGACCCGGTGGATTTAAAAAATCCGTATCTTATGATTTCGACCGGGGGCGTCGTGTTCGCGTGGCTGTCGTCGAACGGGACGGGCTGGAATTTGGCGAATCAGGTCAACACGGGGCTGACGCTGGCGGACGGAACGGAATACCGGTTGAAGTTCGGTTTTGACGGCGCGACCTATTACCTGAAATGCAAAACGCCGACGGACGCCGATTTCGTGACGAAGTGGTCTTTGGCAAAAACGGACAAGATCGTGAACGCGCCGTCGATCTGCCTGTTAAACACTTTGTCCTCGGCATCGTTGGCGTCCACCTGTTGGAACGGGTCGCAAATGTCCCTGCCCGACACCGCGCTGACGGTCGACGGCGTCGAAGTGTGGCGCGGCGGAACGGGAAAAGAAGGGGCGTCGTCATGTCGCGTGTTCGGCTGGGACGGCGCGGGCGCGGCGACGTTTCGCGTCCCGAAAGCCGAAAAGCCCAAGCGCGTGCTGGTCGCCGAAAAAAAACCGTCGGCGGACAGTCAAAACTGGTGGGAACTGTATTCCGACGGTTGGCTGGTGCAGGGCGGATACAGCGCCGCCAATTTTGTTCACGAATTTTGCCGTTTGGAAAAGCCGTACCGCGACGTCGCCTACACCGTCGTGACGGTATCCGAAGGCGGTCCCGCGGATTATATATGGAGCGGCGTTTCGGCGACGCCCAAGACCGTTGACAGTTTCCAGTTTTCGCACCGATACGCGGGGCGCTACGTCGCCTATGGCTACGCCGCCGTTCCGCCGGAATCGGAATGGCAGTTTCAAAACGTCGAAACGCACCGCGCGATGGTGCAGCTGGTCACGGGCGCGACGGACGACGCCGTGGCGACGGCGACCGGCGTTTTGCCGCGCATGAACAGGTTGGAAGAACGGTTTAGGATCGTGAGCGCGTTGCCCGAAAATCCCGATCCCGAAACTTTTTATTTCGTCGTCAAGGGGGACTGAACATGGCTTTGATCATCGGAAATCGCCCGTCGCCGATCGTCAGGGTCGGAACGGTCGACGTCGCAAAAATCTATAAAGGCTTGGGTTTGATCTGGCAAAGCGATCTGCCCGCCGGAACGGTTCTGCTGGAACATTTCAACCAAACGCCGCGAACCTACGCCGCGTTCGAGCTGATCTTGCCGACCGAACAGGAAATCGAGGTCGAGCTGGTCGCGGGCGGCGGCGGATACAACGGTTGTCAGGCGGATATTTAAGGGGGAAGGAATGATCATCGACATCAACAAAAAACACGATCGGCGCGCGGCGTTCGCCTCCCGCGATCGAACCCGCCGCAAAATGTGGTGGGGACGCGCCGCGGGCGGCAGCGGTTCCTGCGCCGTGATCCGATTAAAGCCGAAACTGGCAATGACGCGGCTGTTCGTCGCCGTCGGCGGGGCGGGACAAAGCGTCACCATCGTCGGGACGACGCAAAATATTTTCAAAGAGGAAACCGGCGGTATGCCCAGCGGGATCGGAACGGCGGCGGATTATTCCGGCAACATTCTGGTTTGTCCCGCCGGCGCGGCGTTTTCGACGTACACGGGCGGAAAAGGGGGCGGTGTTCCCGTTTTGAACGCCGACGGCGCGTTCGACGTCCTGTCCGCCGTCAGGTCGGTCGCGGGAAACGACGGAACGGCGGCGACGCTGTACAACAGCTATTCCGCGCCGACGACAACTGCGGGGGCATCGGTCTACGACGGAAGCGCGCGCGGGTACGGCGCCGGAGGGTACAACGCCGGAAACGCCAACTTTGCCGGCGTCGGCGGATACGTCAAAATCAAAATCGTTTAAGGAGAAAGCCATGTCGGAATTTATAAAACAATATCGACTGAATGTCAGGCATATCGACGCTTTGATAAAATACGCCGTCTACGACGGGGACGCGCCGCGCGAACTGACCGATGCCGAACGCGCCGAGTTTGTCCGTGCCAAACGCGATTTGATGCTGAAAGACAGCGATTTCGCCGTCCTGCCGGATTCTCCGGTGCCGGAGGGGCAAAAGGAAAAGTGGATCGCGTACCGCAAATACCTGCGCGACGTGCCGCAACAGTCCGGAAAATGGTGGACGGCGGGCGTGATGTCCTTTGGCGAATGGAGCGCAGGCGATGAATGACGTTTTGATGCAGTGTGCCGCGTGGTTCGGCGGGTTCGTGTTCTTTGTCTGGCGCATGGAAAAGCGGCTGTCCGTGTTGGAATTCAAAGTCGACGACCTGCGCGAACGGCAGGAAAAGTACAATCACTTGCAGGAACGAATGACCAAGGTCGAAGACCGCAGCGCGTCCAACACGCACCGCCTTGATGACCTGTATATGAAACGGAGGGGACGATGATTTCTCAGGAAGGGATTGATTTAATCAAAAAGTGGGAGGGATTCCGTCTGCTGCCCTATGCGGACGCGGGCGGAAAACCGACCATCGGCTACGGGCATCTGATCAAAGCCGGCGAGAACTTCGACCGCGGGATTTCCCTGCCCGACGCGGAAATGCTGTTGCTGGACGACATCGTCGAATCCGAACGCGCCGTCGTGCGTCTGCTGGACAAAGTGCCGCTGTCGGGAAACCAATGCGACGCGTTGACGTCGTTCGTTTTCAACGTCGGCGTCGGAGCGTTTGAGAACTCCCAACTGTACGATTTGTTGGTAAAGCGGGACTTCGTCGCCGCCGCGGGGCAGTTCCCCCGGTGGTGCTTCGTCAACAAAAAAGGAAACGCCGGGCTGCTGAACAGGCGGCTGGACGAAATGAAACTATTTATGAAAGAGAGGTAAGAAATGGAAAGTGTTTTGAACGCGCTTTTGCTGTTCGCTTTGGCGCACACGGATATCGCTTGGGTCGCCGTCGCGCTGTCGATTCTGGGACTTGTCGTCGTCGTGTTGACGGTCGTCAAACCCGCAGCATTCTGGGCAGTCAAGCTGACAAAAACCGAAAAAGACGACGCGTTCGTCAAGCGGCTGTACGACGTCGTCGAAGGAACGGCCGTTGATTGGAAGCCCTACGTCGCTCTGTTCCGCAGACGCAATCCCAAAGCCGCCGACGTGCTGGACAAGTTCAGGATTGCCGACAAAGACAAAGACGAGTTGTCAAGCGATACTTGACAGCTGAAAGAAAACGGCGGGGTTCAACCCCCCGCCGCTTTTGTCGAACCTGTAAGAAACGCTTACACGTTGGAGAAAACGCCATGGAAAAAGAAATCAAATTGACCGACACCGAACGGCAACCGTGCGAAATCTGGACGCGCGTCATGGGGTATTTTCGCCCCGTGTCCGCGTTCAACATCGGCAAAAAATCCGAATACGCCGAACGGGTGTGCTTCAAAGAATCTGTCGCGATGAAAACTGCGAACGATGAAAAGGAAAACTGAGAATGGATAGTGTGCTTTTGGCTGTTTTCTGCGGCGTTCTGGTGGGGGCTTTGGCAACCGCAACTTATAAACTGGGAAAAAGAAACTGTGAAAACGAACGATTCAAGGCAAATCAAAAAACGGCGGGCGAAGTGCGCCGCCTGCGCGATTCTTTGCTCGATGACGCTGTGCGCGACAAGCTGCACAACCGTTTTAAGCGGTGATTTCTGCGACGTGTACGAACCCGTTTATTTGGATTATAAGAACGACACTGCCGAAACAATCCGGCAAGTGGACGCGAACAATATCGTGTGGGAGACCTGCCAAAAGTGAGGGGCGGAAAGAACCCTTGAAAGTCACCGCCCCTCCGGCGTGAAAAGCCGCGCCATATTCATCATTGTCTTTTTAAAGGGGAATTTGAATATGGCAAATAGATGTAATCAGGTGATGTACGATTTCACCAAAATACTGTTCCGAAAGATGGAAGCGGTGCGGCTTGTCGTTTTGTTCGACACGTTTTCCTTTCTTTCCGAAAGGGAAAGAACGCTTTTAAAACTGATTTATTGCGACGGATTGCCGATGAAATGCGTCGCGTTCAAGCTGAAAATATCCAAACGTTGGGCGGACAAAACCCATCATGAAGTTATCGGCAAAGTCGCCCCCTGCGTTTTTTCATTTATTTTGAGCGGGTTAAGCCGTGCGCTTTGAGTTCGCCGCAGGGGCACTCCGTTTTCCGTGAAAACTCAAGCACCTTTGATTCAAGGGGAATTTTCCCCTTGATTTGAGAGGTGTATTATGGAAATCAAAACTACTGATGGAACGGAACACGTCGCATCGTCCGGTGTCGGTGGAACCGCTTTGGGACTGGGCATCGCCGGAACGGTCGGTTTATTGAACCAGATGAGCGGAAACGGCAACGGCTTCCTGGGCGGGCTGTTCGGCGGCGGAAACTGCAACGGTCAAGTTGCCGCTTTGCAGGCACAAATCGCCAAACTGGAATCCGAACGCTATACCGACAGCGTCGGCATTGAGCTGTATAAGCAGACGGCAAAAGACAATGCCGGGATTTTTGAAAAAATCAACAGTAACTTCACCGTTACGTTCAACGCCTTGGCTGCTTTGGATAAGCAGGTAGCTGTGTCCGAAGCGGTTAATGCCGAACGTATGCGATGCGCAAACGAGCGGATCAGCGCGTTGGAGGGGTTGACAAAAACGGTAATCCCGACGACCAGCATCTGTCCGGAGGTGATGCCGCGCTATAACAGCTACACGGCTCCGACCGCCGCTTCGACGACCGGAGGCTGATATGGTTGGGATCGCGGAACGGAATCAGTTGATAGAAGAATATAAAAGGCAGCTTGAAGAAGCTCAGGGCGCGCCCTTGAACGTTCCTTCGGTTTGGGGGCGGTTCAACGACCTTGTTTCCAAAATGCCGCCGGAGCAAAAAGCATACGTTGAAACGAATGCTGCCGCGGTAAAGGCTAAACAGGATTTGAACGCCTTGTTCGTAGAACTGCTTTTTGAACAAAACAAATGCAACATGGTCTCCGATCCGCGGTTCGCGCAGGCGGCGGAACGGTATGTCGACGTTGTCGAAGCCGCCGCCGCCGAGTTCGTTCAAAAGAACAGGACGCTGGCAGAGGAAAACGAAGCGCTGAAAGCGGAAATCGCACGGCTGAAAGCGGAAGCGATATGACGAAACAAGACGCTTTGGACGAATTGGAAACGGCCGTTCTTGACGATATTTTCGGAGGGCACACCGCCGAAGCCATGAGTGTGCGTATCGGGCTGTTGAATATCAATTTGACGGGGAAAGCTCAAAAAATCATCAACGAAATGGAAGCGTTCCTTACTCCGATTCTTGACGACAACGGTTTCGTTTCAGTTCAAAAAATGACAGAAAACGGGATACAGATTCCCGATTTTATTATGCCAGATGCGAAATTTCGACCGATCGATCTATACAGAATTTTTTCTCCGGTCGTTCGCAAAATCAAAGGAAGTTTGACATGACAAAAGAAGAAAAAATCGCTTTGCGTGAAAAAATGGAAGACACCGTCAAGATCGGTGTTGAACGGCTGCATCGTAGATTCTCTGACGGCAAAGAAATGCAGCTGGACGATTTGTTCAAATACGCCGACATTTTGAAAGATATGTCGGAAATCGACAGAAACGTCGCAAAAGCCCGTTTCTACGATGGCGAACGAAAAGAAAGTGAAGAGGTGATCTGATGCCCGTGACCTGTGTCGAATTGAATGACAAATGCGCCGCAGCCATCGATGAGCTGTTTAAAAAGCCTCTAACATCCGGTGATCTGCGCAACCTTGCCGAAGCCATTTCTTTTTTGAACAAAACCGACCATAGCGTCGGGAAGAAAAAGAAAGCTGACGCAGATAATCCGTCAAACACGAAAGAAAACAAGTAATTGATTTCTATCAGAAATCTTCACCTTCACACGGTAGGGGTCGCAGGTTCGATCCCTGCTGCGCCCACCATAAAAACGGCGGAAACCTTGGGTTTTCGCCCTTTTTATTTTCAATCCGTCAAACATAAAAAATCCGTCCAATATTGGACGGATTTTCTGGTTTTGTTCACGGATTCGCGGCAAAGAAAATATAAAGGCGGCATCGTCGCTGCCCGAAAAATTAAGGATTTCTGCCGTTTCCGTCCCGTTATATCCCGTTTAATCCCACTTTATCCCGCCTGTTTGAAATGTATAAAACTATGTTTCGTCTTACAATTCCACTTTATCCCGCCTGTTTGAAATGTATAAAACCATGTTTTATCTTACACTTGCGGTAACGGCACGCCTTGCGTCTGACTTTTTGGTCGGGGCGACAGGATTCGAACCTGCGACATTCTGCTCCCAAAGCAGACGCTCTACCAGGCTGAGCCACGCCCCGAACATCGGCGATACTAGCGGGTCGACGATTGATTTTCAAGTTTAAAAAAAGAATGCTCCACCGTGTCGCCGACTTTGATTCCCAAGCGCGCCGCCTCGCCCGCCTTTAATTCCAAAACGCCCGAAACCTTGCGCGACGAATAAATCACGTCGCGGGAAAACGGCACGGCGGATTCGAATATTTCATCGATTTTTCCGTTTTTGGCGATAAACAGCATATCCAGCGACACGGACGTGTTCGCCATCCACATCGTCATCACGCGGGCTTTGGGAAACAAAAACAACATGCCTTCGCCATCGCCGACCCGAGTTCTGTACATCAGCCCGCGTTCGCGTTTGGCGTTCGTGTCGGCAATTTCAACCGTCAGAGAAACGGGAGCGGATTTTTGACGCAAGACGCGCACGACCCGTTTGTCAAAACTGATTTCGCGGGCTTCTTCCGCCTGACGGGGACGGCACGCCGCCGCGCAAACAATCATCAGCATCAAAAAAACAACGGCGGCGCGTTTCATTTCGAGAAGATCCTTTCAACAACAAAGGCGAACCGCTTTGCGATCCGCCTTCGGCTTTGGTTTTATTTTATTTTGAAAACGGCGAATAGGTTTTCAGATTGACGACCTTGTCTTTTTCTTTTGTTTTTCCGTCGTTGGCGTCTTTTTTATCGGTTTTGTCTTCCGTTTTTTCCTCGACGACTTCTTCAACGATTTCCTCGTTCAGGTTCATGACTTCTTCGGGCGCGGTCGTCAGCGTGCGCGTGTCCTTTGTCGCCGGCGAATTAAGCATCAACTGCGATTTGCCGTCAATCGTCGTCAAATCGACCGTCGCCTTATTTTCGAAATCAAGGAAGGTCAGCGCCGATGTTGCGGGCTGCGCTTTCAAAGCGACGGCGGAACCGACCGTTTCGGTCAACGCGACGATCGACGTATCGCCGGACAAATCAATGCTGGCGTTTTTGCCGTCGACGGTAATGCCGGCTTTGTTCGTGCTGACCATGTCGAACGCGGCTTCGCCCGATCCCGTCAACCCCAAGTAGATGTTGTTTTTCTTCGAATCGTCGGTGATGGAAACGGAACGCACGGAATCCGCCAGTCCCAGACTGATTTTTCCGCCGTACACGTCCGTCATGGACAAAGACGCGTTTTTGCGGTCGACCGCCATGGCGGCGATGGGGAATTTATCCTTGTGCATCATGGCGAACGATGTCGTGTCGCCGTCAGCCGTCCACACGCCGCGGATATTGCCCGACGAATCTTTCAGCAGAAACACTTCGGCTTCGACGACGACGGGAATGCCGGCTTCTTCTTTGGAAATGCCCTTGGCAGCGTCTTCCGCCGATTTTTCGGCGGGCTTCTGCTGAGCAAAAGCGGCGGTGTTCATCGTCGCGCCGGAAAGCCCCGCATAGGCGGCGAAACAAAACAGTCCCAGCACGGAATATTTCAGCGTGCGGTACTTTTTTTCCAATTTTCGAATGCGTTGTTCCAAATCTTCCATTGTGTGCTCCATCGGCTGACAGATTTTTTTCATTAAACACAAAAATAGCGGCAAGTTCTTAATTATCTATGAAAATCAAAGCCGCAAGCGTCGTTATTTTTTCAGCGGCAGCCACTTTTTCACGGCGACGGTTTTACCCGATTGCGACCGCAAAATTCGCGTTCCGCCTTCCGACAACGTCGTTTTCAGCCGTTCGTCGCTTTCCGATCCGCGCGCATAGTACTCCGCCATCGCCGACACGTCGATTTCCGAATTTCCGCCCGCGGCGAACGCTTCGGCGTACGGAGAATGCGTTGAAATCAGGCGAAAAATGTAATCGGGGGAATACGCGCCGAACCGCGCCCAAATCGTTTGCAGAAAAGACTGCGCGCCGCGGGGCATCGGGCGATACGACAAAACAGGGCGCTGAGATCCGTAGATTCTGTATGAATTGGGTTCGACCGGACCGCGTTCCGTCGCCAGAAAAACCGCGGGAATAAAGCGTTTTCCGCCCGTAACGGCGGCGTAATACCCCTGCGCCAGATACATCAGATACTGCATCTTCATCGGCTGCAGGTATTCCCCGTCGTTCAACGCCGTGTCCAAAAACCATTCCGTCACGTCAAAAACAGAATCCGCCGACGGTATTTCCATTGAAATCACTCCGAATTTCAGATAAAAGTAAAAAATGCGAAAGCTTTTTCAGAGCATTAGCGTTATCTGTTAAAAAAAAGGTTAAAGTCCGTACACCGGAGGGGGGCTTTCTATGGAAGACAACAAGTCGCAAGAACAAAAACCGACCGCCGCGCCGGTCGCGGGATTTAAAACGCCGATGGTCAAAAAAATCAAGGTTCCCGCGAAACCGATAACGCCGCCCGCGCCAAAGCCCGCGGCAACGCCGTCAGACGCCGCGCCGAAACCGCAACCGCAGATTATCCAGCCCGATCATTCGGACGCCGAACCCGATTTGCCGCCCGAAGAAGAGGAAGCTCCCCGCGCTCCGACCGCCGCCGATCCCGCTTCGTTCAACAGCCCCGAAGCCAATACGGACTCGGTGCCCGACGGTCTGCACAGAAAGCGTCGTCCCTCCGCCGCCGCTTTGGAAAAGGAAGCCGCCAAGAAAAAAACACAGGAAAAGATCGACCATGCCAAGGCTCGCGCGCGCCAAGTGCTGACCAACCGGCTGTACCGTCTGGGCATTTTAACGGTTTTGCTGGCGATTATCGCCGCCGGCGTCTATTCGTCCCTGCCGATCATCGCGGAAAACAAACTGCCCGAGATTTTTGCCGAAAACGGCATGCCGTTCAAAAAGTTCACGCTGAAAGAAATCAAAATCGATTCCATGGAATTGTCGAACGTGTCCGATCAAACGGGAACGCTGAGCGTCGGGACGATGAAGTTCGGCTATTCGCTGATGGATCTGTTTTCAAACAGCACCGTTAAAACGATGGAACTGTCGAACGTGACGCTGAACGGACGCAGAACGGTCGACGGATTCGAACTGGGCGCGCTGGGCAAGCTGGTGTCGTCGCCGATGCGCGCGAGAAGCGGCAAGGAAATGAGCATCAATTCGTTGAAAATAACAAACGGAAACTTTATCCTGCGCAGCGATCTGCCCCCTGAAAAAATCATCAACGCCGACGGTGAAGAGGAAGAAATCGACAACACGATCACCGTCCGGTTCACCGCGAACGGATCCATGGGCAAAGCGGGACTGAACATGAATATTTCAACGGATTCGTCGTCCCCGACCATGAAGGTCAAAACGCAAACGCAACTGAATAAAACGGCGACATCGTCGCATTTGCGCACCGAAATCACCGAAGGCGACATGCTCAAAGACGAAAAAAGCGTCGGTTCGGTCACGGGGAACATGGAAATTTCCGTTGAAAACGGCGTTCTGTCCAAAGGGCTGGCGGATTTATTGCTGTCATCTTCGTCGCAAAAACTGAAGCTGAAAGCCGAAGTCTTGCCCAAAGGCGAAACGTTCGACGTCGCGCTGAATATCGACCGTTCGTTTGAAGACCCCAAAGACGCCAAAGGCAAATTCGTCGGCGCGCTGGCTTTGAAAGCCAAAGATCTGACCGTCAAAGGCAGACCCGAAAGCTTTGAAGGACGCCTGCCCGTTTCGCTGGAAGCCCCGACGCTGACCAACGGCAGAGTGGCGATTCAGGATTTGAAAACATCGGCGGACGTGCTGTTTTCGTGCGCGTCCTCGAATTGCACGGTAAAGCTGACGAAACCGATGACCTTCGCGTTCTCGGCACTGCAGGCGGCGGGCAATTTCCGTCAGGTGAAACTGTTCACGCCGCTGGAATTGACCGTCAATCCCGATCAAAACGATCCGTTTTTACGTTCCGAAGGCGCGAATCTGTCTTTCACGTTGCCGCTGAGCGGCGTTTCGACCAAAGCCTATATCGCCGACGCCGTATCCGGCGTGCAAACGGCGGTCGCCGCGAACGGCATCAAAGCGCGCGTCAAATACAACCTTTTCACGGGCGCATATTCCGGCGAAGCGACGTTCGCCCAGTCCGCCGTGGCGACCAAAGACCTGAAAATGCATCGGTATGTCTGCTGTAGTAACAATCGAAACAATGCAGGGAATTGTTATTGAAGAAGAAACAATCGGTAAAGTATATGAACCGGATGATGGTGATATGTGTGATTGTAATGTAATACACGACGAAATTGTAGAAGCAGTAAAAGAAGGATATCTGGTTGACTATCGGACAAGAGAATATAAGACAAAGATCATGGAAGAAGGAATCCACTATGATCAGTTATCCGAAGAAGAAAAAGAAGCATTTGACGATGAATTCGATGATGATGAGAATGTAGAAAAAGATATAGTTTGTGATGTTGTTTGGTATTGCCAGAGTAGTAATATGAAAAGAAAGGTCTTATTTCTTATTGAATCTTTAGGAGGTGGCGGCGCTGAGAAAGTGTTAGATACATTAGTGCATCATTTAGATAAGGACAAGTTTGATGTGACTGTGCTGTCTCAGCGCCGCCACTCCTTAAAGAAAAGTGGTATTACCCCCTAAAGAAGAATGGTCCTTCCATTAAAGAAAATTGGCATTTTCGCCTAAAGAAAAAGGCATAAAACACACAAAAGAAAAGTAGTGCATTACGTATTGCAATAGTTTTGACATCCTAACCCCACTTTGTGTAAAGTTAGTTTGTAACATATCATCAATATTTGCGAGTTATCCCACACTCCTCAATGTAACCGCATTTTTCTTTTTCCCCAAAATTAAAATATTTATGGCAAAAACTACCCCAAAATAGAACAATATCCATGTAGCGAAAGATAACCCCAAACTTGCGCCACCCTAATGCATAAAATGTTTAAAACCGACCGCCTTAAGGCACAGTAACTTCTTAGTTAGAAGTTAGAAGCTTACTATTTACTAGAAGTTTAAAATTTGCCACCCTTAAGAGATCGGAAGAGCACACGTCTGAACTCCAGTCACTAGCTTATCT
>OQVL01002286.1_pt1 | contig 11709 bp, 12 predicted proteins | sample 1691501 | NCBI WGS metagenome assembly OQVL01 (sample SAMN03418253, study PRJEB22391) | human gut metagenome | biome: human-gut; feature: organic feature; material: feces | host: Homo sapiens | place: Tanzania | collected 2013-01
CACTACAGGAGATGCTGGAGGGCACACTGGGCGTGTTCGGCGACAGGCTGGGCAAGCTGCTGTTCAAGCTGGTGGTGGAGCACAACATGACCAACCATCTGCTGGGCGGAGACATAGACATGACCCGGGACGAGTACAACAAAATGCGTGGCAGCAGTGTCCGGGAGGTGGCGGGTACGCATGGAAACATCTCTTTTAGGGATGTGCTGCTATTTCACCGGGAGGAGTAAGCGATGGCGCGGCTGATACAGAAAAGCGGGTACATCCAAGGAGGTCGTGCGGCAAGATACATGGAGTATGTTGCCAAGCGGGACGGCGTGGAGATTATTCAAAGCACCGAGTCGGTGACCAAAAAACAGATGCAGTTCCTCACAAAGCTGCTGAAGGACTTCCCGGATGCAAAGGAATTGTTCGAATACAGCGACTACCTACAGACGCCCAACCGGGGTACGGCGTCTGCGTTTATTGCTGCTGCGTTGGATACGCATCTGCATGAATTGGAATCCGAGAGCGGATACATGGCCTACATCGCCAACCGGCCCCGGGCGGAAAAGCACGGCGGTCACGGGCTATTCAGTGCGGCAGATGTTACGGATCTCAAGGCGGCAAAAAGCGAACTGGAGACTCACGCCGGAAAAGTGTGGACCTTCATTTTCTCCCTGCGGCGGGAGGATGCGGAGCGCCTGGGATACAGCAAAGCAGCCGCATGGCAGAACCTATTGAAGCAGGAGAGCCACTCCATTGCGGAGGCCATGCGTATTCCACCGGAGAAGTTTCGTTGGTATGCGGCATATCACGACGAGGGACACCATCCGCATATACACATGATGGCGTGGTCGGACGATCCCAAGGTGGGGTTTCTAACGCAAAAGGGGATCGCATCGATTCGGTCCAAGATGACGAACGAAATTTTTCGGGATGAGATGACGGAGCTTTACATTCGGAAGGATGCCGCCTACAAGGAGAGTATACAAACCGCCAAGGCATTGTTACTGGAGCGCATTCGGGTGTTGGAAACCGGTGCCGCCGATGACCCTGGGCTTGTGAAAGAGCTGCAAGAACTCTCCCAGGCACTGGCGCAGGTCGGCGGCAAACATGTCTATTCCTATCTGCCAAAATCGGTCAAGGCACAGGTGGATGCCATTGTGGAGCGGCTGGCGCAGCTCCCGGAGGTGGCGGCTTGCTACGAGCAATGGTGGCAGCTGAAGGACGAGATCGCGGGCTACTACGGGCAGAACACACCGCCTCGCCAGCCGCTAACGCAGCGAAAGGAGTTTCGTTCTCTTAAAAACTGGATCATCCGAGAGGCAGAGGACATCTCATTTTCCCCGTCTGCTGACAGTGCGGAGCCGGAGGAAAAGCAATCGGCAGAGAAAACGCCGCCTATCCGTGGCTCTGTTGATGTGCAGTCAGTGGGAGAAACTGTGTCTGCAAGGCATATTCCGGCAAATGCGGTCATGCGGCTGCTGCATCATATGGGACAGATATTTAGGACGAGTACGCCGGTCATCCCACCTGCGCTGCGAATCGACTCCAAGCGCCGCAGACGGCTGCAGGAGAAGCGCATGGCCATGGGCCACAAGCGGAACGATCATGAGGACGAGCAGCTCCACCATGTCAACGACAACACCATGTAACAGGAGGTATAATGCATGGGTAAATTTGTATATTTCACATCCGCAGAAAAACGGCAGGCCAACGAGGTTGACCTGCCGTCTTTTCTGTTGGATCGAGGCGAGAAACTCATTATGGCCGGACGGGAGTACCGGCTGGTCAGCGACCACAGCATCACCGTGCGTGGCAACAGGTGGTATGATCATGCTGCGCAGAAAGGCGGACACGCACATCCCGGTCGATGCCGACCTTGCCAGTGAGTTCCGCTACCGCGACCCGATCGTGGACGAGCACACGCTCATGATGGAGACAGGCTTGTGCACGGGCTTTCCAGTGCAGTCAAAGACGGTATAACCGTCGGCGTGCACCTCGGCAAGCTCTCCGTCGTCAAGATAGACCACATTTTTCGTGTGCGACACAAGCGCCGTCACGTCGGAGGCGAAGAAGTTCTCACCCGCGCCGACGCCGATGATCAGCGGGCAGCCGTTGCGCGCAAGGAACATCTGCTGCGGGCAGTCGGCACACAGGATGCCGATCGCGTAGCTGCCCTCCAGACGGCCGAGCGTCTTCATGACGGTGTCCTTCAGGTTGCCGTCGCCGGTGTAATACATATCCAGCAGGTGGACCACCACCTCCGTATCCGTTTCGCTGTGGAAAACAAAGCCCCTGGCCTTGAGTTCTTCTCTCAATTCCGCATAATTCTCGATGATGCCGTTATGAACGATTACCACGCGCTTTTCGCGCGTATACTGCGGATGCGCGTTGACGGTGCTGGGTTCGCCATGAGTCGCCCAGCGGGTGTGACCGATGCCGGTTGTGCCCTCAATGGGGTCGCTTTCTTCGATTTTTTTGCAGAGATTTTCGATTTTGCCGCAGGCTTTTACCATTGTGATACCTTTTTTGCCCACAACGGCAACGCCCGCGGAGTCGTATCCGCGGTATTCGAGCTTTTTAAGTCCCTCGATTATCACCGGAACGGCAGCGTGGCTTCCGGTAAAGCCAATAATTCCACACATAAGAATTTTCTTTCCTTTCTGGTAAGGTCGGGGAAGAGCTTTGATCAGAACATCTCAATATACTGATCTCTGTCGGGACCGACAGAAACATATTTAATGGGGCATCCGACAGCTTTTTCAATGTGCTTTATGTAATCGATAGCTGCTACGGGAAGCTCTTCCGGGCGGCGGCATTTGCTTATGTCGCACTTAAAGCCGGGAACATACTCATAAATAGGCTTCGCTTCGGTAAGCTCGATTCCCTTGGGGAAATAATCAACTCTCTTGCCGTTTACTTCGTATGCAACGCAAACGGGAATTTCATCAAGGTAGGAGAGAACATCAAGCTTTGTAAGCGCAAGGCAGGTGCAGCCCTGTACCATTACGCCATAGCGGGAAGCAACAACATCAAAACCGCCGACTCTGCGGGGGCGACCGGTTGCCGCACCGTATTCTCCGCCCGCTTCACGAAGGGCGTCGCCCTCTTTTCCGAAAAGCTCGCAGGTAAAGGGTCCTTCGCCGACGCAGCTTGAATATGCCTTGATTATTCCGACGATTTCGTCAAGATGACGCTCCGGAATACCTGCGCCTATGGGCGCATAGGAGGCGATTGTGTAGGAAGCGGAGGTATAGGGGAAGATACCGTAATCTATGTCACGGAGTGCGCCGAGCTGCGCCTCAAACATAATATTTTTGCCATCTCTTACCGCTTCGTCAAGGTAAAGGGTGGTGTCGCAGATATAATCCTTAAAGGGCATGCAGTATTTGTCTATCCATGCAAGCATATCTTCGGTTTTGATAGCCTCGTGACCATAGCCTTTTTCAACAAGGAGGTTTTTCCATTCAACTATGTCCGCCATACGCTCGTCAAGAAGCTCTCTGTGGAGAAGCTCGCCGACGCGGAGGGCTTTTTTCATATATCTGTCGGAATATGCGGGGGAAATTCCGCGGCGGGTGGAACCGAATTTGGCGTCGCCCAGGCGGTCTTCCTCCAAACAGTCAAGAAGCTTATGATAAGGCATACAAATTGTAGCTTTGTCGCTTATTTTAAGATGGTCGGGCGTTATTGATATACCCGCATCGCGAAGCTTTTTAACCTCGTTGAAAAGGTGCTCGGCGTCAACGACCATTCCGGGACCCATAACGTTTACCGTTTCATCGCGCAGAATACCCGAGGGAAGAAGGTTAAGAATAAACTTACCCTTTTCGTTTACAACGGTGTGGCCGGCGTTGTTGCCGCCCTGATACCTTGAAACGATGTCGTAGTCGCGTGAAAGAAGGTCAACCATTCTGCCCTTTCCTTCGTCGCCCCAGTTGATTCCTACAATTGCTGTAATCATATAAATACTCCTAACGCGCAAAGCGCAACAAAAATTAACAAGTTCAGGTTTTTTTCTTTGATGGCATTTTTTTGAATATAAAATCAAGGCAATACTTCACAAACGACGCGGCTATAATACCGCCGCCGATTGCAATGCCGACGTCAAGCGTTAAAAGAAGCTTTGAAAAGGCTTCGGAGTAGTCAGCCGAAAGAAGACTGCTCATGGCGTAATAAAGCGTTCCGCCGGGCACTAACGCAATGCACCCGGGAAGAAGAAATACGGTTGCGGGCGCTTTGAAAATCTTTGCAAAAAGCTCCGCAAAAACCGCAGCGGCAAAGGATGCAAGCATATTAATTAAAAACGGACTGTCAAAGCACTGCGAACAAAAGAAATACACCGCACACGCAATTGCACCGTCAATCGCGGCAATAGGCAAATGGCGGGCGCGTAATCTGAAAAGAATTCCGAAGCCGAGCGTGCTGACAATGCCGCCGGCGGCTTTTATAAGAATTTCGGTCACAGCTTAACACCCCCGAATATCATCATTGCAACGGCAAAGCCGAATGCTACCGTTACGGCAAGAAGCACCGCCTGCACAAGCTGAATAAGCCCCGAAACCGTGTCGCCGAAAAGCATATCACGAACGGCGTTGCCGAAAGAAAGCCCCGGAATCAAAAGCATTATCGTGCCAATCATTATCATATCGGGATTGTCGCCCAAGCCGAGTTTAATAAGCAGCAGCGCCGCAAGTGCGCCCACAAAAGACACGGCGACCGCGTGAACCATTTGATTTATAAAAGAAAACTTGTGAAGATTAAAAAACGTAATTACAAGACCCGCCAAAGCAGCGGCAAGCGCGTCGTAAAGCGAGCCGCCGAAGAACACGGCAAAACCGCCCGCACCGAGAATTGCGCCGATATACGAGACAATTTTCGGGTAGGCTTTTTTATTTTTTATTTCCTTGATTTTTTCATCGACATCGCAAAGAGCAACTATGCCGCCGCACACCTTGCGCGAAAGGTCATTCATTCTGTCAAGAACAAACATATCGTTTGCCGTTTTATAAAGACGCCTTACCTGCGACGACTGTTTGCCGTCAGCCATTCTGATACTTGCGATTATAAGTGACGGAAGCGCAAAAACATCGGTCGACACTGCGCCGTATGCAGAGCATATTCTCGTAACGGTATCCTCAATTCTGTGAGGCTCGCCGCCGCAGCGCAATATTTCTTCACCGATATTAAGCGCTCTGCAAAGAATATAATCAGCAGAATAGCATTCACCCTCACTAAAGGGTGCGCTGTTTTGCTGATTTTCGATTGGAAGCTCCGTCATAACAATTTCTCCGTTATTATGCTTATTAATTAATCAGAGGTTATTTTTATCTTAATACGCCTTTCGCCGAGGGAATGTCGTTTTTAAAAGCAGAGTCAAGCGACGAAGCGTCTCTTAAAACTCTTGCAAACGCCTTGAAAAGACACTCGGCGGTGTGGTGAGAGTTATTACCCGCAAGCTTTCTTAAATGAAGCGTAACGGACGAATTACGAACAAAAGTCATAAAGAACTCTTCAACAAGTTCCACGTCAAAATCGCCTATTCTTTCGCTTAAAAACGGGACGTCAAAAGCAAGATAGCCCCTGCCCGAAATATCAACCGCGGCAAGAATAAGGCTGTCGTCCATGGGGATTACGGCGTCGGCAAATCGGTTGATGCCGCGCCTGTCGCCGAGCGCCTCGTTAAACGCCCTGCCGAGAAGCATTGCAACATCCTCTACGGTATGATGATAGTCAACGTCGGTGTCGCTTTCACAGCTTACATAAAGGTCGAATTTGGAATGCTTTGCAAACTGCGTGAGCATATGGTCGAAAAAGCCGCAGCCGGTAACGATATTTGATTTGCCCGAACCGTCAAGGCTGAGGGAAAGTGAAATTTTTGTTTCGTTTGTTTTTCTCGTCAAACCGGAAGTTCTCATAAAATTCTCCTATAAGTACAAACTTTTACCACATTATTTTATATCACAAAGTCGTGCCAAAATCAATACGTAATATCCATTTAATATCCGTTAAATCGCAAGTTTACATAAAAATGCCCCGAGTTTTAAGCTTCGGGGATTTTTTATATAATTATTTTTCGATTCTTTCAATTGCCGTTTTATAGCCGTTGTTGCCGTACAAAAGGCAGCGGTTTACACGGCTGATTGTAGTGGAGCTGGCGCCCGTCGCCGCAGAAACGGCGTTATAGTTTGCGCCGCTTTGAAGCTTACAGGCAACGTCAAAACGCTGCGCCAAATCCTGAAGCTCTTTAATTGTGCAAATATCGTCCAAAAAAGCGCGAAGCTCTTCGGGCGTTTTAAGGGTAAGCATTGCTTTGATAAGACGTTCTGTAGCCTCGTTGTTAATAGCGTTCATTTTCTCCTCCGAAATGCAGTTATTTAGGTTTGTTCGTATATAATTTAGCACTTTACAGAGCTAAAGTCAAGACGCCGCTGTAAATATCACAGTTTTTTCCTCGTCCACGAGCTTTTTGCAAATATTGCAAGCACGGGGAATATTTCAAGACGGCCCGCAAGCATATCGAATATAAGAACCAGCTTTGACAAAATGCTGTAGCACGAAAAGTTACTCATGGGTCCCACTTTATCAAGACCGGGACCAATGTTATTAAAGCACGAAATAACAGCCGAGACGTTTGTTTCGACAGAAAGCCCGTCAAGCGAAACAACAAGCAGACTTATAATAATAATAACCACATAAGCCGCAAGATATGCGTTGGTGTTGTCAAGCACCTGTTCGTTTACGGCTTGACCGTCAACAGTTACAACCTCAACCTTTCTTGGGAAAATATTCTTTTTGATATTGCGCTTTAAGCCCCTGAAAAGAAGCATTGCCCTGCCACATTTAAGACCGCCGCCCGTACTGCCCGCGCACGCGCCGATTATCATAAGAAAGAGTATGACAGTTTTTGAAAAGCCGGGCCAATTGTTAAAATCGGTTGTTGAATAGCCGGTTGTTGTGATAATGCTTGAAACCTGAAAAGCCGCGTGGCGCAGCGTCTCGGAAAGCGAGCCGTACATTTTGTAAATATTCAAAGCGATTGCCGCAACGGCTGAAAAATACACAATAAAGTACATTCTCAGCTCTTCATTTTTCAAAACACTTTTAAACTGGCGCATAAGCACCATATAATAGCAGGAAAAATTGATTCCGAAAAGGAACATAAACACGGTGGTTACATTCTGAATATACGGGCTGTAGCTTGCAATACTGTCATTTTTAATGCCGAAGCCGCCCGTGCCCGCCGTGCCGAAAGCCGTGCAAACAGCTTCAAAAAGCGGCATTTTGCCGAAAAGAAGAAAAACGACATCAAGAACCGTGAAAGCCACATAAATAAGGTAAAGAATCAAAGCCGAATTGCGTATTTTGGGAACAAGCTTTGAAACAACAGGCCCCGGGCTTTCTGCGCGCATAAGGTGCAAAGTAAAGCCTTCGCTTCTGCCGCTGACGGGTATAACAGCCAGTATAAACACAAGCACGCCCATTCCGCCGAGCCAATGGCTGAAGCTTCGCCAATAAAGCATACCGCGCGAAAGGCTTTCGACATCCGATAAAACAGACGCGCCCGTGGTCGTAAAGCCCGAAACAATTTCAAAAAGCGCATTGACAAAGCCTTTTATTTCACCCGAGAATACAAACGGCAAGCACCCGAGAAGGCTTATAACAAACCAACTCAGCCCCACGCACAAAAGTCCCTCTCTTGCATAAAACGCACTGCTCGCCTTTTTTGTGAGAAGATAGAGAATTACGCAAAACGGAATCATAACGGCATATGCCAGAAGAAAGCCGAAAACGGCGTCACGCTCGGAATCGACAACGCTTATAAGCAGTGCCGGAAGCATAAAAAGCGCTTCAACGCCGACTATTCGCGAAATAATTCGCCCAATCATTTTATAGTTCATTTTAAATATCTCCGAAGCCCAAAAAATCATTCAAAAATATCGTTAAGTTGACGAATCACAACATCGCCGCCCGAAACGACGATAATTGTATCGCCCTGTGAAAAGAAAGAATCGCCGTTCGGAATTTCCGTTCTGCCGCGCTTGTTTATCGAAACGAGAAGAACGTGCTTTTTAAGACGAAGGTCTTTAAGAGGAGTGTCGCAGTTAAGCGCTTTTGAATCCACCCGGAATTCCATAGCCTCGGCGTTGCCGTCGGCAAAATGATGAACCGCAACAGCCGCGCCCGTTTGGTTTTCCATAGCGCGGACATAACGCTCTATTTGGTCACAGCAAAGCTTTTTGGGGCAAATCATACTGCCTATAGGCAGTGTATCAATAATTCCGCTTTCCTCTACCCTGCCGAGCTTTGTTATTATCTGCGGAACGCCGCAATTGCTTCCGTAAAGAGAAATCATAATGTTAAGCTCATCAATACCGGTTAAAGTAACAAGCGCCTCGCACTCCGAAAGCCCCGCCTGAATAAGAAGCTGTCTGTCGCTTGCGTCGCCGTGGATAATGTCGGTTTTCGGCAAAAGCGCGGCAAGCTCGCGGCAGCGGTTATAGTCGTTTTCGATAAGCGTTACGGCAATGTTTGTGGTCTCAAGGCGCTGTGCGAGATAATAACTTATTTTTCCGCCGCCCGCAAGAATTACACGCCTGACTTTTTTTGAGATTATGCCGAGATTTTTTAAAAGCGTCGAAAGATTTTCGGACTGTGCCGTAACAAAAATCCTGTCGTTTTCACGCATTACAAAATCGCCGCCCGGGATTATAACCTCGTTTTTGCGCATAACGGCGCACACAAGGACCTTACATTTAACGATTTTATAAAGGTCGTTTAACGAAACGTCTTTTAATTTGCTTTGCGCGTTGACTTTAAGTTCAACAATCTCAACTCTGCCGTTTGCAAAGCTGTCGCGCTTTAAAAAGCCCGGAAGCTGTAAAAGGCGCTCTATTTCGATTGCCGCCTGGCGCTCGGGATTAACTATAAGCGAAAGTCCGAAAACATCGCGCATATCAAAAATCTGGTCGCGGTATTCGGGATTTCTTATTCGCGCAATAGTGTGTATTTTAGGATTAAGCCTGTGCGCCGTCATACAACAAAGAAGATTAATTTCGTCTGTGCTTGTCGCCGCTATCAAAAGGTCGGCGCCTTTGACATCCGCACTGTTCAGAACATCGGTTGTCGCGCAGTTGCCCTTTATCGCCATAATATCGTAAAGCTCCACGCTTGTTTCAAGCACGCTTTGGTTCGAGTCGATAAGAGTAATGTCATACCCTTGCTCGGAAAGCTGTTTTGTAAGTGTTGCGCCGACTTTACCGTCGCCGGCTATAATTATTTTCAAAAAAATCACTACCCCTTAAAATTATGACAGTTCGACTTTATTGTTATCGTTTTTAACAGAAGAAGCAAAAAATACCGTCAGCGCCTTTATCATATATCCCGTGTCATAAGCGCCCGCCGTTTCATAGGAAGAGTGCATAGAAAGCTGCGCTAAGCCTATGTCAGCCGTGTTAAGCGAAACAACGGTATTTGAAATATTGCCGAGCGTAGAGCCGCCGGGCATATCGGCACGGTTGCAATAGCTTTGCGTGGGCACTTCGGCTTTTTTAGCAATCTTTTTGAAAAGTGCGGCAGAAAGCGCGTCGGTCGTATATTTTTGGTTTGCGTTATACTTTATTACAATGCCGCCGTTCATATAAACCGAATGGTTTTTGTCGGCATATTCGCCGTGATTGGGGTGCACTGCGTGCGCGTTGTCGCACGAGAGCATAAAGCTGTCGGAAACATCGGAAACAAAGTCCTCTTTGCCGCCTTTAAGCGCCGAATTAATTCTTTCAAGAACATCCGAAAGGAAGGTGGACGCCGCCCCCTGCTTTGTGCCGCTGCCGACTTCTTCATTATCGAAAACGGCAAGAACAGGTACGGATTTTTCATTTTGTGATGCTAAAAACGCCTCTTTTGCAGAGAAAACGCACTGCAAATCGTCAAGCCGCGGAGCGCATATAAGGTCGTTTATTACAACACCCTTTTGGGTGTTGTAAACATAAATATCACTGCCGAGAATTTTTTCGTAAGGCACGTTGCAAAGCTTTGAAAGATACGCATTAAAGCCGCCTTCGTTATTGCCCGTCGAATAAAGCGGAAGCATATCGACAGCGGCGTTATATGACATATTGTCGTTTGCGTTTCTGTTCATATGTATTGCAACGTTCGGAATAACGGCAACGCTTTTTCCCGAATCAACAAGCTTTGTTTCGACGCCGTTTTCGGTTTCGAGCACAACGCGACCCGCGACGCCCAAGGGTCTGTCAAGCCATGTTGAGCAAAGCATTCCGCCGTATTTTTCGGTCGAAAGGCTGATGTATTTTCCACTTGAAAGCTCGCCGTTTTCTTTTATTTTAAAGCACGGGCTGTCAGAATGCGCGGCGGCAATCATATACCCGTGAAAGCCGTTTTTCGGAAGCTTAAAGGCAATAAGCGACGAAAAATTTCGCGTTACAAAATAAGTGCCGCCGAAAGAAAGCTCCCATTTTTCATTTTCAAAAAGCTCTTTAAAGCCGTTTTCTTTAAGTTCTTTTTTCAATGTATCCACAGCATGGAACGCCGTAGGAGAATTTTTAATAAATTCAAAAAGTTTTTCGTTCATTTTCACACACCTGTTTTATTTTAAAAACTCTTTGCACTGCTTGCCCGAAAGATTTTTAATGTCAAGCTTTAAAATGCAAAGCCCTGCGTATTCGTCGGCTATAGCTTTGCTTCTGTTCTCTTCGCTGTCAAACGGAGCGTATTTTAAAGCAATCTTTGTAATTGCATCGTTAATTTCGCTCACATCTGTTACAACGCTTATTTTGCCGAATGCTGCAACGCTTTTAAAAAGCGTTGTGTATTTTTCGGGAAGAACATCATCTTCTGCTATTACGCAAAACGAGGCTTTATCGGAGTTTTTCACTGCGTCGATTTTATGTCCGCTTTTTGCGCAGTGAAAATAAATTTTGCCGTTTTCATACAAAAAGCTGAGCGGAACGGCATACGGGTAGCCGCAATCGCCCGAAACGGCAAGCACACCCGATGAAGCAAATGAAAGTATCTCTTCGCACGAAGAATACGACAGCTCCTGTTTTTTGCGGCGCATCGTTCTGAAAAATTCGGCGCCGTTTTCTCTATAAAATCCGCTTTTCTTTAAAACATAGCGCGGGCCCTCTTCGCCCGATTTGCCGTTGAGAACAAAGCCGAGTTTCAAAAGGACTCTTTTTGAAGCGGTGTTATCGGGAGCGGTTTCGGCTTCAATCGCGTCGGCATTGCCGTTTTCAAAAGCCCACTTACAAAGAGCGTAAACACCCTCAGAAGCAATTCCTCTGCCCCAAAATTCTTCATTAATTCCGTAGCCTATTTCGGGATTGTTTTCTGCGGGCGGGCCTTTAAAGCAAGCGTCGCCTATCATCTTGCCGCTTTCCTTGCTGAAAAAGCCCCATGCAGTATACCACAGATAATCTTCGGGATTTCCTTTTGAAAGCTCAAGCATTTCTGAATACGCCTTATACATTTCGTTGTCTTTTTCAATATAAGAATCGGCAAGATTTTTCATTTTTTCTGCGTTAAGAGGGCGTATAAAAAGCCGCTCTGTTTCAAGCGTAACGCCGTCGGAAAATTTCATAAATCAAACGACCTTTTTTCATCATTCTTTTCAAGCGCATTTATTCTCGCTTTGATTTCGTTTTGATTGTCAATTACTTCATCAAGCTTTTTATGCAAATCGTCAAGAATAAGCTCGCTTTTAAG
>OQVL01002287.1_pt1 | contig 11708 bp, 10 predicted proteins | sample 1691501 | NCBI WGS metagenome assembly OQVL01 (sample SAMN03418253, study PRJEB22391) | human gut metagenome | biome: human-gut; feature: organic feature; material: feces | host: Homo sapiens | place: Tanzania | collected 2013-01
GGGAAATATTTCTTATGACAAAGAAACGAGAAAGATATCTTTCGGTGTAGAAGGAATGAAAATCGATCTCGGAGGAATTGCAAAAGGATATACCTCATCCAGAATTATGGACATTTACAAAGACAATGGAATCACAAGTGGATTAGTGAATCTTGGTGGAAACGTGCAGGCACTCGGAACAAAGACAGATGGAACGAAATGGAAGATTGCAGTGCAGAGTCCCGATGACACAGAAGATTATCTGGGAATTCTGAGTGTTCAGGATAAGGCTGTTATCACTTCAGGGGGATACGAACGGTATTTTGAACAGGATGGTGTGACGTATCATCACATCATTGACCCGCGTACCGGCACACCGGCCGACAGCGGTGTGGTTTCCTCGACCATCATCAGCCATGACGGCACACTCGCGGACGGTCTCTCGACCTCGCTGTTCATCATGGGTGTGGACGATGCGCTGGATTACTGGCGCGCGCATTCGGACGAGTTTGATGCGATTTTGATGGACGAAAACGGGACGGTGTATGTGACGGACGGCATCGCAGACCGCTGCTCGCTGCTTGAGGACCGCAAAATGCAGGTTGTTCACTAAATCGCAATTATAATATTAGCCAAGGCTTGTCTCATGTACCGGGATAAGCCTTTCGCTATTATTATATATCATGTTATTCCTGTGAAATTATAATTTGATTACGCTCTCAACAATGGAATAAAGGCAGTTCAGATGAAATTTCTAAATTTCAGTTTTGAACGAGAATTCTATGTTTAGGAGTGAAAATTATGACAAACAAACAGGAAAAGATGATATGCAATAGCTTTGGTATATTGAAGCTGAAAGCGTTTCAGAAGGATGTAATTACAGACTTACTCAATGGTAAAGATGTACTTGGCTTAGCTCGAACCTCTGAAGGCAAGTCGATCTGCTTTCTCTCGATGATTGCTATGCACCCAAACGATCTGCTGATTGGTATTCTCCCGACGGTTGCATTGATGCGGGACTTAGTGCAGCGCTGCGAGGACAGCGAAATCCGAGCGGGCTGCCTGTACAGCGGCAATGCGGAGAATACCAATATTATTGAAAGATTAAAGCATGGTAAACTCCAGGCGCTCTTTGTTGCACCGGAACGTTTGAATGATCCGCATCTGTGGAAGGCAATTCAGAAGAACAGGGTACACACGGTCGTTGTAGACGAAGTGCATTGTCTGACCGAATGGGGCAGCGAATTTCGTCCAATGTATCGCAATATCGGTAAATTTATCAAGGATTTGCCCTCCTCACCTGTTGTTGCTGCGTTCAGCGCAACCGTTATGCAGGAGGATATTCCGTATATCATAAAAAGTCTGCGTATGAAAAATCCGACGGTACATATCGGCAAGCTCAAGCGATCTAATCTTTCTCTGGGGAAAGTGTTCGTGAAAACGGAGGCAATTCGTTATGGGAAAGTCAAGAAAGCAATTCTAAAATATGCTGACAAGGGTAAAATCGTTATCTACTGCACCCGTGTCTGTGATGTGGAAGAGATGCGCGATTACTTAATTGAAGATTGTGATATCGAGGCTGATGAGATTGCCATCTGCCACAGCAAATTATCCAACCGAGCGAAGCAGGAGCAGCGCTTTCGTTCCGGCAAGGCGCGTATTATGATTGCAACTTCTGCGTTCGGTATGGGCGTGAATATCCCGGATATTCGTCTGATTATCGTCTCTCAGCTTCCATTCAGCGCAGCGTCGTTCTATCAGATGGCAGGCAGAGCCGGGCGCGACGACAAACGTGCAAAGGCGCTATTGCTCTGGAATGACGTTGATTTTCAGATGAACCTCGACATTATCTCGCACACAGATGATCGTGCGGTTGAAGCTGTCAATGAGCTGTATGCAATCTGCGAGTCATCGGATGATCTGCATGATGCCGTAATCGGCTGTTTTGCGAAAGGCGGCGAGTGAAATGGATTTTCGCTATGGCATCCACACAATCGAATTATTCCACAGAGTGTCTAAGAAGGACTTTAACAAGGTGTTTCATAGTCTGAAAAGTTTGAATTCCGGCAGTTTTTATCCGGACACGACATATCATTCCGAGAAAGGTCTGACGAAGTATATCTGCACTTCTTACTGCGGTCAGGGCGTAGTGCTTTATTTGTATCAGCAGGTGCGCAGCAAGAACAAAACAAAGAAAAATCTTGCATCTTTTATTCATTTTCGGCTCAATCCGCATACTTTGGTGCATGGAGAGTATGTACCCAAGAAGGTATTCCAAGCGAAAGAGAATCAGCTGAAATCGCTTGATAAGGAAATGACCAAGCTGCTGCATAAAATCGGTCTGAACTGCGAGTTTGAGCAGCTGACGCTTTCGCGCATTGACTGCTGTCTGGACTACTTCCCCAACTCGCAGGACTGGGTTGACGAGGCGCTGCGCGTCGTTCGCCGCAGTCCATATATGAAGAAATACGAGCTGTGTACATTCGATAAAACTTTCTCCAATCATAAGAAAAAGAATGCACATTCGTGGCGGATTTGCTGCAAAACGACCACATTGACGGTCTATGATAAGACGTTTCAGCTGATGGAGGAGGAGTTGCTCGAGGACTACGATGCACCAATGCTGCGATTCGAGGTCTCCCGCTCGGGCGCGAAGTTCAAGCGCGGACTGTCTGAGCAGGTTAAGGGCAGCAACAAGAAAATCCTGAAAACTGTCATGGACGAGTCCGAGGACACCATCCGTTCTTATATGGAAATGCTGCACGCAGACCTGCCGTTTGTGCGGTATTCGGACTGCATGGCAAAGGTTGAGACCGTGAAACATGCTTCAACTCGCAAAAATATGCGTCTGCTTGTCAAAAAGCTGTCCGACTGCAAATGTTATGCACAGGCTGTGAAAAACAGCGAGCTGTCCGAGAGTCAGCTGCGCACCGTGCGCAAGCAGTTTGAAAAACTCGGCATTCAGCCGATTACATTGAAGGATAAATCAGAGATCGAAGAATTGAAATTTGTTCTATAAATCACGAAACCCATGCCTTTTCAATAGAATTGGCATGGATTTTGATTATCATTTTTGAAATGAAATCACTAACATAGCTATAAGATGGCATGAATTGCGGTGAACTGTGATCTGTGCTGTCAAATCTTATATGTAAAAGGATGATTTTTATGAAGTATCTGGATTATCGCGGGATGAAGGAGTATTACACCATCGACGAGGTCTGCCGACTGTTCGAAATCAGCAAGCAGGAGCTCAAACACTACGCGGACAAGTACAACATTCAGCCGCAGGAGGATCAGTACGGCAACTGGGGATTCCGCAAGGTTCTGGTGCGAAAGCTGCACAATTTCATCTACAAGGAGCAGTATAATCAGCCTCGCACTTCGTCGCAGTTTGATTCGAGGAAGGACCCGTGGGCATGAGGAACGACGAAATTCTGACCGTCAAAGAGACGGCTGCCCTGCTCAAGACAACGCGCCAGCAGGTCCGCAAGATGATCGCAAACGAAGAACTCCCGGCCGTAAAGGTCGGCCGGGAGTGGAGAGTGCTCAAAGCGGGAATTATGGAGTTTTTTGAAGAAAATCTGTGAAAGTCCTTATCGTATCATACATCCATATATTTTCCGCATCAACACATCCAGATAAAGTTTTTCTTTCGCGCTGTAGAACATGATTTGATCCTGTGGAAGATGAAAAATCTGACTGATATATTTTCGCTGATGTTCCAGATTGGCAATCTGAGCTGCCGTCAGAGATGCGCTGTGTCGCGAGATTGGCGCTGCTTTATCGGCGCAGTTAATCGCAATAATCAAACGAGAACGATACGGCGACAGCTTTGACTGAAACAATGCTAGATCATTAGCATAATCTCTTTGATCAGCGCGCAGCACATATACAATACAGAAGCAATGATACAGTACATTTTCGTACAGAGAAAGATATTCTTCTTCTGTATTTGCGGATTCAGCAACACCTGGCAGATCACAAAATGATAAGTACCGTGTTTTCTGATCATTTAGCGCGTATTCTACCGTATAGGCAGCTTTGGTGCAGGCTTCCACATCGCTTGTTATCATCGCATTCTGACCGATCAAAGCATTGATGGTAGAGGACTTGCCATATCCGCTTTTGCCCATGAACAATACCTGATAATCCTCTGTTTTGCGGTCATCACGGTTAAATATGCGACCCGAATGACGGCGCAGCTCCTCTGGAAGGTATTCTAAAAAGGGAAAACGAGCAGACAGCTTATCAAAATGATATTCGCGCGTTATTGTGATCTGCATCAATCAGAACCACCAGAACAAATCACGAATAAAGTCTTTTGCGGTATCGATAACATCGATTACCTTTCCGATTACTTCCGCGCCCTTATCTACAGCATTTTCAATAATTTCGCCCACAGTTTCAAAGAAGCCTTTCTTGGCGTCTTCCTGCGCCTGAGCAGAAACATTTTCACGAGCAGCGCTGTTGACAATGGTAATTTTCTTGTCCTTCGGCATTGCAAATACCATTTCATCAATCAAGCGGACAAGATTGTACTTCTCACACGCAGAAACCGGTATAATCTTGGATTCCGGCACAGAAAAACGAGTCGCTACATCGGTAATCTTACGCTGAATGTTCTGAAGCTGCTTTGGACCGGGTTCATGGCCGCTTTCATTCCACTCACGGAACGGTTCGATCTTATCACACTGATTGAGTACGAAGAAAAACACCTTGCCCTGCTCAACGTGCGGTTTAACGATTTGCTTGAAGAAGGCCTCATCAGAAGACATGGCGCGGTCATCCGCCTTGATGACCCACAGTGCTACATCGAGTTCCGGAAGAATTTTGCTGTACAGCTGTGCGTATTCGCGATCGCGGTCTTCGTTCTCGCCAACACCCGGGATATCCACCAGAGTAATTTTTTTGCCGCCCATATGCAGCAGAACCTCCTGTGGATTGCGCGTACAAGCCTCTACATCACTAATCTCACATACATCCTGACCGAACAGAGCGTTGCACAAGCTCGACTTGCCAACACCAGTTTTACCAAATACACCAACTTTAGGTTCATAGTTCAGCACTTCGTTGATGCGTTCCGCAGATACTTCCGCCTGCGGCAGCATCATAAAAATCATGACCAGCATCATAAAAGACATGACGATATAGGTCGCATAGGTGCTGAAGACGAGTACGTCGCTGAACATACCGATCCGCCCCATCGGATCCGTCAAAGCGATCTTATTGACGAGTGCGGCGCCGAGCCAGTAGATGCTCAGGGCCAGACCGTTCATGCCGAGCGTCATGGTCGGCTGCACCAGCGAGAAAAGCTTCTGGATGATATCTCGTTCACAGTTGGTCATGACGACAAGATAGCATTTGTTGGACCAAATACAAAGTCAACGACCATGCTCTTCAAGATACTTGCAGGCGAGGAGGAACCGGACGAGGGAAGCTACAAGTGGGGAGTTACGACTTCACAGGGATATTTCCCTAAGGACAACACCAAGGAGTTTGACAACGACCTCGTGATAGTTGACTGGCTGACACAGTATTCAGACGAGAAGGATGCCACATATGTAAGAGGCTTCCTCGGAAGAATGCTCTTTGCAGGTGAGGATGGAGTTAAGAAGGTCAAGGTCCTTTCTGGAGGAGAGAAGGTAAGATGTCTTCTGTCCAAGCTGATGATCATGGGTTCAAACACCCTGATCCTTGATGAGCCTACAAACCATCTGGACATGGAGTCAATCACAGCGCTCAACAACGGACTTATCAAGTTCCCGGGAGTTGTGCTGTTCTCCTCACAGGATCACCAGTTTGTACAGACTACAGCCAACAGAATTATCGAGATAACAAATACCGGTCTCATAGACAAGCAGACAACATACGATGAGTATCTTGCAAATGACGAGCTTGCCAGAAAGAGACAGGTCATGAACATGGATTCAGAGGACTGATAGCGGCAGATCCCCAAAATATATATAATAGAATATATTGATATGAGCAAATGAAAAACGCATGATACATTTGATTCTTCCTATGTGACGGGAGGCAAATGCATCATGCGTTTTCTTTTTTGGGATGATTTACAGTGATCTGTTATTCGGTCAGATCTATGCCGAGGACATAGTTCAGGAACCTGAGTGAGTTGGTATAATTCCTGTCTATGACTCCTGGAAATGCAACATATACGTCTGAGTATCCGGTATCCAGATCCTTTGCAAACTGTGTGTTGCTGATGTCAATGGCGTATGTTCTTGTTGTGCCATTTGGGTCGTCAAATTCTACCATATAAGGCTCAAGCTTGGCGTATGCGTCTTCGCTCAGATAACCCTTTAATGGTTTTGATATGTTCTGAGCGGCACAGTACTTAACACCTGTGGCGTTGCTGATTATTACGTCATATGATCCGAGATCGCAGTCCGATGACAGGATGCTGTAGTCTGTGCTGTTGTTGGTCTGGATGTATTCAGAGTGCTCGAGGTAATAGTCGTAGTCGATATCGAGACCTACCGACTCCTTGAACTGATAGCTGCCGGTTATGCCGAACTGTTCAATGTAGTCGTCCTCAAATGACAGATCGACAACATCTGCGTCCTGTGCGTTTAAAACGACAAAGCCGAGGGCGACCGGTCTTTTGTTCATGTATATAGTGCCTCCGAGATAACATAAAAATGCAATGACAAGGATAGGAGTTATAACTCTCCACTTGTAATAGTCAAAGAAGTAGGATAACTTCTCCTTTCTGGACATTCCCTCTGTGTTCTTCTGGTAGAGCTCTTTTCTTCTGGCTCTGCGTTCTTTCCTGCTCATTCCCAGCATGTCCAGGTTGTTGTCTGCATGAAGGCTTTTCTTAGCCGGCTTGCTGTGCGGCATTCTATCGTCTGTACCTTCTATGCTTATTCTTCTGAATTTCTCCGGTTCCGGCTGTTGTGGCTGAGTGGCCTGTTGTGGCTGAGTGGCCTGCTCTGGCTTGGTGTCCTGTCCGCCTTGCGCGGCCTGGGCTGCCTCGGTGGCATGCTTGACCTGTTTAGGCTGAGTACCCTGGGGGTTCTGCCTGTTATGTGACTTTTTCTTCTTTTTAGACATGTGTTCTGTATTCCTTCCATATCATAATATCCTATATGAGATAGTAGCATAAAGAAAAATATAAGTAAACCGAGGGCAAATAGAATTTATTTACTTTTAACATTTGTTGGTATATTATAGACTGTATTACGCTGTGCCGCATAAAATTGGGCACAATGACTAAAAAGATATAAGAAGAAAAGAGGTAATAGCGCGGGTATGAGTACAGACAAGAATACTAACGAGAGAGACAACGTGAAAAAGATCCCAAAGCTGGCAGAAAAAGAAGCTCCGAAGTCGGTGAGCATGACTATGAGTAAGGAGGAGAAGAGCAGAGAGCGAAGAAAGCTTGGCGGCATGCTACTGAAGGCTGTGAGCGCTGTGCTGCTGGTGGTGATAGTGGCAGCGGGAAGCGTACTCATATATGCCCATGTAAAGAATAAAAAAGCGCTGGAGGATGAACAGAAGTACCTGACTCCGCCGGGACAGATGGTGGAGGTGAATGGCCATCAGATACATGTGCTGAAGAGGGGGAGTGAGAGCGCTGAGCATACGTTGGTGTTCATTCATTCCAACAAGATCGCTGATGATTCAGTAGCTCTTGAACCGCTGATGGATGAGCTTTCGGATTATGAACTGATATATGTGGATAGAAGCGGTGTGGGATACAGCGAAGACTGGGATGCTCCGAAGGATATAGACTCTATGCTTGAGGAGACGAGGACGGCTGTGCAGGCGGTTACCGACAGCAGGTCATATGTGCTGGTTGCTTACAAGAATGGTGGAACGCTGGCCATGGACTGGTGCGACAGATATCCGGATGAGGTAGAATCTGTCATTGGACTTCAGATGTACTTCCCTGACCAGTATGATGGAGCAGATGAAAAGGATTACAGTTCACTAAGAAACAAGCTCATGCTCGAGCTGGTGAAGATCGGAGGACACAGATTGTCTGACAGTGTGTTCTCGGATAATGAATGGGATGTCTACACCAAGGATCAGATGGACAGGAGAGATGCACTTATCGGCAGGGGGCTCTATACAAAGGGAATGTACAATGAAGACAGGAATCTTGTGGGAAATGCCAATAAGGTTGCAGCACTCGGTTGGCCGGAGAATATACCTATGTATATGATATACTGCAATCCGTACACAGACCCTTTCCTTCACCAGAACGATGAAGTACTAGAGTCGTATGAAAATCAGGCGGATATTGCACAGGATGAGGATGGCAACAGTGTGGATCCTGCAGATGTATATAATACATATTATAAGAATTATACAGAAGAACATGATAATGTGGAGATGACTGAGGTGTCAGGCCCGGACCGCATGATTGTGTATAATCCACAAAAAATAGCAGAATTGGTGCAGAAATACCTGCCAGACAAGGCTGAATAGACATATTTTGCAATGTTACTTACAAATTTACCATAAAAAAGCGAAAAAAGTACTTGCATTATTGTCTAATATGTCCTATAATGACATTGTCGCTAAGGAAAAGCGATAGAAAATGGGTAATGAACTGTTAGCAACGATTAGTAAAATTGCTTATCAAGTTCATAAAACGAACTCGAAAGTTGGCTAAATTGACAGACAGCTGATTATTGGTTGCCTAGCCGATATGAAAGGGATTTGGCAAGTTGCCACATTTGAGTAAAAGATTATATTTTTTAAGGAGGGTTTTTTTGTGAGAAAATTCAAGAAGGCATTAGTTCTTTCATTAGCATGTGCTATGGGACTTTCACTCGTAGCTTGTGGTGGTAATGATGAAGCAACAACAGAGGCTAAGAAGGACGACACAACAACAGAGGCAGCAAAGGACGACGCATCAGACACTACTTCAGAGGCAGAAGTAAGCAGCGATGAGGGCAAGACTCTCAATATCTACGCTTGGAATGAGGAGTTTAAGTCAAGACTTACAGCTCACTATCCAGGATACGAAGAGGTTGATGGAACACATGGTAAGATCGGTGATGTTGATGTTGTTTGGACAATCGTTCCTTCAGATGACAACGCTTACCAGAACAATCTGGATCAGCAGTTACTTAAGCAGGCAGATGCAAGTGCTGAAGACAAGATTGATTTATTCCTTGTAGAGGCTGATTACGCACTTAAGTATGTTGATACAGACTACACAATGTCAGTTTCAGATCTCGGAATCACAGATGACGAGCTTGCAAACCAGTATCAGTACACAAAGGACGTTATGACAGATTCAAAGGGCGTTCTTAAGGGCGTTTCATGGCAGGGCTGTCCTGGTGTTCTTATCTACAACAGAGACATCGCAAAGGATATGTGGGGATCAGACGATCCTGATGAGGTTCAGAAGCATGTATCAGATTGGAATACATTCTATGCAACAGGTACAGAGTTAGCAGCTAAGGGCTACAAGCTCACAGCAACAGTTAACGATTCATATCGTGTATATTCAAACAACGTATCAAGCAAGTGGGTTGAGGATGGCAAGCTCAACATCGATCCACAGTTCAAGGCTTGGGCAGATGCAGAGAAGGCATCATATGATGCTGGTCAGACAACAACTGGTGACCTTTGGGGCGATGAGTGGAAGGCTGGATTCTATCCAGAAGGAAAGGTATTCGCTTACTTCGGACCAGCTTGGATGATCGACTTCTCAATGGCAGCTGATGATGAAAAGTCAATCGCACATGCAGGCGGTTGGGGCGCAACAACAGGACCTCAGGGCTTCTTCTGGGGTGGTACATGGATCTGTGGTGCTACAGGCACAGACAACCCATCACTTGTTGCTGATATCATGAGAAAGATGACAACAGATACAGATATCATGACAGAGATCGTTAAGGCTGATAACGACTTCGTAAACAACAAGCCAGCTATGGATGCTATGGCTGCTGATACATCATATGGTGATGCAGTACTTGGCGGACAGAACCCAATCGGTATGTTCTGCGCAGGTGTTGAGAAGATTGACCTTTCTAACATCTCAGCTTACGATCAGGGATGTAATGAGTCATTCCAGAAGGCTATGAAGGATTACTTCACAGGTCAGTACGCAACATATGATGAGGCTGTTGAGGCATTCAAGCAGGATGTAGCTACAAAGTACCCAGCAATCACAGTAGAGTAATCAATATTAGGTCTGTATAACACAAGCATAGTATTATACGCGTGCCTGTCTGGCAGGTGCCAGACGGGCACGTTTTTTATGCTCATACAGACTTTACTAGGGAGGTTATAGAATGAAAAGTAAAAAAGGCAGCATAGTACGCTATAACCGTTGGGGATACTTTTTCTTGATTCCGTTTGCGGTTGTTTTCATAATTTTCCAGCTGATTCCACTGTGCTCAACTATATATAACAGTTTCTTTAAGCACTTCTTTGATGGAATTATGGAGATTGGCCCTGAACCGGTGGCCTGCATCGGCGACGATAAGGAGGTCTGTGACAGAAAGGCATCCTGCATCACAGTGCGTATTTATGAAAAAATCAATGATGCGGTCAATGATGTTGTGGATCATATCACACTGGCGGATATGGTTGCATGGCAAAAAGAACAATAAAATACAGCAAAATGGAGCATTTAGCCTTATCTTTTTGTTGACAAATAGGAAGATAGGGCTATAATTATAATGTAATTCATACCAAATAGGTAGGAAATGAAAACAGAGTAACTGCAGCCTGAAAATGGGTGCTGACAGAAAGAAGGCAAAATATGAAAAAGATAATTTATCTGGATAATGCTGCTACAACGCAGGTCGACCCAAAGGTACTTGAAGCAATGCTTCCTTTTTTTACAGAATATTATGGAAATCCTTCTGCTGTATATTCATTTGCCGAGACAGCAAAGAAAGCGGTTGAAGATGCAAGAGAGAAACTGGCAGAGCTTATTCATGCCAAAAAGGATGAAATCTATTTTACCGGTGGCGGAAGCGAGTCAGACAACTGGGCATTGAAGGCAACAGCAGAGGCCTATGGCAATAAAGGTAAACACATCATTACCAGCAAGATTGAGCATCATGCTATCCTGCATACCTGTGAATGGCTGGAAAAACATGGTTTTGAGGTGACTTATCTGGATGTAGATGAAAAGGGGTTAATTAGCCCTGAAGAGCTGGAAAAAGCAATCCGTCCGGATACCATTCTGATCTCTATCATGGCAGCCAACAATGAGATCGGAACGATTGAGCCATTGGCAGAAATCGGTGAAATTGCCCACAAACACGGCATTCTTTTCCATACTGATGCGGTACAGGCCTTTGGTCATATCCCGCTTGATGTAGATGCAATGCATATTGATATGCTTTCGGCAAGCGGCCACAAGATCAACGGGCCCAAGGGAATTGGCCTTTTATATATCCGTAAGGGTGTCAAGATCCGTTCTTTTATCCATGGTGGTGCGCAGGAAAGACAGCGTAGAGCCGGTACACACAATGTCCCCGGTATCGTTGGTTTCGGCAAGGCAGCAGAGTTAGCGCTTGCTAATATGGACGAACGTATCAAATATGAAACAGAGCTAAGAGATTACCTGATTAAGAGAGTCAGCAGTGAAATCCCTTATACCAAAGTAAACGGAGATCTGGAAAAGAGACTTCCCAACAATGCCAACTTCTGTTTCCGCTTCATCGAAGGAGAATCCATGCTGATCCTCTTAGACCAGAACGGCATCTGCGGTTCATCGGGAAGTGCCTGCACAT
>OQVL01002289.1_pt1 | contig 11704 bp, 8 predicted proteins | sample 1691501 | NCBI WGS metagenome assembly OQVL01 (sample SAMN03418253, study PRJEB22391) | human gut metagenome | biome: human-gut; feature: organic feature; material: feces | host: Homo sapiens | place: Tanzania | collected 2013-01
TGTGACAAACTATCTGCAGCTTTATCATCTCACTGCAAAAGAAATGGCGGTAAAGCTTATGCAGGAGGTTATGGAGGAAACAGGTATCACTGCAACCGCTGGTGTGGGAACCAATCTGTATCTTGCTAAGATCGCAATGGATATCGTAGCAAAGCATGTGGATGACCATATTGGAATCCTGGATGAATTCTCTTACAGAGAGCAGCTATGGGATCATAAACCATTAAGTGACTTCTGGAGGATTGGATCCCGGACTGAAAAAAAACTGGCCGGTTACGGGATTCATACGATGGGCGATATCGCAATGGCTTCTTTAAGATCCGAAGACTGGCTGTATAAGATGTTTGGGATTGATGCAGAGGCTGTGATCAAGAGTGTACGCAAAGCTGCAGGAGATTGTCTGAAGAATCCGGAAGATTATACTGCACGAGCAAATATGATGTGGGCATCTTCACTTGCACATAACGGACTTACACAGTGTGGAAGAGAGTTCCAGCTCGTTGTTCATCAGTTAGAGCATGAAGTATCCGGAATGTACCCGGAAGTGCCTCAGGTGCAGGATTGGTTGCAAGTGTAACTGTATCGCCGACTCTTGCATCTCCTACTGTTTTAATAGAAGCGGTAATATATCCAACCTCGCCTGCGCAAAGCTCGTCTGCCTTTTCAAGCGAAGTTGCACGCATATAACCAACCTCAACAACGGTAAATTCAGCACCCGTTGCCATCATACGCATAGTGTCGCCCGCTTTAATCTTACCGTCCATAATTCTAACATAAACAATAACGCCACGATAAGAATCATAAACTTTTGACATGCGACTTATTTTAAAGCAATGCTATTACTTGAGGCAATCATTTTTTATTGCCTAACTTTTAAAAGTGATTAACCAAAATAAAAAGTCCAACCATAGATAACCTAAAAGGAAAATACCAATAGTTCAAACCGATATTGCATTAAACCTTGCAATTTATAAGATCATCTATCCATTAATGTTGATATTGTTCGCACATTGATATATAATCCAAGTAGATTTAGAGTATTTTCGGGGGGCATTTGTGTATATTTCAGTTGATGAAGCTGCTGTAAAGTTTAATATTTCTAAAAGGCGCGTCCAAGTTTTATGTGAAGAAGGACGTATTAATGGTGCTAGCATAATTGGCGGTGCGTGGCGTATTCCTGAAAGTGCTACAAAGCCTGTTGATAAGCGAAAAAAAAGAGTGTGCCATTATGAGTTGGATCTATACAGTACATCACAAGAAGCGCTTACTATTACGGATGTATGTGAACTGTTATCTATATCAAAAGCCACATTAAAAAATTGGATTCGCTTAAGAAAAATCGTTCCCGATATCGGCGATCAATTATTTAGTCGTGGATATATTGAACACTTTATCGAAGATCTAAAATCTAACGATAATATAAAACTTAAAAGTCGCAGGAACAAAAAACAAGTTTCAGGTAAAGTTCTCTATAGAGATTATATTTATACTGAAAGCAACCAAAAACTAATTGCTGAACTATTAGAAATTAGCACAATTGAAAGCGAAAAAGAGCTTTTAATAGTCCTCGCTAATTTTGCCGTTCAACTTTATTATCAAAGTCGCAACATCGAATTTACGGACAACAACGTCTTGTTAAACTTTTTGTCTAAAGAACAAACAAGCGAATTCTATGTCCTGATTAAGGATCTTATTGGAGAGTGCGCAATTGATCCAGTTTTAATAAACAAATTACAGCCTGTATTATCAAAAAGAATACAATTTGTTAAGGGAGAGAACTCATTAGGAGCCGTATACATTTCCTTACGAGATATAGGACAACGAAAAAATTTAGGCACTTATTACACTCCGCAAAAAATTGTCAACAAATTGATTGACCTTTTATATGAAAACAGCAATTTACAGAAAAAGACGATTTGTGATCCTTGCTGCGGTACAGGTAATTTTTTATTAAGTCTTTGCGTTAAAGGAGTAGATTACTCTACTCTTTATGGACAGGATATAGATTCTACAAGTGTATTTTTATCTAGAATTAATATAGCACTTGTCGTCCCCGAAATATCGGCTTTAGAAATACGCTCCAGGATCACTATTGGCAATACATATTTTGAAAGTTTTACTCAAAAATTTGATATAGTTGTCGGCAACCCGCCCTGGGGGAGCAACTTTTCGGAAGAAGATATCAGCAAATGCCGAAAGATATTAAAAACAGCATCTGATAAAAATATAGAATCTTACGACTTATTTCTTGAAAAAGCCTTATCCATGCTTGTTTATAAAGGCATGCTGGCATTCGTTCTTCCTGAAGCAATTTTGAACGTTGCAGCGCATAACACCGTTAGAAAATTAATGCTCGACTCTTGCTCCTTTAGATTCGTTTCCTACCTTGGTAATGTTTTTTCAGGTGTTCAGTGTCCTTCCATTATTCTTGGTATAACACCAGACAATGAGAAAAATGTAGTTGGTTGCAAAGTTTCCATTGGCGATCATTCGCACATCATTTTAGAACCTAGGAATTTTTCAAACAGTACACTTTCATTCAATGTATCTGATGAAGAGAATAGGTGTCTGAATGCAATCAGTAATATAAAAAATGTTACTTATTTAAAAGATAACGCTCAATTCGCACTTGGTATAGTGTAGATGTCACCAAAGGTTTGTCCGTCTTGAAAACATTTCCATACAATCTGCGCAATGTGATTGAGCTTATGTGCTTTTTCTTCTTTGCCGACAAGTAATAGTGTGGCTTTCGTAATCTTTCCGTCTATGGTTAAACACGCTTTGTCAAGAAACACTTTATCACTCCAAGAGTCACACTCCTTTGCAAACTTTGGATAGCGTTGCTTATAGCCCTCGCGAGCAAGCATGATAGCATCGGAATCAAGGTCGTCTATCGTAGCGTCCTTGATGACTTGCGCTGTCCAATCGTATGCGGAATCTTGCTCGTCAAGTATTACATTAAGGCGAGAATCTGTCAATTCCACCAACGAATCGTCCAACCTCTGCCATGCCTTGCTATGTGCATATACGGGACGACGTTTCATGTGTTTTGGAACATGAATTACCCAAACCGTTTTGTGCGAGTCGTCCGTGATGAATTCTTCAACCAGCAATCCTTCAGATGGTAAGTTGGCGCACAAATCTGTCATTCTGAGCTTTGCTTTTTGTCTGTCGTAGTTGTATGTGTTAGTACCGACAATCTCCAAAGTATTGTCAACAACACCGATAACCAAATGTCCGCCTTCCATATTCGACAAGGCGGAAACATAAGAAATGACATCATCCTTCTCTTTTCCGTTGAAGTCATTCTTCATGTTCTTGAATTCTTTCCATTCACACTCCTCATTTTCCTTTGGATATTTGGAAAGCAGATATTGTTGTAATTCTTGTTCGGTCATATTCTATATATTCTGTTTCTTAATAAGTTCCAGTACAGGTACTTGCAATAGTTCTGAAATCTTGAATAGGGTTTCAAGTGATGGTTGTGTAGTGTTGGTACACCACTTGCTTACAGTTGCAGGATCTTTGCCTAATGCTTCTGATAGCCATCGGGCTGTTCGCTTGTGCTCAACGAGGACAACCTTTATACGATTGAAATCTTTATCTTCCATAAGACTAATAATTTCTGCAAAGATACAATATCGATGGGAGATCTTTGAATAAATAGTAGTAAAAGCAGGGATATCAAACAAAGTACTTTGCGTAATATTCAATTTTGGTGATAGTCAAGTAAAACGTACGACAAATATCTTTGCATGGATTTTTACGCAATATTGCCACTTTTTCCGCACAAAGCATCATGTACAACTCTTGTTTTTAATACAAGAATGACAATTAAACGACCTCAAAGAAACTCCATTTACTTGGCAATATATTAAGAAACCAAATGTTAAAATTGCCAACGGAAAATCACCAAATTCTTTCCAATGTTTGCAAAACTGGAAAGTATTTGATAGCTTTGCGCAAAAAATCAATAGTATGGTAATTGAAAGAACTCCAGAAATAAATAAGGAAGATTTATTTGAAGCTATAATATCTCCTCCAAATATACAAATCGAAGAGATTGTGGAAAAAATCAATAATTCCTTCGATTATTGGGATACTGTAAAATACAAAAAGTGCCCTGCCGGATATACACCTACGCGACTGTGGACCTTTGTCAAAGCCTCCAGACTAAAAAGTATGGTGAAAGTATGGGAGAAATACGGCGTGAATTTGAGTTTGACAAATGTGATGCAGAGAATGTGTCATGAATTTGACATGTTTTGGGGAGGAAGTTGGGGAGCAGACTCAACTATTGATTCCAAAAATAAGGAACAATATCTTGTTAGCTCGTTAATGGAAGAAGCCATATATTCCAGTCAAATGGAAGGAGCCGCAACAACAAGAAAGGTCGCCAAAGAAATGCTTAAGAAGAAAATGACTCCGAGAGACAAATCCCAACAAATGATTCATAATAACTATCAAACAATTCAATTTATTGTTGACCACAAAGATGAACCTTTGTCCGAAGGGTTGTTATTGCAGATACATCGTCTAATGACAGAGAAAACCATGCAGAATCCTGATGACGCAGGACGTTTTAGGAATAATAATGACGTTGTGGTAGAGAATGGTATCACGCATGAAATTGTCCATACTCCGCCTTCCTATACGGAAATTCCTCAGTTTGTAGATGATCTCTGTGAGTTTTTTAATGAGAAAAATAACAAACAATTTATTCACCCTATCATTCGTGGAATAACTATCCATTTCATGATATCCTATGTCCATCCTTTTTCTGATGGTAATGGACGTACTGCTAGAGCTATGTTTTATTGGTACATGTTAAGACAAGGATACTGGTTGACAGAATACCTCTCCATCTCAAGAGTTATTGCCAAATCAAAAAAATCCTATGAAAAAGCGTTCTTATACACAGAGGCTGATGACATGGATATTGGTTACTTTGTTTCGTACAATCTAAGAGTGTTGGAACAATCTTTTAAGCAATTACAAGATTATATCAAGAGAAAACAAAACGAAAAAAAAGCAGCATATATATATTTGCGCATGGGTGATTTCAATGAACGTCAAGCACAAATTATTAAATTATATGCGGATGATCCTAAAGCATTAATAACGATAAAAGATCTGCAGATAAAATTTGGAATTAGCCCAACCACTGCAAAAAGCGACATCATTGGCTTGCTGAAAAAAAATATTATAACAGAGATCGCATTAAACAAAGTGAAAAGGGCTTATATTAGAGGAGAAGGGTTAGACTCTTTGCTATCACAATGATATATCTTATGGGCAATCAATGTATCAGATTCTTTCCAGTATTGCAAATACTGGAAAGAATCTGATGATTTTTGACTGCTTTGAATTATGCAAACCCATTTCACCAGTATGAAGTGCCAATTTGGCATTTCTAAATTGTATGGTTGCTGAATATCACAGAGAATCATTGCGTAAACACACCTAACTCAAACAGTATGTTTGCACTACTATACGGAAAAAGCAGTTACGAATGTCGTAACTGCTTCATTTTCAATGTGGACCAGCTAGGGCTTGAACCTAGGACCTCCAGATTATGAGTCTGTTGCTCTAACCAACTGAGCTACAAGTCCGTGCAAATATGAACAGTCTTTGCTGCTCTTTGCGAGTGCAAATATACAAGTTATTGCTGAAATCTACAAGAAAAAAGGCCGACAATGTTAGTTTGTCGGCCTTTTTCTTGCATTTTGGGGGTACATAACGCTGGTGATAAGCGTACGAAACGCTGTTGTAAGCGTACGTTTTAACATCAGCGAGCATACCAAGACTTACGTGATAAGCGTTCGTATCGCTGTCATAAGCGGGTTGTCATGCTGTTGCATGAGGATAGCTGGGGCAATTTAGCGCACTGCTTTTTGCCCTCGTATCTATCCGCAGTACCCTTTGGGGAATAGCTGGAGGGATTTAGCGCACCACCTTTTTGCCACCAATGATGTATATGCCCTTGCCGGGCACCATTACGCGGCGGCCTGAAAGGTCGTAAACATTACCTGCGGCGTTGATGTCGGCAGGCGTTTCGGTCACTACGCCATCAAGCTTGATGCCGTTGCAACCGTTGATTACGCCATTCATGGGGGTAATATCGTAGCACTTGAGGGCAAACGATTTGATGTACAATGCCTGCTTGCCTGTCATGCTGGCCAATAAGCCGAGACTCACCTTGGCGGGTTCTGTCAGTACGAAGAACACGCTATTCTGCAGCGAGGCACTCTTCTCGCCCAAGGCACGCGAAGCCAACGCTTCTGCCAGATAGTTGGTGCCAGGCAGCGAGTCGCCTTCGGCAGCTACCACATAGCAACCATCAGGCTGTACAGCCTTGTCGCCGGGATAGTTTGCACTGAACACGTATGCGCCCTTAGGCAGTTCTACAGTCTGATACACCTTGTGGTCTGTCAGCACACTGACAAAGCCATCTTGTCCGGTGCTTATTACAAGGTAGTTGGCTATCATGTTGTCGGCCGCAGCACCGGTGTTCGATTTCGAATCCTTGCCATATTCGTCGTAAGCCACATTATCGAGTTTCCAGTCGCTCAGTGTCATGAAGCGTGAACCATACAAGAAGCCGTACACATCGTTGAACACTTCGCCGGTATTAGCAAATGGTGCTTTGTAATTGGCAAGGTACTTTTCTGTTACGTCCTCAGCCTTATTGTCAAAGCAGAGCGCAAACACGCCCTTTGAGCTTGTCCAAGCGTCACCATCGGGGCCAAAGCCCTTTCTTACGCCCGTATTGGCATTTGAGGTAGCGTCTGCCACGTTGCCGCTGCTTTGGTCAAACTTGTAGTAAACCTGCAAGCCCTCATTCTGTGCAGCTGCCACACCAGCCTCATCGAGGGGGCTTGAAATGTAGCCTTGCAGTTTTTCGGGCTTGTTCTCGTTAAAGGCAAAGTTCCACACTCTGAACTCGTCGACAGTGCCCATCATAGGCGCATCGTTGGTGCCCAGGCTAAAGGTTGAAAGTTCGGGTATTTGTTGTATTACCGAACTATAGTCTTGCTTTTCGCCATCGCGGAAGAAGCATACAATACCCGGAGAGCTGTAAGTCACTGCATAGTGATGCCACTCGTTGGCAATGACAAAGCCATCGCTTGATTGTGCACATTTGCCACCGATGTAGAGGCACATCTTGCCCGTGGCGGTGGTCATGAGTTCGAAAGTTGACTTGCTCTCGCCAATGCCATTGCAAGCAGCACGCAGCGAGTTAGGACGCATCCACCAGTCAATAGTGAAGTAGCCCTGACCTTTGGTTAAAGGCACTTTCGACAGTTCCACCTTGGCGCTGCCCTCTGGCATAAAGCTCAGGCCGGTCTTGCTGTCGGCGTTGCATACTACCAATGCGCGGTTCATGGTAACCTCGCCGCTGCCCACATCGTTAGTAGCCTTAAAAGTGACATCATAGATACCTGGCACTTCAGGACGGAAACCCACGTCGAGTCCTTCGCATTGCATAGCCGTTTGTGCGCTCACCAGCGTCCACTGGCCATGTTGCGGGTTGTAGAGCGAGTGGTTAGTCAGCGTCACATCGTCACCCTTCATCACAATGGCAGGATTCACGTCAAACGACACCTTGGGAGCCACACCCCTCACGCCTATTTGTTGTGTAGAGGTAGCCTTTTGTCCGTTGGCATCAGTCACCTCGAGCGTCACATCGTAGGTGCCGGTAGCATCGTACGACACCGTGACATACGGTTGGTCTGATGTGCGGGTCGAAGCCCCGTTCAGGGTCCATTTGTAAGTAGTGCCGTCATACACCTGTACTGGCATAAATGTCACACGCTCGCCTGCAGTCACCTGCTGCTTCGTCATCTTAAATGAAGCGTCGGCCTTGGGTGCCTCGGCCACATCGATGCTGAGGGTATTCTCCTGCGTCTTACCTTTTACATCGGTGGCCACCACCTTAACCTCTTGCTTGCCCGCCTGCTTAAAGGTGGTGGTCAGAGTCGAGGCCACAGTTGTGCCGCCGTCGGTGCCGGTAGCGGTCCACTCCATCTTCACAATGTTGGTTGAGCCTTTGGCACGCAGTGTTACGGGCTGTCCCACCATCACCTTTGTGTCGGGTTGCACAATGCTCACTTCCGTCTTCGTAGTGTAGCCCAGCGACTGTGCCCAACCACTGTTAACGCTGAAATTACTGTTGGCAAATGAGGCATGACGCTGTCCGGCTGTATGGTCGCGCAGCAAGGTCTCGCCGCCCACTTCAAACGTGTCGCCCGGGTAGTAGGCTATCAAGTTTTCGGGCAGTATGCCATCGGTATACATCAGCTTGTAGTCGGCACTGATTTCGGCCGCCGTGCGTGCCTTGTTCCATATACGTATTTCGTCGTAGAAGGCGTGCTGGTCGCTGTTAGCGCCGCTGCCACTAAACGCCAAGTCGCCAAAACCGCCTATGCCGCTGTAATTGGCCGACGTTATGCTGCCCTTCTTCACACCATTTACGTAGGTGGTCAGCGTGTTACCATCTACCACCATTGCAATGTGAGTCCATTGGTCTTTCTTCAGCACGCTCGACAGTTCCATGCGGTCCGATCCAAGCCCCCAACCGGCGGTAAAGTTGCCATTAGCATTGGCGTGGAACATAAACTGCCCCCAGCCCGGACCAGCACTTTGGTTCCAGTTCGACAGCGACATCGGACGTATCCAATACTCTATCGTAGCCTTGTCATATTTCGAGCCGAACACACCAGGAATGGTAAAGCCTGTGTGCTCTGCCCTCAGGCACTTGTTGTTTGTCGACTTGGCCGGCACGGTGGCACTTACGCTCACCGACTGCTTGCTGCCATATACAGCCTGCACGGCATACGAGCCCGCAGCATCTTCGGGCAGCGCATATTGTGTGGTGCCGGCATCGAGTGTGGCCAACAGTTCGTCAGTGCCCTTGTACACGCGGAAACCTGTCAGCACATTTTTCGAGGCAGCGGGCTTGCTCCACGTCAGGGTGTTTCCGTTCACAGCCACATTAAGCGGTGCTCTGTAGCCGCGTCCGGGCACTACGACGGTCAGCACAGTACGGTTGCCCTGATTTTCAATGGTCACACCATTGTCACCCGTGTCAAAGGGAATTTCCAGTCCCTTGCTGTCTTGCGCATAATCGAGTATTGAGGCTTTGTACACATGTCCTGTGCCCTTGGCCCAGCTCTTGGTGTCTATAATAAAGAAGTACTTCAGAGGTTCGTTGGGGTCGAGGTTGTCGCTGAGGTCTGTCAGGTCGTAGCCAAACTCCATCGGCTCTGTGTGCAGTGTGTTGTCAATCCAGCGTCCCAGCATCGGTATTTCGGGAGCGGGGTTGGTATTACCATTGTTGCCATCGCCAGCATACTGAAAGTGGTGGAAAGGCACAGAGTATTCGGGCTGCGTGGCATTCAAGTCCTTGGCCACACCGCCCGACAGGCACAGTTCTGAACGTCGGCTATAGTCCATCTCCACCTTGATGGTACGCAGCGGGCGGTAGTTCTTGCGCACCTTATACACCTCGGGCGTCCACCAGTTGCCAGTGAATTTGCCGTCGGCGTTGAAGGTAGCACCAGCGTAGGCGTAGGGGCAATATATAAAGCCGCCATCGGCCCAATCGTCACCCCACGAGTTTACCATTATCCACGCACCGCGCTCGTCCGACTCCTGTTCGCCATACTTGCCGTTGCCGTTAAGGTCGAACTCTATTCTGTCGTCGTAGCCCACAATAGTCATGGCGTGGTCTACGGTAGTGCCCCAGGCGCTGAGATAGTGTTTGCCCACCACACCAGCAGCGGTGTTGGCCGGGGTGGTTTCGATAGCTTTCATTTGTATGCCAGACGAGGCACAGCCAATGCCCGCAATACCGCCTGAACTGAAGTCGGAGTCGCCATTGTGGTTGTAAAGCCAGCGTTTCAACGCTTCGCGTCCGGCTTCTGTGCCAAGGTTCTCGCTGAAGTGTGCCGGTTTAAGCATGCGGTTGAACATGGCTTCGTACCACTTGTCGTAACCCGTCATCCAGCCAAAGTCGTTCTGCGACGCTTCTTGATAGCCAAACAACTTCGAGGTGGTCTGTCCACCGTAAGTTGCAGCCGAGGGCACGCCCACATACTGCACAAACTGGTCCTTGCCCGAGTTGCCATAAGTTAGCAGCCACACAAAGTGTGACGGATAATAGTTGTGGGCATCTTTGCCATCAAGATTGCGGAAAGAGTTCAGCTCATGCGAAAACATGTAGCAGATGCGTGAGGCCGAGCCACAAGAGCCACCATCCTGGTTGAGCACGGGCGGAAAGTAGCGTGTTTCGGCGTTATTTACATAGTCGGGCAGCCCCGTAACGCTGGCGGCCTTCCCCCTCATCTTGTGGGATTGCATCAGCGAGGGGTCCGGGTTCACCTTATCCGAGTAATCCGGATATTTGCTGCGGTCTACGTTCTGTGACCACGCGGCGGTAGGTAGCAGCGCACTGAGCAGCAGCAGTTTCTTTAGGTTTAACTTCATTACATTAGGTATTATGTTGGTAACTTGCTTGCAAGAGAGTATATAGGGTTAACAAGTTGACAGGGTGACGGGGTGACGGGTAAGTTAGTCAAACTTTTACGTTAACCAGTCAATCCGTCACCCAGCCAACCCGTCAACTAACTTAGTTCATGGCCAGCCGTCTTCTGTATAAAGTAGCGTGGACGACGTTTCACCTCGGTGTATATCTTACCCACATATTCGCCTATGATGCCACAGGCCAGCAGTATGGCACCGCCTATAAACCAGATGCTCACCAGCTGCGAGGTCCAGCCCGCTATGGTGCGGCCCTCAACGTACGACACAATGCCGTAAACGATGGCGCATATCGAGATGAGCATAAACACGACCCCCAGGTAAGTAATATACTGCAAGGGGCGCACCGAGAACGAGGTGATGCCATCGAGCGCAAAACCAAGCATTTTGGTCAGCGGATACTTCGACTCGCCGGCAAAGCGCTCTGCACGGTCGTAGTAAACCGATGCGGTGTTGAACCCCAACTGTGCCACCATGCCGCGCAAAAAGAGGTTGCGCTCCGGGTAGGCCATCAAGGCCTGCAGGGCACGTCGGCTCATGAGTCTGAAGTCGGCATGGTTGTACACCACCTCGCTGCCCATCACGCGCATCAGGCGGTAGAAACCCTGTGCCGTGGTACGCTTAAACCACGTGTCGGTCTTGCGTTCGCGCCTTACACCATACACCACATCGGCGCCGTGCAGCCACAGCTCCACCATTTGCGGTATGGCCTCCACATCGTCCTGCAGGTCAGCGTCAATGCTTATGGCAGCATCGCTGTGTGCCGCGGCCCATTCAAGGCCCGCCCACAATGCCTGCTGGTGTCCCACGTTGTGGGCCAGACACAAGCCGCCCACGTGTTGGTCGGCCTGAGCCAGTTCTTCTACAATCTGCCAAGTGCGGTCGGCACTCCCATCGTTGACGTACATGATGCGCCCATGGTCTATCAGCGCCTTGGCCTCCATGCGTTTTATCACATCGGTGAGCCGCGCATTGGTTTCGTGCAGCACAGCTTCTTCGTTGTAACAGGGTACTATTATCGAAAGGGTCATATTTAGCAGTTTTGGGGTAATGGGGTGACGGGTAAGTGCGCTATACGCTACTTACTCTAATTTCGGATTTAGCAAGGGCGGGCTGAAGGCCCAATGGAGCACATAGCCCAGGGCAAGCGAAGCGGCACCCT
>OQVL01002291.1_pt1 | contig 11695 bp, 15 predicted proteins | sample 1691501 | NCBI WGS metagenome assembly OQVL01 (sample SAMN03418253, study PRJEB22391) | human gut metagenome | biome: human-gut; feature: organic feature; material: feces | host: Homo sapiens | place: Tanzania | collected 2013-01
GCCATGAATATGGGCAATACCGTCACCGATTTCGATAACAGAGCCAACTTCATCAACATTCAGATCAACAGCATAATTTTTGATCTGATCCTTGATAATGGCTGTTATTTCTTCCGGATTCATCTTCATACTTCGCTGTCACCCCAATTTTATCAATTACTTGCCATCAATTCAGCCTTGAGAGCCTGCAAGCGTCCGATAACACTGCCGTCAATGCGGGTGTCACCAATCTTTACCACCACGCCGCCAATAATGGACCGGTCCTGATGGGTGCGGAGCTGTATTTTTTTGCCGGTTACAGACTCCAGCTTGCTGCTCAGGCGGCTCCGAAGCTCCGCCTTCAATTCATAAGCCGTAGTAACATCTGCAACGATGATACCCTGGGCCTTGTTGGACAGCTCCTGATAGCAGTCGTTAATAGCCTCCAGCAGCACAATGCGGCGCTTGTCCACCAGCAGGAGCAGGAAATTCATCATCATAGGTGAAACCTGATCCTTTAACAACCTGAGAAGCACCTGCTTCTTATCTTCCGGCTGTATCTGGGGATTGGTCAGGAAGTCCTTCAATTCTGCCTGAGCAAATAGAGCCTGACTTACATCGGCAAGCTCACGGCCATATTCCTCAAGCTTGTTGTCCTCATTGGCAATCTCAAAGATTGCCGTCCCGTATTTACGGGCAAGCTGTATATTTAGCATGGCAGATCACCAATTTTGTCCTTATCCAGCTGATCAATAAACTCGCCAATAAGGGCCTCATTCTCAGCAGCATCCATATTCTTGGAAACAATCTTCTGAGCTGCAGCCATTGAAAGAACCACCATCTGGCTTTTCAACTGCTCTACAGCCTGGGAACGCTCACGCTGAATCTGCTGCTGGGCAGCTTCCTTCATCTGCTTGATTTCGCTATGAGTCTCCTGAATCTTGGCAGAATGCTCATCCTGAGCGCGCTTCTCTGCCTTATCCATAATATCCTGTGCCTTGACACGAGCACTAGCCAGCTGTGCCTTGTAATCCTTCAGGACAGCTTCAGCCTCTGCCATATCAGCATCAGCCTTCTCAATGCTGCCAGCAATGCGCTCCTCGCGCTCCTTCAGCATTTTTACGATAGGCTTATAGGCCACCAAGCGGAGAACGACAACCAGAATCAAGAAGTTCAGCATCTGAGCAACCAGTGTTGCATTTATATCTATCAATTCTATTGCCTCCTCTAAAAATCACACTTCAAATAGTTTCTTATTTGATGAGCGGATTTGCAAAGAGCATAATCAGGGCAATAACTGTAGCAATAATTGCCATGGACTCTACCAGACCGATAGAAATCAGGGTGTTGGTGAACAGCACGTTCTTAGCCTCTGGCTGACGAGTCAAGCCCTCAATGAACTTGCTAGCAACAAGGCTATCGCCAAGACCTGCACCGATTGCTGCCAAACCCATAGTAATACCTGCACCCAGCAGAGCTGCTGCTACCATAATTGCGTTTTCCATTAGAAAAATCCTCCTCTTACATTCCAATTCATAAAAAATAGATAAATCCTTAGTCTTCACTTTCCTTAACTGCATTGGCAAGATATGCCAAGGACAGACTGGTGAAGATAAATGCCTGAACTCCGCCGATAAAGATACTGAAAGCCAGCCATACAACAGATGGAATAGGCATCCAGATTGGTACCAGCTTCAGCAGGATGATAATCAGAATCTCGCCTGCCATAATGTTACCAAATAGACGGAAAGACAGAGTGATAGGCTTTGCTACCTCCTCAATGGCATTGATAACCACAAATGGGGCTACTGGCTTGAAGAAATGCTGAATATAATGCATACCCTTCATGTAGATACCCAGAACGTGGACAATCAGAACCATCAGGAGAGCCAGACCTAAGGTGGTGTTCAGATCATTTGTCGGAGATGCCATACGTGGCACCAGACCTAGCCAGTTGGAAATTACCAGGAACAGGAACAGGGTAACAATCAAAGGTGTCAAAAAATCCCCTCTGGTTCCCAAATTGTTGTGAACCTGTTCACGGAGCCAAACAATGAGAATTTCTACTACATTCTGAGCTCCGGTAGGCACCAGCTTAAGACTTCTGGAAGCCAAAAAACCAATTGCAATAACAATGGCCATGGTTATCCAGGTCATCACCAGCGTTTCCCAATTGAAGGTCAGTCCGGCAAACTGCACTGTTTCGCGAACACCGATTTCGTGCATAGAACCTCTACCTCCTTTTGTTGTGCAGACTCCAAGTCTGTCACACCACTTGAAAATTCCTTTGACAAAATATTGGGGAAGCCCTTACATTTGTCTGGCTGAGAGAATCAGCATTACCATGCCCAGCACATAAACTATGCCAAAGCCTGTGACCGTGGCCAGAAACTGTCCAAAGGACACCTGTATTGCAGCCCAGAATACAACCGCCATCAGCATCAATCGCAGGATTGCTCCTATAACCACATGCTGCTTGGCTTGGGCGATAGTCATATCCCCGCTGCGCCACAATCTGCCGAACATTACACCATACCAAACCATGCCAAGGCCATAGCCTGCCAATAGACCAGCCAGCAGCTCCAGCTTGCCCACAGCCCATAGATTCACCACCATCAGCACCGTACCAGCAATGAGATACTTTGCCAGTGGCCTGGCCTTTGTCAAAAAAATTTCCCTCATATTCCTCCTCCGATGCAAAGCATCTTCGATTGAATATTAATAAATTGGCAGAAATATAATCCGCCCTCTAACCGTTTCATTATAACATATCTTTTCAGAGAATACATCGCTATTGTGAAAAATATTAAATTTATTTATTTATTTTTTGCTTTTGCATAAGTACCCTTTATGTAGAAATAATTATTAATTATAAAAGAAAAAGCCACAACATTTTCTGTCGTGGCCTTCTCAAAATATTTAATTTAAAGCTGGCGATTAAAGCTATAGCTGCCGTTGGCAACTCCCCGTATCCCGTCGTAAGCCCTAACCTGAGTATTGTTCCGGCGGGATTTGTTCAGCCAGGTTCTAGCCTTGTACATAATCTGCATATCCAAAGGCTTAATCTGTTCCTTAAGCTGAGCACATTCCTCCGTATGGCGGAAATCCTGCTTTTCTTCTGGCAGAGCCTTCATCATTTCCATCAGCTGCTGCCGCTGATCCACCAAATTCAAAAAGGTATCAATCTCCTCAGCCTTGATAAACTTCAAAAGCTCCTGAGTAACCATCCAATACTTTTCCCACAGCTGGCGATCCGTAAACTCCAACTGGCGTCTAGGCATAACAGGAGGCTTCATTAGGAAGCACCTCTTTCCTGACGAGCGGTTTTCATAGCCTGAGCCCAGGCATCCCGCAGCTCACGAATAATATCCATGCACTCCGTAACCTTCTCCGGCTTGCTTTTCATATTAGCCTCTACCAAACCATTGTAAACATAATCATAGAGAGGCATCAGCTGCTTGGAAATATCATATTCCATCTTCAAGGTAGCCTGAAACTCCAGAATAATCTTCTGGGCTTTCTGGAGAGAGTTGTTGCAATGCTCCCACTCCTTGGCCTCCATAGCCTCCAGCCCTTCCTTCATAAACCGGAGGGCACCATTATATAGCATCAGGGTTAAAGCCTCTGGCGTAGCGGTCATAACCTGCTGTCTCTTATAGGCTTCTGCTGCATTATTAATCATATATTTCCCTCTTTTTCAGTCTATTAGCCAGTAATATAGCTCAGCTGAGCACCCAGCTTGGAAAGAGCAACCTCCATAGCATCGTACTTTTCGTACAGCTTTCTTTCATAGGACTTCATCAAGGTCTGGAAGCTGGTCATCTTGGTGTTCATATTGGTAATCAGCTTGCCCAGATAGCTTTCATCATCAGTTTCCTTGCTGGTGCCGGCATAGCTTTCCAGATTGCTAATATTGGTGGTCATAGCATTGTACAATCTGTTGGCAATACCAGTATTGAGATAGTCGCTCTTGCTGGTGTAGGTATCAGACTGATTCTTGTTGGTAGAGCCAGAGATATAGGTACTATCCTGGTCAGAAGCAAAGAGCTGGTATACGCAATCCGGATCCTCAGTCAAAGCCTTCTTCAGTTTTTCCTCATCCAGGGTAATATGGCCCTGGTTAGTGGAGGAGGTAATACCAATAGAGGACATGGAATTGTAGGAATACTTGTTGCCGTTTGCATCGGTAAGCACTGTATCCACCGCATCCACCTTGGTATAGAGAGATTCCCGCATATCGCTGATAATGGAATAGATATTGTTATCATGGTACAGAAGACCAGACTTAGCCTTTTCATTCCACTTATCAATCTGGGACTCTGTCATTTCAGCTTCCTGCTTCTTGGTCAGTGGCTTGTAGTCAGTATTCTTTTCTTCTCTGTACTTAGTGTTAAGACTGTCAATCAGACTATTGTAGGTTTCTACAAATTTCTTCACATTATCCACAATCTTGTCAGTGTCCTGAGAAACGCTGATGGTAGAAGCCTGATATGTGCCATCTGCATTCTTGGCAGATACCCCATTGAAATTGTAGATAACATTGGCTACATTCAGCTTGTTGGTGTCAGATTCATAGGTCTTGCCATCAATGGTAGCCTTGGCATTGGTGCCAGTAGCATCTGCATTCATTTTGTCTGTTTCGAAAGTAATTGCACTGCCCAAGGTATTCTTCTGTCCATCGTAGATGGCCAAATGAAGCTTATTAAGCAGTTCCTTGGAGGTTTCATTAGTAGCCTTTAAGCCGATTTTGTTAGCAGAGCCGCTGGTTTTGTTATACAGGCTGAAGCTGTCGTTGACAGTATCATAACCGCCCTGAATATTGGCACCGCTGTTGGAGAAGGCAGTAGCCAAATCATTCAGAGTCTTGTTATCCCCAAATATCTGATCATAGGTAAACTCTACCTTGTGGGTAACAGGATTGCCATTGCTATCTTGTTCATCGCTATCCTGTACCTCAATGGAAATAGCCACCTCAGAGCCTTTATGAGTTTCTGGTTTACCCGCAGAATTCTTAACAGCATAGGATGTCTGACCATCAGCATCTGTAGACTTGGTATATCCTGCCTCAAAAAGCACATCCTTCAGATATGCACTATTAGCAGCCGTGGTATTGGTTCTTTCAATCTTCTGGCCATTAGCCGTCATCAGATAAGCATTGCTGGCCACCTGCTCCACAGTTATCTTGTGGTTCATGGCAGCAGCCGCACCATTGGCAGTAACGCTAACCACATCATTATTACTGCTGGTAGCCTGCATGGCACTCATATTGGACTGCATTTTGAAGGTAGACATGCTTTCCTTAAATGCTTTTACATCTGTATATACTGTGTTATAGGCTTCCTTTACCCAGGTCTGCTTCAGCTGAGTCTGGTACATCTTATCGTACTGATTCTGCTTGTTCATCATTCCCATTTTTACCAGGGATTCAATGTCAAGACCTGAGCCGGATAAGCCATAGATTCCGTTTGCACCCATTGCCGGTCCCTCCTTTATTACGCTTTCTTATCCAGGAAGGCGCCTAGCCATTCCTGAGCCTTAATCATACCTTCCACCATTTCCTCTGGTGGATATTCCTTAATAACTTCCTTGGTGTTCTTGTCCACCATCTTTACGGACATAACGCCTACTTCCTTGTGATATTGGAACTCCAGGTCACAGTTCAGCTTGCTCATAAGCTCATTCAGCTCTTTGGTCATTTCACTGACAAACTCATGGGACAGAGGGTTTTTGCCATCCTGTTTTTCCTGCTGTTCATCCCCTGCCTCTTGAGGGTTGCCAGCAGCATTAATGGCATCCACGCCATCGGTCTGAACCGCTGACTTAACAACAGCATTGCCATCTGACTGAGTATTCTGACTGCTTGCCTTGGTCTCGCTGGTATACCTTGATCCCTTGTTATCAGCAGCAGATACAACCACTGCTGCCGTTACCATGTCCTGCATCTTTCCAATCATCGTTATCCCTCCATAGAAAAAATGATTTAGTCCTTTAGTTTTTTTCAGGCAAAGCCTGTGACAGATCAAAATCTGCAGGTGCCGCCGCTGCATTGCGGTTCTCATCCTTAATCGCCCTGTAAATTTCTCCCCGATATATCTTTACATGCCGAGGGGCATCTATTGCTACCCGGACATTTTCGCCATTAACATCCACAATATTAATGACTATATCATCCCCTACCATAATCTGCTGGTGGGGGCGTCTAGTCAATACAAGCATTATTCTGCCTCCTTCTTCTCAGGAAACAGTCGATGCTTGGTGGTATACTGAGTCTTTTCCAGCACCACCTGTCTAGCCTCTCTGCTGTGTCTGTTAATAACCACTGGAGCCAGCAGATTGGTAGTCATATTGGCAATACCTGTAGCCGGAATAGATATGAGGGTACATACCAGAATATCATCCATTGCCTCCACCCCCAGCTTCTCCATATTGGTATCATCCAGTTCAAAGCTGTAATCTGGGAAGAAAACAAAAGGATCCGTCATGAGGAAAGCCAGCTCCGGAGTAGTCAAAGACTGCAAAAACATATATGGCGTACCCTCCTCATAGGGCAGTACCACAAATTCATGCTCCTCCTCAAAGGCTGGCAGGCCATCAGCAAATCTGATAATATCCTGATCCTCAATCTCCAGCTCGCCAAAACGGCGGGTATTTATCTTTCTCATATAAAGCCTCCAAAAATTATTTTCGCACTAAATCTACATACAAATCATAAGCAGGGTAGCTGCTGCCCCAGTAAATTTCACAACCTATGCCCGTATATCGTAATGACCTTCCGTGGTCCACATGCGAATGGAGCCTTCCGTAGCAATATGTGTTTCAGCCTCCCCAACCCGAATATCTACATTGGCCTTGGCCTGAGGCTTAATACTATATTTATCATGTCCCACATTCATCTGCCCCTTTATCTCCGAAGGGGTTACTGTAAATACCGGGTCAGGAATATCCTTGGCCACCCATTTAGGCCATTTTACTACCTGGTTCCAGAAGCGGGAACGATTCTGACGGCCAATAATGCTTTCTCCCGGCTTGGCCCCGTTTTTGGCCATATCCCAGCCTTCCTGAGTATGCCGGGAGGTAGCTGCTGCCACATCCTGCAAGCCCTGCTGGCCATAGGTCTGGGCAAAATCCGTATTATTGAGATAGCCATAAGCCTTGCGGCAGGGATAACAATCAATATCCACCTTCACCAAACTAGCTGTCATATCAGCCAAAGGAGCCTCATAATCCCGATGCATTTCCGCAGGCTCATAGCCTGCCTCCAAGCATTTGGCCTGCTGCTGGCGAATACCAATGCGAGGCAGCTGTTGGTCAATATTCACATATTTCATGGTGGACAGAATACCTGTACCCCCAAGTCCATCTAACATGCCCATCTGCCTCACATCCTTTCTACTTCAAGTATACATCACTTAGACAATTTAGACCAGTAAATTATAAATAATCTGCCAAGGTACCTGGCAAAATCTTGGAGCCTACAGACAGGGACAAGCTATAGATGGTCTGGTACTCCATCAGCTTGGTAGCCAGCAAAGCCACATCTGTGCTGGACACATCTGTTATATCGTTGGCAATGGATTCATTCTGAGTAACCAACATGCCGGAAGCAGAGTTATACGCCTGCTGTCTAGCAGCCATCTTGGTCTGAGCCCCCAGCACTGTAGCATGAGCACTATCAGCAATGGTCATGCCCTGCTCCCCAGCCCATTTGTAATCCGCTCCATCCAACTTGGCTACGGTGTACAAAAGCTGATTCAATCTGGCTGTACCACTGTGAGGATCATTGCCTACATCGAAAAGGTCACAGCCATTAATATCCTGACCAGTAACATTTACCGTATCAGTAGCTTTATCTACACCGCCATTTTTCTTAACCATAGAGATATATTTATCGTCACCAGCATATTTAACAATATACTGCTTGGTGGTAGACAATTTTAAATTCACATCCTTGCCATCCACAGTAATTTTATAGTTGGCATTAGTACCTACATTGGCATCTGTCTTAATCACACCATATTGGTCAAAATTCTCAGAAACATTATAGGCCGTAGGCGGATTAGTACCACCAGTTAAATTACCTATACGTTGTGTCGCAGGATCAAATTTATCCTCATTTTTATAGCCATTCTTAACGAAATCCTCAGTGTACACATCACCGGTATTTACATTCATATAATAGCTATTGCCATCATCGCCCTTTAGCTTCAGCATCTGTTTTACCGTGGTATTCTCATCACCCCAACCAGTAGCTCCAGAGAAGAAAGCTGACTGCTTTTCATCCAAGGTAAAGGTATCGCCTCTATTCATTTTATCAGCGCTGATTTCAAAAGGCATAGTAGTATCCTTCTGTCCAGCAAAAAGGAAGCGATCTCCAATCTGGGTATTCAAATCTGCCACCTGCTCCTGCACATTGGCCAAAAGCTCCTTGGCAATATCTTTCATATCGCTTTCATTGTTGGTAGAATTAGCACCCTGCTCCACCTTGGCCTTAAAGGTCTGCAACAAATCAGTTACATTTACCAAAGCCGCATCTGCATTCTTCATCCAACTGGCCGCAGTGCCAACATTGCTTTGATACTGCTCATTGCTAATCTTATTATTCTGATAACGCAGGTATTTGGAATAGCCCACCGCATTATCTGAAGCTCTGTGCAGCTTGCTGCCGTCAGACTGCTCCATGAGCTTGGCATATTGCTCATAGGTGCCGTTCAGCTGCTTCAAATAATTATTGGACATCATTGTACTAGAAATTCGCATCTATATCACCTTATCTTCCCACAGTACCAGTACCGTTAATCAATTTATCCAGACATTCATCCATTGCAGACAAGCAACGGGAGCAGGCAGAATAGCCCTGCTGGAAGGTTATCATATTACTAAGTTCCTCATCCCAGTTAACGCCATTGGTGGAGCTTCTCAGGTTTTCTACCTGATTCATAACTCCGGCCTGGAACTTTACTCTGCCGTTCATATTGGAGGCAGAAGAGCCCATGGTTGTCATGCTGGTGTTGTAATAGCTGTAGAGAGAACCATTGCCAATCAGCCGGTCTGTACCATTAACCTCTGGACTGGTCTTGTCCCGCTCACAGTTAAAGAGGGCTGACACCCATACCGCATTGCTGCCATCAGCAGTACCATTAACATCCGCAGGCAAAGGCTTGCCCTGGTCATCCTGCTTAACACCCTGTAGCAAATACAAAGGCTTGCCATTAGCATCCTGCTTAGCCTGAGTGGCATTTGTAGTTGTACCGCCATTCAAGGCCATATACAAAGGTTTATTGGTGTTAGCATCTATCTTTGCCTGATTAACATCTGTGGTAGTTATGGTAGTGGTAGTGCCAGTATCAGTCTGATACAACAGATTGCCTGCATCATCCCGCTTTCCGCTTCTGGTAGCCAGCTTCTTGTGACCATCGGTAGCCGTCAGCTCGCTGTTGACAGTCAGCTTTTCCAGAATCTGCATACCGGAAAGTTCTTCCTTAACCCCGGTATTTACATCATACATAGCCAGCTTGCCAGTCTTGGCATCCCACTGGAAAGCCTTGTCAGTTTCCCCATAGAAATTCAAATTGGTAGTAGCATTATCCTTGGCATTAGCATTGCCAAAAGGCTTAGCCTTGGAGCCATCAATACCATAGCCTGCCCTGTGCTGGTCATTCAGGGTGGTAAACATAAAGGCTGCCATATTGGCCACCTGATCTATATACCCCTTGTCCTCCGCTACAGCCTCAAACTGAGCTTTCAGCTCGCCGCCGCCAGGGGTGTACACCGTGCCAGTCTGCTTAATCATAATATCATAATCACTGAGACTGTAGGTGGTGTTATTCTTTGGGGCAGACATTTCCAAATCCACCTTGGTAATGCCATTAACCAAGGTAGTACCGTTGCTGACCAAGGTGTACATACCATTGGCAGATTCATAAACCGTAATATCTGTCATAGAGGTAAGCTGGTCTACAATCAAATCTCTCTGGTCCCGCAGATCATTGGCATGAGCACCAGTAGCCTCGATACCGGAAATATTCTTGTTCAGCTCTACCACCTGGCCCATAAGGCGGTTCATCTTTACCACGCTAAGGCTGATATCATCGTAGAGGGAATCAATCTGCTCCTTGGTCTGCTTCGCTGCCGTCTGCAGGCTCTGAGCATAATTCTGTCCAGCATTAATAACATTCTGACGGCTGGTATCACTGCTGGCGGTGGTGGAACAATCCTGCCAAGCCTGATAGAATTTCTCCATAGCATCCTGAATACCGCTGTTATCAGAATCGTTAAAGATAGACTCTATCTTGGCATAATTATTAGCCTTGCCCTTGTAGTAGCCATCAGTACTGTTTTCCTTCCAATACTGACGATCTGCATATATATCTCTAGCTCTAATAACAGAAGTAACGGTGGAACCATTACCTACCTGACTGGCTCCTGCCAAGGTATACACCTCAGAAGAAGGGGTGGCCGCTGCATGAGCAGTCTGGCGGGAATATCCCTCTGTATTGGAATTACTGATATTGTGACCAACGGTATTTAACCCCAGTCGCTGCGTATAGATACCATTTACCATGGTATTAAGACCTGAAAAGGTACTCTGCATTTTTTACACCTGCCTAATCATATATTTGCTTCAAACATCTTGGTGCCGGTCAAAGTGCCAACCCCGCCAGCCTCAGCTGCACTATAGGTTACCCCTGCCACGGCTCCAGTTAGAACATTGATATTATAATCAATATAGCTCATATTCTTATCAAGATACTGCTTGTTATCTCCAGCCACAGTTTTCAGCTGATTGAGAGCCTTTTCCAGCTTCTTTATCAGCTGCAGGGCCATATTTTTCTCCAGGCCATCCCTTTGAGTTGACAGCCACTCTGCCGCATTTCGAGCCTTTTGCTGTTGGAGAAAGGCCTGTCTCCTTTTTTCCAGCAGATTCAAATCGATAATCACTGTCTCTATTTCCTTGGTAAGACGCCGTACTGCGGGAGCTGCTGTATGTATAAGAGCTTCCCTCTGCTGGCCTGACAGCTCCAAAAGCCGCAAGCACCGAAAATCAAGAATATCAGCTACAATGTTGACGCTGATACAAAAACCTCCGGAATTGTTACGGCGGCATTGACCAATACAAAGCCGAACGTTAATCTGACTTATGTTGAAGCGACAGGCAAACTTACAAATACTGATTTTAACGTTGACTACAGAAATTCAACAATTGCGTTTATAAAGAACGGAACCGTTAACGTATATTTCAAGGACGATTACGGCAACGAGGGTACGGATATTGTAAGCGTGAAGCAGATATACAAAGTTCCGCCGTCGGTAAGCGCGGTTGCAGCGTTGAGTGATGATGAAAGGTCGGTTGACGTTACCTTTGAAAAAGCGCAAATCAACGGCGTAGATATAGATCTTGAAAGAAAGCTTACAGAGCTTACCGTTTCATACGGAGGAATAACACAGAGAATCAATAAGTATGACGAGGACGCAAACCTTATTGAAGCAAAGTATACCTTCTATAAGAACGGAACATACACGTTCAGAGTATATGATGATGAGGGAACGGCTTCCTTTGTAACGCTGAACATTTCGGATATTGATACGGAAGCACCGAAAATTGAGCAGATTACATGGAACTACAATTATTATATTGATGACAACGGTCAATGGACAAAGCTGCAGGGCAGCATCAACTATCATGTCTTTGGTAATTTTTTTTGTTGCCGACATAATT
>OQVL01002292.1_pt1 | contig 11694 bp, 12 predicted proteins | sample 1691501 | NCBI WGS metagenome assembly OQVL01 (sample SAMN03418253, study PRJEB22391) | human gut metagenome | biome: human-gut; feature: organic feature; material: feces | host: Homo sapiens | place: Tanzania | collected 2013-01
AATACCGGGCAGCCTTGCCGCCGTGGTCGTTCACGCCGCGGACAGCCTCTTCCACAAAGATATTCAGGTGGCCGGAGCCCGGATGGCTGTTGCCGTAGGTGCTCTCCACCATGATCTGGGGCTTGCTCAGGTCATCGACCGTCCAGCCCATGCCCATGCGCAGAGGGTCCATCTCAGGGGACAGGGAACGGACCTGCTGACTTTTCAGCATTATATTCAACTCCTTATAAAACTCTCAGATACTCTCTCACAGGGTCAGGCGGCGGTCACGCGCAGCGAGAGGGTATAGTCCGTGTCCTTGACCCAGGCGCTGGGGCTGACGGAGATCTGATACATCCGCTGCAGCTTGAAGCTGTTGTTATCAAAGCTGATATTGTTATTGCCTGCGTATTTTTCGCAAATCATCCTGATGTTTTCCAGTCCGGTGCCAGGTTCCTTGTAGTCGCGCTTGGCAGAATAAAACTGGTCATTATACCGCACGATGTTACCGCTGAAGGAATTAACAACTTCTATCAGCAATAGAGAGGCTCTTTCTCTGATTTTTACATTAATATAACAGCTGCTGCCCTGGGCCATGCAGTCTTCGGTAACTGCGGTAAAAGCGTTTTCCAGGGCATTGCCTAAAATAATGGCCAGATCAATATCGTTGATTTTGACTTTACTGAAGCTGATATCTACGGCAAAGGGGATGCCTTTTTCCTGTGCCTGCATTTGCCAGTAGCCGATAAGGCCGTCGATGGTTTCATTGCCATAAAGCTTTACTGTTTGCAGCTGTTCTGTATATTTAAGGATAGTACGCAGATGCTGGCCAAGCTTATCAAACTTTTTTTCTTCATAAAGCTGGTTGAGCATAAGCACGAGATGCTTTTGGTCATGGCGCAGGCGGCGCGATTTCTGCCAGGTTTCGATAACAAAATCGTAGTAAGGCTTTTCATTGCGACGCAGCTCTTCCAGTGAGCTGAGCTTGATGGACATCACCTTGTTATCATTTTTTTCCTTCAGCAGATCCATCATCATGTAAACAAAGAAGAAGAGCGGCATGATGCACAGAAAGCGGGCAAAGAAAAGATTCCAGGTGCGTGGTTCGGAAAAATTGCGGATGAGTACCAGGGCAACGAAGTTAAAAGCTAAAATATAGTTGGAATAGGTGATAATCTTATTGTATTTAGTGCTGCGGAAGAGCTGCTTGAATTTCTTTACAGTATAATAAAACCAGGAAAAATAAGCAGATTGTGCCAGCAGGAGCACGAAGGTGGCGGTGGCATAGTAGTAGCCGGGAGTGGGCGAAATGCGTTCTGCGAGCATAGCCAGTGTCTGCAGCACATTTTCAAAATTGCCTGAGAGCAGGATGCAAAAAAGCTGCTTACTTTTATTACCGTTTACGATGGCGAAGTAGTAGAATATGTAGAGCAGGTAAACGCCATATAATGTCGGTAGCTTATCGAAATTGCGTCCGGTGAATATGAAAATGCCCCATTCTATGAGAATAATAGCGAAAAAGCCGCATATTGCTGTTTTTTTGGATAAGCGCAGGTCTTCCAAAAAGGGATAATAGCATAGATAAGAGCTGGGAGCAACGCGCAGGATAATATAGATAAGGATAATCAAATCCTGAATCTGCATATAACATCATTCCTTAAAAAATAATATAGAAAAAGCTTCTTTAAGATAATTATAGCAAATGTAAACTAAAATTAAAGTAAATTTTTTCTAACTGCAGAGATAAAATGGCGTGTTGAAATGCGAGGCTTTTCTGTTGTATAATAAAATGAATATAAATTTTCAAAGGAGTGCATACAATGCAGTGGATAGAAGTTAATGTAGCGGTAACGCATGAAGCAGTTGAGGCCGTAGCGGATATGCTGACGAGCATCGGTTCTAAGGGAGTTGCGATTGAGGACCCGCAGCTGATTAATGATTTGCGCAACAGCGGTACCTGGGAGCTGTGCGATATTCCGGAGCAGGAGAATACCGAGGTTGTTACCGTCAGCGCTTATTATGCAGATGATGAGAAGCTGGAAAAACGTCTGGCTGAGATTGACGAGCAGCTGGCGCTGATTGAGGAGCGCATCGGCAAGTATCGCTTTGGCAATACACGCTTCCGCAAGGTGAGCGAGCAGGATTGGGCTAACGAATGGAAGCAGTATTTCCATGTTACTCATGTAGGCAAGAGCCTTGTTATTAAGCCGAGCTGGGAGGAGTATGCTCCTAAGGATGGCGAGCATGTTATTGAAATCGATCCGGGTATGGCTTTCGGCACAGGCACGCACCACACTACCAATATGATGATGGAGCGTCTGGAGAAGGTTATTACGCCTGATTCTACCGTGTTTGACGTTGGTACCGGCAGCGGTATTCTGGCGATTGCTGCGGCGATGCTGGGTGCTAAGTCTGTTAAGGCTGTGGATATTGACGCTGTGGCAGTGCGCGTGGCGAAGGAGAATGTTGCGGATAATGGCTTGAGCGAGCAGATTGAGGTGCGCGAGGGCGATTTGCTGCATGGCACCGAGGGCAAGGCTGACGTTATTATCGCTAATATTATTGCCGATATTGTTATTATGTTGTTGCAGGATATTCCGCAGAAGCTGAATGACGACGGTGTGCTTTTGGCGAGCGGTATTATTGAGGAGCGTATGCCTGATGTGGAGGCTGCGGCGCAGGCGCAGGGCCTTTATGTTGACGCGGTTGATCATCGCGGCGGCTGGGTTGTTATGCAGATGAAGAAGAAGTAAGAAGTTGTGCTTTAAGCAGTCCTTCTTGCCTGCCCCTTTGGGGAAGGTGCCGAACATAGTGAGGCGAAAGGGGGCAAACTTTAACATCGAATTCATAACACAAAGGAGTTTACCCTATGCCCTTATACAGTATCAAAATGCGCGCATCCAAAGGTGATTTACATGTCAGCGGCGCAGAACGCATTATCCTGCAATCCGATATCAGCAACGCTGTCAGCGCACTTACCGAGCGCGCTCTGCATCACGGCCTCGGCCGAGCAGACTTCATCAACGTCAAAATGGAAGAGGTCGCACCGAAAAAGCTGCAATACCTCGACGCTCTGCCCGTCAGCAAACGTCCTGCAGACACGGTAGAAGAAACCTATAAAATCATGAAGGAAATGCTCTGCGAGCTGGGACTAAAAGCCAGGGCAGATGCATTAATCGACCTTCTGCGTCACAACCATCCTATGCGCGGCGCCGTTCTCTACGACGTTGCCACCGGCACCAGACTTGAGCCCGACCACGAGCGTGGCATCCGCGTAACCTATATGGATGCCGAAGGAGCAGCGAGCAACTGCAGCGATAAAAACCATTTCCGTGAAGCCATCGTATTGGCTACCAAAGTTGTTAATGCCCCCGGCATCATCGCCGAGCTGTGCCTTTCCGATGATCCCGATTACCTCGTCGGCTACCTAGCTTCCTTAAAGCATGGTTATGTACGCCTCATGCCAATGAAGGAAATGGGCAATCCGCATGGCGGCCGCGTCTTCATTTTTGACAGCACTAAGGCTAAGGCCGAGGATGCTACCAACTATCTGGAAAAACAGCGTGTACTTGTACGCGGACTGCCCATTGAAAAGCCTGCTAATCCAAATCCGGAGCAGATTTTTGCTGACGAATTAAAACAGCTTAAAGAACAGAATCTTTACCGCTCTTTGCGCACCATGGACAGCGAACAAAGTAAGTACGTTGAAATGCAAGGACGCAAGGTTTTAATGCTGGCCTCCAACAGCTATCTTGATTTGGCAGCAGATGCCCGTGTTAAACAGGCCGCTGCCGAAGCTGCGCTTCAATGGGGTGCAGGCAGCGGTGGCAGCCGTCTGACTACCGGCAATACCGCACTGCACGAAGCACTCGAAAGCAAGCTGGCGCAGTTCAAGGGTACGGAAGCAGCATTAGTATTCAACACCGGCTACATGGCCAACGTCGGCATTATCTCTGCCCTCTGCAACAGTGAAAGCGTTATCTTCAGCGACGAATACAATCACGCCAGCATCATCGACGGCGCACGTCTTTCTAAAGCACGCAAGATTGTCTATAAGCACAATGATATGCAGGACCTGGAAGCGAAAATCCTTGCCACCCCCTGCAGCAAAGGATTGATTGTCAGCGACGCAGTTTTCAGCATGGATGGTGATATTGTTGACCTGCCTGCACTCGTTGCACTCGGCCAAAAATATCATCTGCTCACCATGATTGACGAAGCACATGCCACCGGTGTTATCGGCAAAACAGGTCACGGCACCGTTGAGCATTTCGGCAATACCGTTCGCCCTGACATTCTCATGGGTACGCTCAGCAAAGCACTCGGCGCCGAAGGCGGTTACGCCTGCGCCAGCAAAGTGATTATCGAATATCTCAAAAATAAAGCACGCAGCTTTATCTTTGCCACCTCCCAAACTCCTGCAACGCTCGCCGCTGCGCTGCGAGCTACGGAAGTGCTGGAGAAGGAACCGCAGCGTGCGCAAAATCTGCAGCACAACGTTGAGTTTTTCTTAAATGCATTGCACGCTGAAGGCGTAGAAGCCTACTCTCCCACCGCCATCATTCCTATTATCATCGGCGATGAGCAGTCCGCTCTGCAGGTTGCGGACGAGCTGCTGGCAAACGGCGTATTAGCCCCCGCTATCCGCTATCCGACGGTAGCAAAAGGCACTGCGCGCCTGCGCGTTGCCCTTATGGCAACGCATACCGAAGCGGAGCTGTCGCAGACAGCGAAGCTGATTGGTGCAGCAATCAGAAAGTATAAAAAATAAAGTACAAAAAAGGCAAGACCTAGGAACATACATCCTAAGACCTTGCCTTTTAATTTTTATAAACCAGCTTTTTCAGGCACTGTTATTTATGCTCAGCTATATCCTCGGCATCAAGCACTTTAATGCCATGCTCAGCTAGCAGCCTAGCGAACACGCCCTGCCCTTTTATCTTCTTGCCGCTGAAGCTGCCGTCATAAATCTCCTTCACGCCGCAGCTGGGACTGCGCGACTGCAGAATTGCCAAATCCACCTTTTTTTCCAAAGCAACTGCCAACGCCTCCTGCGCCCCCTTGCGAAATTCTGCATCCACACTGATGCCTTCCTTGTTCGTCACTACGCCTTCAACAATTTCTGCCGGCAAGCGCGGTGTAGAGAGCCTGCCCAACTGCTCCGGGCAAACGCCGATAACCTCATGTCCTTCGATAAAATCCAACACGCTTTGATTTAAGTTATTACCACCATTATACTTACAATTTTTGCCCAACAAGCAGGCACTCACGAGAATCTTCAAAGAAACATTCCTCCGTTATTATAAAAATAAGCTGCTAACATACCGGATGCTAACAGCTTATTTCATTTTTATTCTTCCTTGCTTATTTCTACAGGAATTTCCGGCAGCTTGCCGTCAATGCTGATGTTCTTATTGACCTTAGCATCGTAGGTTTCACCTTTAGCAATCTCCTGCAGGTCAATGCCGGTAGCACTCTTCACTGTATCGAAAACCTTCGCCATGACGGAAGGAACGTTACCGGAAAGACTGCCCATACCGCCTTCGCCGTAAAGCGTAATCTTATCCACCTTACTGAGCGGAGCAGCAACCTCTTTGGCAACCTGCGGCAGAACCTCAATCGCCATCTGCGCCATTGCAGCCTGACCGTATTTCTTCATAGCCTCGGCCTTCTTATCCATAGCCGCAGCCTCAGCTTCGCCCTTCGCCTTAATAGCGGCAGCCTCTGCCTCACCCTTTACTCTGATAGCATAAGCCTCTGCATCGCCTTTCGCTTTAATAGCAGCAGCCTCCTGCTCCATAGCATATCTTTGCGCCTCTGCTTCACGCTGCCTCTTGGCCTGCTCAGCTAAAGCATCCTGTTCCACTCTGTACTTGTCGGCATCTGCCTGCTTCTGAATAGTAGCAGCCAGGATTTGCTCTTTTACCAGTACCTCCTGCTTTTTCAGGTCAGCTTCACGCTCAGCCTTAGCAATCTGCGCATTCACAGTTGCCACCTCAATAGACTTTTGCTGCTCCTGCTGTTGAATCGCATACGCAGCATCTGCCTCTGCCTTTTTAATATCGGCAGTACGCTTCAGTTCACTCTTAGCAATAGAAAGCTCATTCTGACGCTGTGCAATCGCCAGATCAGCATGAACTTGCGCATCATTAGCCTCTTTCTTGGCAGCAGCCTCGGCAATAGCCACATCACGCTCGGCAACAGCCTTGCTGATAGAAGCATCCTTGCGGATTTTCGCCGTATTATCTGCGCCCAAATCGACAATCAGACCGTTATCGTCAACTACGTTCTGAATGTTACAGCTCAGAATGCTGATACCCAGCTTTTCCATATCTTTAGCAGCCTTTTTCAGCACTTCGTCAGAGAAGGAATCACGGTCGACGTTAATCTTCTTCAAATCCAGCGTGCCGATAATTTCACGCATATTACCTTCAAGAGAATCCTGCAGGCTGCGCGTAATATCCGCCGGCTCCATATTCAAAAAGTTGCGCGCTGCCAGATAAATACCGTTTTCCTTATCAACAATAATCTTGGCAACCGCATCAACCTTAACGTTGATAAAGTCATTGGTCGGAACGCTTTGGCTGGTTTTGATATCTACTGACATCTGACCCAGATACAGCATATCCACTCGCTCCAGCAGCGGAATTTTAAAGCCGCCGATACCGATAAGGATACGCGGATTCTTCGTAATACCGGAAATGATATAAGCCACGTTTGGCGGTGCCTTTACATAACAGGTCTTAGCCGCAATAATAAATAAAACCAGAAAAATAATAACGAGAAAAACAATTCCGTAAGTCAAAATAATTCCCCCTTTATCGTCTAAACGCTTTAAGTAAATCATAGCATAGGCAATCATGAAAGGCAAGGAAATTATTTGTTGCATTTTGAACATTAGCACAATGCTTTAAAAGTCTATGACAAAAATATTATATTTGAATTAATTGAAGCTGAAATAGATAATAATATATATATGCCTAAAGCTAGAAGCTTGCTTGGTAGAACAGAACCAGCTACTCAATTAGAAAAAATATTAAAATCTGAATTACAAAATCATAATTATAGAGAGTTCAATGATGTTCAAGAAAGATTCACATATATATTTGGAGGATCTATAACTTATGTTGATTGGGATATTTTAAGTAGAACAGCTGGCGCAGGTGGAAAATTAATATTTAAAAACATAGATCCTAGATGTTTCTATCCACAGCCAGGTATAAATAATATAAATGATATGGATTATTGTTTTGTAATTGACACAAAAACTAAAATGGCTATAGCTAATCAATATGACTTATCTACAGAACAATTACAGTTTGTTAAACAGGATGCTAATGTAAATATAGATCCAGATTTAATAACTATAAAAACTATGCTCTATAAAGATAAATTTAATCATATTTGTAAATTTGTATGGAGTGGAACTTTAGTATTAGAAGATGTAAATAATATATATTCTGATAAATTATTTTATTGTTCTAATTGTGGTACACTTAAACAACCTGATGAAGATACTTGTATCAAATGCCATGGACATGAATTTACATTAAAACCTGTTGATAGAAAAAAAGTGACAGTAAGATTACTAAATGAAATTGAAATGCCTGGAGGTACTAATACAGTAATGCCTGAAGAGCATGAAATTGAAGTTACTCCTTACGTTCCTAATAGATTTCCAATTGTTATTAGAAAGAATATAAGTTCTGATGAATTATTTGGAATATCAGATGCTGAAATGATTGAAACTAGTCAAGCTTTGAATAATAGTTTATTAAATAAATTAGCGGATAGAATATTAAAATCAGGATCTTTAGTAGCTTTACCTAAAACATTAAGAAATAAATTCAAAGTAGATAATTCTGAATTAAAATTGTTATATTATGATACTCCTAATGAAGCTAATGGAATAGTTGTTAAAACATTACAACCTCAAATGGGTAATGAAGGTTATTTGATGGAAGGAGCATATACTACCGCAAGACAAACCTTAGGTATAACTAATTCATTCCAAGGTAGAGAAGATAATAGTGCTATTAGTTCTAAAGCAAAATCTATTCAAGTACAGCAAACGGCTGGTAGATTAGAATCAAAGAAAGAAATGAAAAAAGCAGCTCTTACTTCATTATTTGAATTAATGTTTCAATTTATATTAGCATATGCATACGAACCTAAAGGTTATTATATAGATGTAGAAGGTAAAGAAGAATTTAAGTTATATGATAATAGATTATTTTTAATATCTGATGAAGATGGTAATTATTTCTATGATGATGAATATACTTTTGATATAGATTTAAGTGCATCTCTTGAAAATAATAGAGAACAAATGTGGGAAGAAACAAGACTTAATTATAGTAGTGGAGCATATGGTAATCCACAAGAATTACAAAGTATAAAAATGTTCTGGCAAACAATGTATAAATTACACTATCCAGGATCTAAAGAAGCTTTAGATTATATTGAAGTTAGATTACAAGAACAATTAGAACAACAAGAGATGGAACAATTATTTAAACAAAGAGAATTAGATTTAAAACAATCTCAAATAGCATCTAATGATTTACAAAATGACATGAGTAATAGAACACAATCTAATTTAGCTGATGCAAAATTATTGGAAGCTTTAAATAAAAATGAATAATTTTACAAAAATTACATATTATAATAATAAGAAGGAGAAATAAATGGAAAATGATATTACGCTTGAAGCATTAGATATTATAACTGATGCTGATAACACGGCTGATAATAGTGTTAAAAAAATAAAAAATGGAGTAAAACAATACTCTGAAAGGTTGAATAAAGATAGAGAAAAGATTAGAAATGAAGTAGAAAGTAATTATAAATCTACTTTATCTAAAATGCTAGGTGTTGATATTAAAGATTTAACACAAGAAGAATTAGATAAAGCTATCAATTCAAAAATCGAAAATAGTGATGTCGTTAAAGAAGCTAATAAAATTATAGAAGATAATAATGCTAAATTAGTTCAAGAAAATATTGATACTAATATTAGTAAAATTAAGGCACTAAATCCTACTATTGATACTATAGAAAAATTGTGTGCTCATCCTCAATATGAAGCTATAAAAGCTAAAGTTGATAAAGGTTATGAGTTATATGATGCTTATGTATCAGTCGTTGGTTTTAATACTCAATCTTCTAATAATACAGTAAGAAAAGGAATCGATTCAAAGACTATTTCTTATGTACAACCTGATAATATAAGCGAAGCCACTCTTTCTTTCTATAGAAAAGCTTTTCCAAATAAGACTGATGCTGAGATATTGGAATTGTATAAAAGAGATAGTAAATAAAAAAATTAAATAAAGGAGAGACTATGGAAAAGATTTATAATATTAATAATTCTGGAACTCAAAAAGTTGTTGGAAAAGGTACTAAAGGTTCTTCTGTTAAAGTAGTAAAAACTACAGGTAAAGGAAAGTAGTAAATTATGGACAAGAATTTATTATTAAGTAGAGGTTTTAAAAGTAAAAAACAACTTTTAGAATTCTTAGATAATTGTACAGATGAAAATTGGAAAAAAGAACTTTCTGAATTTTATGGTCTTCCATATGAAGATGAATCTGAAGATGAAAAAGATGATGATCTAACTTTAGATTTTGATGATGAAGACGAGGAAGAAGAAATAACTAATGAAAATATCGATGAAGATTTAACTTTAGATTCTGAAGAAAATGAAGAAAATGAAGACGAATCTGAATCTAATGAGGAGGAATAAAATATGATTAAGCTTTATAGAAGTAAGTATGAATATGATGCTGTATCATTTGATAATGGTGAAACTGCTATAGGTTTAGGTATTCCTGTTGTAGCTACTGCTGGTAAATTAGCTGCATCTGCTACTCCAGAATATATTACACTACAACCTTGCTTAGCAAATGAAAAGGATTGTATTGTTCATAGAATTAATAAAGACGAATTATACAGTATGCCTTTAAGTGCAGCTGGTACATCTTTAGACGTTGGTAGTGCTGTTACAATTACTACTGATGGTGAAGCTACTGCTACTACTACAGCTGGAAACTTTAAGATTGAAGAATTCTTAGGTGGAAAAGCTATAGGAGATATAGTTGTTGGTAGATTTATATAAAAAATAAATAAATAAATAAAAGGAGATAGAGATTATGTACCTGAAAGCAACCATACTCACCATATTAGGCTGGTTTATCGGCCTGCTGCTGGATGCAAACATCGATTTCGGAGACCCGATGGGCTTCCTCAGTCTGCGCATCCTGTTTCCCATCTTGGCCATGGGACTGTGCATCCTGCACGAGCTGAGACGCGGCAGCAGCCGCTAACCCGCAAAATTTGCGGCTCACACGCCTAAATTTGTGCATTTTCACGGTAAAAACGGATATTTTTATTGCAAAAACGCTTGCAATGTACGGCAATGCGTGATATACTATCAGTGTAAGATGATAAGTAACCGTAAGGAGTGGCCAAGTGCCACTCCTTACGCTTTGCTCGGAGAAAATTTTTCAGTAAGGAGGGACGGCTTTGCAGGCAAAGCAGATCGTAGCCCGCGTAGAGGAACTGGTAAAGCCTTTGTGTGAACAGGCTGGTGTTTCCCTGTGGGATGTGGAGTTTGAAAAAGAGGGCGGACAGTATATGCTGACCGTCACAGTGGACCACCCGGAGGGCGTGAATATCGACCAGTGTGAGCAGGTCTCCCGCGCGCTTGACCCCATGCTGGACGCAAAGGAATTTGACGATATGCCGTCCTACACGCTGTGCGTTTCCTCGGCCGGTATGTCGCGCCGCCTCAAGCGTCCGGAGCATTTCCAGGCGTTTATGGGTCAGACCGTCGAAGTAGGCTTTTACAAGCCGATGAACGGCATGAAGCAGATCGAGGGCACACTCGCCGGCTATGACAACGGTGCCGTAACGCTGGAAGTGAACGGCGAGCAGACCGTATACGAACCCAAAGACATTGCCGCAGTTCGACTGGCGGTAGAGATATAAGAAGGAGCTGAATAGGAAAAAATGGTTAACGCAGAATTTTTTGACGCGCTGGAACAGCTGGAAAAGGAAAAAGGCATTCCGGTAGACTATATGCTCGACCGTGTAGGTCAGGCGCTGATCACTGCCTACAAGCGCGATAACGACGGCATGACCGACAATGTTTACGTTGAGCCGGACCGCGACAAGAAGACCATTCACATGTTTGTCCGCAAGACCGTTGTCAAGGCGGAGGACCTGTACGAGCCGTACGAGGAGATCACTCTTGAGGAGGCTGCCGAGTACAAGAATAACCCGATGGTAGGCGATATCATTGATATCGACATCCCGACCAAGTCCTGCGGCCGCATTGCTGCCCAGACCGCAAAGCAGGTCATCATTCAGGGCATCCGCGAGGCGGAGCGCGGCATGATCTATGAGGAGTTCACCTCCAAGGAGCACGAGATCCTCACCGGTGTCGTCACGCGCATCGATCCGCGCACCGGCGCCGTGTCCATCAAGATCAGCTCCAACAGCGAATTCACCGAGGCCATGCTCTCCGCCACCGAGCGCATCAAGGGCGAAGAGCTCACCGAGGGCGACCGCATCAAGGTCTATGTCGTCGAGGTGCGCAAGTCCACCCGCGGCCCGCAGGTGCTCATCTCCCGCACGCACCCCGGTCTCGTCAAGCGGCTCTTTGAGCTGGAAGTGCCCGAAATTTTCGACGGCACGGTGGAGATCCGTTCCATC
>OQVL01002293.1_pt1 | contig 11692 bp, 6 predicted proteins | sample 1691501 | NCBI WGS metagenome assembly OQVL01 (sample SAMN03418253, study PRJEB22391) | human gut metagenome | biome: human-gut; feature: organic feature; material: feces | host: Homo sapiens | place: Tanzania | collected 2013-01
ATCCTGCTGCCGGTTTCTCTGCTGGGCAGCTGGCTGGAAAGGAGGCTGCGCTATGCCGGATTTGGGTCTTGAGGTCCTGCTCAAGGGCAAAAATATGGTTCGTCTGCTGGGCGGTCTGGGCGATCACCCGGATGCCTGCTTCCAAAATGTCTTCGTCCTCCATCAGCTCCAGGGTTCCCTTACCGCCTCCGAAAAGCTCACGGAATACCTTGTCAAATTCCCTGCCGATCTCTGCAAATTTTTCATGGAACTGTTTGCGCATGGCGCTGTCAAGCTCTGTAATAATCCCTTCCAGCGTCTTTTCCGCTTCTACAAGATCATCATGCTGGGTTTTCAGGAACTCATAACGCTCCATCAGATTTTTATAATCTTCAATGGCATTGACATTGACATCCCCCAGCTTTTTGATCTGATCCTTTAAGGCCGTGATCTCCCTCTTCATTCCGGGCAGATCTGTCATCTCTTCGTTTCGGAGCGTCGAGGCATCCGACAGGGTGATCTCATACTCATCCCACATATAGTTGATCTGGCCTTCCAGTGCATCCTGGAATTTTTCCTTCTGGGAATTCAGACGGAACACTTCCTTATCCAGTGCATTCATTCTGTCTGCAAGAGCCTCTCTGTCTGCAAAGAAATTCTTTTGCTTTGCGGACAGCTGTTCTTTTTTCTCCACATCCTCTTTCAGCTTCTTTTCTGCATCGCTTTGCGTTGTATGGGATGCGGTAATAGTTTCTTCGATCTGTGTGATCTGCTCCTGCTTGTTCTGCGTATCCTCACCACTCTTTACAATGCCCTCTAAAATCTCGGCAAGCTCGGCTTCGTATCTTGCGATCTCTCCGTCGATACGATCTACATTCTGCTGCTGGAATTCCTGCTTTTGAAGCATCTTTTCCACTTCCAGATCCCAGCCGGAAACATGAGCGGACTGTTCGGATTCCTCTGTTCTCTTTTCTTCCAGTTCTTTCTGGAGCAGGCCGATCTGCTCTTCTACCTGTTTTTCTTTTTGAACGGAATCCTCTAACTCCTGCTGGATCTCATCCTTGCTCTGGTTTATCTCCCTGATCTGGTTTTCGATTTCACGCTCTTCATTTTTCAGCTCTGTAGAGCCTTCCATGGCTTCCTGCTTGCGCTCATTTGCCTTGATCACATTTGGGAAATCTGCGGTGTCACGTATGAGTTTTAAGACCATCATCAATTCCTTGCTCTGCAATCTGTCCACATCGTCTATGGTAATAATAATAGGTCTGTTAATTTTTTGCAACTCTTCACGTATACAATCATGATTACTTTTCAATGACCCTACGTTTTTCATACCCAAAGAAGCAAAATCAATTGAAAAGCCACTACTACTATATCCAACTGAAGATAATAAGAGCGTTGCATAATCTCTAACTGTTTTGTCTAATTCCGGCAACATTTCTTTTAAATTTTCCCTAAATATGGAAAAGAACTCAGTAATGATGCCTGTCTCTGTATCACAGAGCCATGGTTCAAAGTTTATATATACTGCTGGTTTCTTATCCATACACTTCTTCACTTCATTTTCCAGCATTAACAGAAATGATGTCTTTCCTTGCCCATAGTGTTCTCCTATATGTATTACAAATGAATGTCTGACTTTCTTACCATGACTGTTATTGTTGTAGAAAGAGGAGTATATTTTGTCTAATAGCAGTTTCGCGTATGAACTCCGATTGAATTTATCATCAGAGTTTGGTGAATCGAAATAAAAAGAATCTATATCCGTCTTGTAAGCTTTGATATCAATTGCTTTTTTATTTTTGCAAGTACAAAAGAGAATATCCACAGAGAAAAACAAGATTGCAAGACATAATGATGCGATGAAATAATCGTGGTTAATTGTTTCATACAACCAAATGCTCCAATCTAAACACTCATTCTTTATACTTGGTAGCACCATTACTACCAAACAAAAAATTATATAGAAGAAGTATCTGTAAAATCTATTCATAGAAATACACTAAGAATTTATTAAACACCTAAGAAAAAAGAGATTTTATGGCGTTTGTTCTAAGTCTATTCAGAACTGATTGTATTTCATCTTTATTCTTTTCTAAATCTTTCTCTAGCGCAAGTGCAATAAGATTATATTCATTTTGCAAAGTTGTTCCTAAGAGTCCTGCAGCATCTGTATTAATCGTAACAACAGCATTCTCTTCTTTTATTAATTTACAGGTTGGCAATTCTGAGTATTTATCAAAAAAGCCAATACGCAGATTACTTGTAGGACATGTCTCAATCGGAATTTCTCTGTCAATAATTTCTTTAAGAATCTTTTTTTGCTTGTATGCAACAACCTTGATTATATTTTTGTCGTATTTAAAAATCTCAATATCTTTCCCATTTTTGTCGCTATCCAGCTTAAACATATCTTTATCCATACCTTCTGGAACATGGTTGTATATCCATTTTATATTTTCTTCAAGTATATCATGTGGCATGGCTACAGTATAATGTTTTGCCTCATAATATTTTTGTGGATTGGTGAACAATGCAAGTAAATGTGCAAGACGATTAGGCTTTCTCCAATTCAAATCAAACACGATTTCTTCTATTGCACGCAAGCCATCCACAAGGTCATAGAAGTCTTCTCCTACATGATAAGTCAGATTATTAATGCCTTTTTCTCGTAAATAGCGTATAATCTCACTATATTCTACAGGACGTTTTTTTGTATCTGACCCAGCAAAATCTACTCCTACTATTCTATTGTCCTTTAAATATTTTATATTTTGAGCTAATATATTTTTAGCCTCTTCTATTTTCATTGATTTGGAAATAAGCAATACTGCTTTCATACATCCAGGCCGATCCTTGTCTTTCAAGAAAGTATCGCAATCTTTAGCACTCAGTCTAAATTCTGCGAATTCTTTATTCCTAAATGACATTCTCAATAATTTCATGTACAAGAACGCAAAATCCTTATCAATTCCACCATTGGAATTTCCTACGGATAGATTATAATTTGCAAGTCCCTTTAAGTCATTACTAAGAAAATATTCAACTCTGCATCTATTTTTGATTAGTGTATATAAATAAAGCCATGATGCCATTTGCTTTGCATTAGTACTGTCATTTGCTATTCTATGTAAAACATTATATAACAGCCAACGTTCTCCTATAACCAAACAGTGGGGTGAATTCTTTGTTTCATCGTCAATCAAATTCTTCTGTATGCAATAGTCTAATACTTTATTCAAGTATGTTTTGTTAGTGAAATCCTTAAAAGCAGAATCTCTATAAAATTCCACTTTGCGAGAACTTTCATCACATAACAATTTTGCATAATCACTATCAGTTAGACTCTTCTTAAGATTTTCTCTATCTTCCTTTTGAACAGTTTTGTCTTCAACGATGAATCTAAATAAAAAGAATCTGATTACCGAAGCTAATCCAATCCAATCCATATATGACTTATCTGAAAATTTTTCTTTCCATAGCATAATAGGATTGTATTGACGAACTTTTACCGTCCATTCATCAAGCAATATATCCCCATTTTGCTTGGTTTCACCAAGTTTGTTTGGACGAAGAGTGAATTGATTCATCAAGTTTAGCCAACGAAACAAAAATCTGTCATTAGCGACATTATAATGAATATGTAAATCTGCATATTTAGCATTTTCCTCTAATAACGAATCTTTTTCAATATCAGGCATAAATCCCCATAATAGAGATTTTACATTACGATTACCTTTGTCTTCGAATGCAATTCTTGCTATCAGTAATAAATCGCCGTCCACATATTTAGTCAACTCCATCCATCTAAACAATTGGTCTCTCTTGATTTTAGGATTATCACTATTTATATCTTTAAATATATGATCATATTGATTGTCTCCTAAATATTTCAATAATTCAACAAAAAAAGGGCTTTGTTTTTTGTCAAGTCTTTGGTTTAGGCCATAACTAATAGCGCGAGTATCTGTAAGGCTAAATTCGGGCATTCGCCAACGTATAAGATGTTCTATAGGTGCAAGGAACTCTTTTGCGGAACCACAATTTGAGAACACCATATCAATAGCCTTAGATAAAGGGTAATCTAAAAATATGGCTCTCAAAACACCTCTACATATATCCATAAAATATACTGTTTAATCCGAGAGTCCCAATTTTACTCCCTTTGAACTGAAAGCTTTAAGTATATCAGTTTTTGATACCGATTTATCCTTATTTGGAAACATCTCCAACCAATCTTCGTCTGTCATATTTTGGGTTTCTGTCGGATATAGATTAATCATTTCTGACTTTATCAACGAAGCCTTCTTTGAAGACTTGAACCCATTGAAAAAGTTAGCAAAACGGTTTTCTATATCTTTAAATTCATTGAAAGCAAGAGCAGGTCCTGACTCAAAAATGTATCTGATAGTTTCTTTTTCGTCTCCTCTTAGTTCCTTTATTAACGCATTCAAAAATGCAAATCTGATAGTATACCTTTTGTTTGTTGAAGTGCTATAATAGGTTCGCATTTCAGAATCTATGATACTTTGATAGAATTTAGCAATCACTTCCAAATTATCTCCACTTCCGAAATGCATACGTATACGATTGCTTTTCATTGTTTCCATAATAGACAATAATACTTCTGCGTTTCTTATCGTTGCATTTGACATTAATCGGTGTATCATATAATCATTCGCACAGATGTTCTCGATTCTTTCCTGCGGCATTTCTTCCTGATTGTCATCTGCATATTCCTTTTTTGCAACTTCTCTAATCATTTCATTAAGCAAGGAGCCTTTTTGCTCTTTTGCAAAGTTGAAAAATAGTTCTTCATCTCCATTGCTATCAATAAGAGGAGTAAACTTGTTGTAAGAGTATTCTATATTTACAATATTTGAAAAAGGAGCCATTACATCAAACACAAAATAATTTGTATTTTGATAATTTGTTAGGCAATAAGGCATAGATACGTTTCTTTTAGCCAAAGAAAAATTTCGAGTGTCCCTTTGTCTTATACCTCTTTTTGTGGTCAAAACAAAGAACTCTACAACACGGAATTTCTTAATGAATTTACTTTGGATGTCAGCTGGCAACTCATTAAAACGTCTAATATTAACAGCCATTGTTTTCATTATTTCTTGCAAGTCTTTCTCCATACCACTATACACTTTAGTGTCTCTATACATCTTTGGAGATGTATTCATTGGTATTAAATCAGAAGGGCTAAACGTAAAATAAGCACCATTTACCAAGCGTTGCAATGCATTTGTACGTTTTAGCCATTGTCCACTTTTATATATTTCCTCTTCTGCACCATCGTTGGGATATAGTGCGCCTGCATTTTCTGTTATAATATCATAGTTTTCATACAACTTTATGCTATAGAATGAACGAATGAAAAACAGCACCAAAGCTCTTTCTCTATCTACATTACTTCGTTCTATTTTGTCTAATAAATAGAATACGTCACCAACACTGACATTATAGTTGTAGTTGTCTGACTCTAAAATACCTTGTGCCATATGGTCTTCTTCTGCATTGTCAATATACGATGAAAGCATTGACACAACCGTTTTATTTATGTTTGTGGTATCTACAACCTCTACCAACGTCATTATTCTTTTTCTATCTTCTTTTGTCAATTGTCTTGTCCAAACTTGATAGAAATATGATTTGAAATCTTCCTTATTATTGCGAGATTTCTCGTTTGAATAGAAATCCGGCATTGATATAAGCATACCTAACAAATGACGCAAACTTCTTAAGTTATTAGGCACTATCGGTGAAACACTTCCCTTATTATTGTAAAACAGAAAACGTGTTTTGTCATAAATGAGCTTAACTATTGATTCTTTTACAGAAGCAAAGTTTCTTTCATCTTCTCCATCTTTACATTCTTCTCCATCTTTTATTACATATCTAAATGGTCTGTCACAAAAGTCATAGGGCTTTGGCATCATTATACGATATTCCATTGGTATCAGTTTTGTCGCATATTTCTGTGCCATTTCAATAGCACCTAAATAATCATTTGTTTTAAACTGGCTGCCAATAGAGTTAGAAACAACCTCTATGAACTGTTCTATGTTTAACGAAATCAATACGATACAGTTTTCAGCGCACAAGTACTTTCTTATTTGCTCAGCCATTTCGTATGCCCCACTTATGTTAAGGTCTATGTCGTCAATAGCTATAACAAGATAGTTGTGTTCATTGGCATTTTCAGTCTTTAATGAACATTTTAAAAAAGCTGTACACAGATCTTGGAAGGTCTCTTTTAAAGCTAATCCACCCGAAAGCCAATTTAATTCATCAATAGGGTCATATAATTCTATTTTGTCTTTTTTCTGTTGTGTCAAACATAATTTCGCATCATGAAATTTCTCTAAAAGTCCTCTTCGCTTGCTATCATCTTCTATTATATCCCCTTTCATTATCTCATGGTACATCATTCCCAAAACGAGTTCAACGACATTGTGGTCTTTGTCAAAGAATGCTGGATCAATAGTATCAAGAACCTTAAATCTTATTTTATTAAAGCTTTCGCATCTATCTTGCAAAGTCTCTGCCGTTTCGTGATTTATTACACTCTCTTTCATAAACTTTTCGATAGGTGAATCCGTATTTTGGGGTTGCTCATTATTCAATGTGGCGAGCATTGTTTTAACGGTCTCCATACACGATGTCTTGCCTTCGCCACGATCACCGCAAAAAGCAAGTATACTTGGAACATTATCTTTCCTTTCACTTACCAATTGATGTATTTGCAATAATGCATGCGTATATTGGTCTTTGAAGAGTGATTCGGAGTAATTTTCTTTCTCATTTACAACAATATCCTCCTGACCTCTGTAAAAAGTGAGAATTTTAGAATCTATATTTCCCATTTTTCTATTAGTGAATTTCTTAGTAAAAATGATTTAGATAGTGCCTTTAAAAGGCATTTCTATCCTTAAAAGTAAATTGAAAAGATGTTCTTCTTATAAAAGTATTCTACTTCTTTATGTATTTCCAAAATATCCTCAGCTTTTCTGGGGTTTCTGTCAATGCCAAACTTTTGGTGACAACGAAATACAAGAAGCGAGAATTATATGCTGTCCAATAAAGAACTAAGGCAAGACATAGTTTTCCAATCAACGTCAACAGATGAAATACAATACTTATTATATTCAAATGTTCTTTTATTGCGTCTGTATATTCCGAAGTGGATATTGTAACATGATTATATACGCAATTATCTTTTAGACAATCGCCAGAATTTACCGAAAGGATGGTTATGACGAAGTTATTCTGAATTTCTCCCCATCCTTCTGCCAACAAACTTAGTGGTGAAAATATTTGGATTATTGCATAAGCATATACTATAAAATTCAGGACAACGGGAATCTGAAGATAATAGCTATTCAACTTTCCCAACATCAATACAAACGCTAAGGTAGAGAATGCCCCAAGAAACACACTTGTCAACAACATGGTCGAAAAAGCATATTTCGCCTCGGAGAAAAATGTGCTTCGTAAAAGAAAAGCACCTATAAGTATCATACATAATATCAAAAATACTGTTCCTAACCTAAAGTCAACAGAACTTTCTTCTTCACGATATTCTTTTGCCACTGTCACATTGTTGAGTGTGAGAAATATGTAAAAGACAACAATACTACAGACTAACTCTGCACCGCATCTAAAGATAAACAAATTATACGTCCTTAGAAAATCGTTACTATTATCTGAGCTAATAAAGTTTTCTATAAACATTACTCCGTAATAGAAAAGCCATATCACCCAAACAGCCATCCAACCATAGTAAAATTTGCTGACCGTACTTCTAACTATCTCAAACCGATCGTCAAGCAGCAATTCTTCTTCATCACCTATATGACATTCTTTCTGGAAATACTCCTTTAAACTATCCTTCTGCTGCTTTAGCTTGTCGACAATACTTTTCTTTCTGCCCCATATATAACAGAAAGAAATACATACAAAGACAGCTTGTAGAAAATAGATCAACGTGATATAACTTGAATTTCCAAATGAGAACGACAACCATTTAAAATCCTTAAAAAATGCCAGTACTGTAAATATTGTTGCAATAATAGGACATATAATAGTCGCCCATAATGTTGTCTGTTCCTCCCGTAGCCATCCACCTAAACTCCCATCATTACTTCTCTTCATAATCGCTTTTTAATCAATTTTCAAATACACTTTCATCAACGTCCTCAAACTCTACAATATTTGATTGGAATTCAAACTTATTCGAGTTCATATTAGTGAAATTTTCCACACACTTAAATAGTTTGTTTACATTATTAACCTTTCCGCAATACATCTTACTTGGTGTGTTTGTATAACCTGCAAATTTCTCTACAAATATCAGAGGATGACCGTCATTGTCCTTACGGGTGAAAACTACATTATCGGCAAGAGCACGTAAGGTGGGATACATTTCACTTGAAGTGTCACATAAGACATATAATATTATATCATGTACTCGACATAGTTCTGTCAATGCAGCAAGAAACAAACCATCATTCTTTAGTCTTGGAAAACAGAAATCCAAAATCTGCAAATCGTCAATAACAATTCTTCTAACTCGCTTCTTTGTGTCATTATCGTACGGAACCTCTATTTGTTTCTCCAGATAGTACAGAAACTCTTCCGGTGTTATATTCCCCATACATATATTCATAAAATGAATGTATCTATAACAATTTCTACAGTATTCAGTCATTTTCTGTTTTATTTTCCAAGGCTTGGCAGGGCATATCAATCGTCTTCTTATTACTGATTCTTCCTTATTCATCATAACAATTAATGTGTGGTCTTTTGCACACGCAGAACCAAATATGCCACCAAATGTTAGAAAACGCTTGTATGTATTAGCTTTACCTACAACTGCCGTTACAAAGCCTGCATTGCCATACATATATTCATTTTCGATAAAATCCTCTTCTTCATTTGACTTACGATGAAGATGACGTAAAGGATTTATAGGAATAAATATTCTGTTCAACAAATCTATTGACATCACTTCCATATAGTCTTTTGGAAAAAGCGAGAAGAAAGGCTTGTTCTTTTTCAAGTCATCTTCATAGTTCTCATATGTAGGCGTGTCTTGATAATATTTCTGCAGCTGAAGGTATTGCTGGTACGTTTCAGTAACTGCGTCAGAATGTGTATATACTAATGCTCTCTGTAAATACCTACGTTCGCTTATGTACAATTCCTTTCGTGGATACACTTCTATACCAAAATCCCGTTTTTTGTACTGATGGTTTCCTGGAAAGAAATCCTGACTGTCACTTTTTGTTATATGTATATGTTTCAACACAAACTTATGATCCATTTCCTGTGATAGGTTAATGATCATATTTGCTCGGTTTTCTGGTACTGCAGCATCCGAATCTACTACAATAATAGCAATCTTTGAATCCTCGAGTTTGTCGAACAAACCATTCAAATCTACCAATGTTAAATTCTTGCAATTCGAGACGTCAACTCCGATCAAATGTTTATCATCAGTTATTTTTGCTTCAAGGCTTTTGAAAGAATGTTTGCATATCATGTTAAAAGCCAAGAAAAACAATCCCGTATATTTATAGAAGATGTCATTTTCGGGGTTTTTATAATATCGATCATTATATTTACAGATTGTGTCTTCCGACCTACGGTATATTTGGTTGTATTTATTATCGTCAGAATATAAGTCCACCTTCATATGAAGTGAATTCGTTCTTCTGTTGTAATATATTATACCATCTCCAATCATTGCATCCACATTGTTCGTTATTGCTGTGTATGGTATATTTTTATGATTGGAAATGCCGCTACATTCAATCTTCAAGCAATTGAAGAGCAAGCTTGCAAAGATATTGGAGTTTAAACTTACAGAGGTATCCCTTGATGCTTTTTTCTTTATGATTTGTTGTAACGAAGAGGAAATAAAAAAATCCAAGAATAAGTCGTTAAGTTTGGCTTCATTATGACACGTGGAATACATTACTGGAGTGTTATTCCAGTCTGAGAATGATTCGTATTGTTTCTTCTCTCGTTCTATTGACTGTGCTATACCATACAACATTTGCATGGCAAGCATGTTTTTGTCGTTATCATACTCATTTCCTCTTATGACAATAATAAGGGGCTCTTTATTATTATTCGAGTAATTAACATCAAGACCACCATACAGAATTTTATCTAATCCACTTATTCCTGTTGGTAATTTAGGTAAACATTCTTTTTTATTATCATTAGATTGGTTCATAGCTTTATTAGAATTTAAAGTTATATACTATTACTTCTTATTATACGCCCCATCCTTAGCCTCGAATATCACGCTCGGCTCTATTACTTCCACAGTGTGCCATGCCCCTTTTGGTATCTGACATCCATACTTTGCCTCCGCTGGGCAAAGATGAATGCGTTGCACCTCACGATACTCTACTTTACGTGTTAAATCCTGCGCATCTATAGCCATAGACAAGGCTTCAGGTGCATCCTTCTCGTATGTCACTACCTCCTCATATAACACTTCATCCAATTTCCCACACAAGCAGACAACTGTTTCTGTTGTGTCTTCATGCCTGTGGATAGGTACAACTGTACCTGGCAACAGAGCATTCAGCATACGCTGGCTGGTATCAGCCGATGACGTGCGCAAATCAAGGTTCTGACGTAAACGAGGATTCCCTTTTGCTTGTTCAAACAGATTCTCGAGTAATTCTTTATTTATTTCCATACCGTTATATTCAATTATTGGGCATCCGCTTCGCCCTTCTTGGAACAAAGAGGTAGAAGCAGAATGCCCAAATAGCCTTTATTATTTTCATTTTATTCAATATCTACGCAACACGATTTGGAATGCTTCTGCATAGTTACATCCCCACTGACTGCCACGCATAGCAGCCAAACCTGTAATGTATTCAACACTACGAGGGTGTGGGTATGGACGCATTACACCACGATACATAGAAAGGGCCTTGCACTTTGCCTGTATTCCGTTCTGACCTACCTCAACATAACAGTTAGGACGGAACAGGTTCATGGCATCGTTGATAGCCCACTCAGAGCATGATGGTACTTCCATATACCAAAACTCCTTCACTGGCTTCACTGTCGGTTGACGCTGAAACAAACGTATAGCCTCCTGACAAGCCATTGAGGTCTGCAAGTGGTCATTGTTCGTGTCAGCAGGATGATGAGTGATGATAATGTCAGGCTCACTCTCACGGATAGCGCTCTCGATAAACTGCACCAACTTCAAATGCGGCACCGTGTTCATCTCGATATTCGGGAATGTAGCCTCATACTTCTTGCTCACGCCCACATAGTTGATCGCAGCATCCGTATCGCCTTCCAATTCAGCATCCGAAGGACGAAAAGCTCTTGCCTTCGCCTCCGTACACATGATGGCAACATCCACCTCGTCACCTTCGTGTGACCATTTCCACATAGACGCACCAGCCCCGAGAACTTCGTCATCGGGGTGTGCTACTACTAAAAGGTATTTCATATCGTTCAACTGATTTAATTATCTATTACATTTTTTCTTCTTCAAAACTGCTCTCCCGTTCAATCATATATTGACAAGCATTAACTTGAGATTGAGCCCATTGTCTCACATCAGGATTTTTATGTTCCAAGAGTGTCGAATAAATATTCTTCCGCCTTTCGTAATATGGTACAACAGAACCAACTGATGCAAATGAATCAAGATTGCAACCAATCT
>OQVL01002295.1_pt1 | contig 11682 bp, 28 predicted proteins | sample 1691501 | NCBI WGS metagenome assembly OQVL01 (sample SAMN03418253, study PRJEB22391) | human gut metagenome | biome: human-gut; feature: organic feature; material: feces | host: Homo sapiens | place: Tanzania | collected 2013-01
CGTTTCCCTCTGGACCACAAGCCCCTTGCGGCAGGACGATCCCCCGCCATTCCTGACGGTGGACGGCCTCCCGGATGACGGTTCCCTGACGGCGCAGCTCAGCGGATTTGCTCATGGTCATTTCCTCCCTTCCACAAGGTCCACAAGGTAGAAGGTTCCGTAAGCGATGGACAGGGCGAAGGTGGCAGCGCCCAGGCAGTAGATGAAAATGGTCATAGTGATTCCCTCCGTATACAGATTTCATTTTCGTTTTCCGTGACGGCATACAGGGCGATTTCGTGGAATTGTCCCGTTGCTCGCATTTGCCGGAAGACTTTCCGGGCAAGCTGTATGGTATCGGCGCGGTAGACCGTCCGGCCTATCCCGACAGCGGAGACCCGATAGCAAACGGCGTTTTTCGCTTGCGGCCGTTCTGATTTTGTCATTCCAGGTTCCTCCATTTGGGCGCAGTGGTAGCGCCGATTTTGTGTCGTTTTGGCACTGTCAGCCGGGCGGATTTGCCCGTTTCCATTTCCCGCGACGTGGACGCCGTGCCTATGGGAAACACTTTCCACCGTCAGGAATGGCGGGGGATCGTCCTGCCGCAAGGGGCGCTCTTCGGGGAGGATTCCCTGGGCTATTTCGCCTCCGTGGTCCGTCAGGGCTGGAAAACGGGCAGCATCCAGGTCTACCGTCTGCCCCGTGGAACCACGAAATGGAGAGAGACCGCCGCTTTGGTCTCCGGTTCCGGGGAGGAATCCCGGACCGCCCGCCGCCTCATCGCCGCCACCAGGACCCAGCGTTTCCCTCTGGACCACAAGAGTTTTTCTCCGGAGATCGCCGCCATTTACAATCCCATTCTGACCACGAAGCAGCCGACGCCCTACAAGTCCATGCACGCCCCAGGCGGCACGGATTGCGGCACGAGGGAGGGCGTGGTCATCCTTCCGGCGTGGGGATTCCTGCGCTCCGAAGGGCTCCGGAAACGCCCCCGGAATCCCGTTTCCGTCTGAGTTCCCATTCCGGCTCCGGAATTGGTTTCGGCCCCAGAATCCAAATCCCATTTCAAATCTGAAACGAAGTCCCGCTCCGGCCATGGAACGGGATTTCCTTTTGGCTTTGAAGTCCAAAATCCGCCCGGCATCCGGGCCCGAAAGGCAGGTGAAACCCGCCCTTGCAAACTCACTTTTTGTATGCTAGACTGGAGGTGATAACGTACAAGGAGTGATCCCCGTGGCCTTCAACCAAAGAGCTTACGAGAATGAATGGAAGAAGAATAACCTTGACCGAATTGTCCTTAAAGTCCCGAAAGGAAAAAAGGATTATCTTTCAAAATTGGCAGCGGAACGAGGATGCAGTTTGACCGCTTATTTCATCGACGCTGTGGAAACGACTTATGGTGTCAAAGTCAGAGGTAGAATGACGGAAAAAGAGGACGGCTAACGCCGCCCTCCTGTCATTCATTTTTTGTATAAAATCCCCAATTGCTTCCGGCATCGAAATCGGTTTCAATCCCCAATTCCGACTTGCAAACCGATTTTCAAACTGCTACACTGTACCCATTATGAATCCGCCATCTCGCCCAAAAGGAGGAGCGCCCCATGCTGACCGAGCAGGACCTCAAACTCATCGACGAAAGACTTTCCGCCCAGAAAGAGGACTTCCTGGAGGGCTCCGCCGCCCAGCTCCGGATGTCCCTAGAGAAGATCGACGCGCAGTTCGCCGCCCTGATGGAGGGGCAGCGGGCCATTCTGGAACAGCTGAACCGCCTGGGCCGTCTGGAAAAGAACCAGGTTCATCTGGAGGAACGGACTTCCGCCATGGAATCCGCCGTCCGGCTTTTCGCCGAAGATCTCGCCAAACTCAAAAAGGCGCAGTAAACTCCATACCGTCCTTCAATGGCCGCCCATCCGGGCGGTCATTTTTCATACCCAAAACCGAAAGGAGATCCACTATGCTGAACACCTACGGCCTCAAAATGCACGGCCTCCGCAAGGTCGCCGGGGAAACGAAATCCCTCTCCGGCCCCTACTCTCCGGAGTATTTGCAACTGAATTACGACCGTTCTACCGGCGAAGTCTGGACGGATTTCTTCTCCTCTCTCGGCCACAACAACTGGACAAAGTACCAGGACGAAAACGTCCTCAACTGCGGCAATCTCTGCTCCCATTATACCATGCAGGAGCTTGCGAATATCATTTACTTCGCCGTCCAGGCCGCCGATGCTGCCGGGCGACGGTCTGTCATCAAAAATCCCTTCGCCTTTTGACCCAGCATCCAGGGCGCGTTCCACGCCTTGGCTGGTGCGCCAAAAGCGCTCCCCGGTTTGGCCGCCGGTCCCACCACGCACTTGCAGACCGATGGGTCAATTTTGGAATGGGCTTTATGCCCAAGAAAGGAAGCTATTATGAAGAAGGAAATGAATCTCGCCACTACCAACACCGTCACTGTCCTGCCCGACGCCCGGGATCTCGCCTGGGCCGCAAACATCGTGAAGAACGCCCCTGTGACCAGCTCCGGCGCCCGCTACGCCGCCATCCCCATGGAGCTTCTGCACCTGCCTTCCTACCAGCGGGAGGAAGAGGGCAGAGTTTTCAAGATCGCCGCCAATTGGGACGAAGCGAAATGTGACGCCATTCTGGTCTCCTACCGGGATGGCCGTTTCTATATCGTGGACGGCCAGCACCGCACGGCAGCCGCCAAGCTGGCCGGGAAGCAGGATATGTATTCCAAAATTCTTGTGGGCAAGACCGAACTGGAGGAGTACGAGCTCTTCTCCGGACAGGACGAGAACGTGAAGAAAGTCAATGACTATGAGAAGATTGTGGGCGGCGCCGCCATTGGGGCGGAACCCGCCTCCGGGATCGTAAACCTCTTTTCTGAGCTGCACGTGCCCTTTGCCGGGCGGGGAAACCGGGACCCGGGCGTCCTGACCTGTATGCGCTCCGCCTCCCAGCTCTACCAGCGGGACGATGGCGTTACCCTGAAGTGGATCTTGGAAACCATCCAGGCTTTGGGCTGGGCTGGCTATCCCAAGTGCTACGCCAACTCCGTCGTCATGGCCCTCGCCAACTTCCGCCGGGTCTGGGGCGGCGCTCACGGCATCACCCTGGCCGAGGCCCGGGACAAGCTCATCCGGGTCTGCAAAACGAGTTACGAGACGCCCGAGCGTTTCCTCTCCGCTTCCAAAGTGAAGTTCCCCTCTGCCAGCGGCGAGATCACCGCCCTGAACCTGCTCCTCCGGGAAATTATCCTGGGTTCCTAAAAATAATGCTTGACAATAAACATCGATTACGATAATATGGAGGCAACAAAATGAGTACGAGAGCCAAAGTGCCCCTGTCTAGATACCAGAGAAACAAGGCGAATTTCCTGCATCAGTTCGGAATCTACCTGACGGAAGGGCAGGAGAGAGCCCTTCAGGCCCTGAAATCCGAGATCGCCGTGGACAATTGGGCCCGCAAACTGATCATGGACGCCCTGAGCGGGGAACCCATGCAGACTCTGCTTCGCCCCTATTAAACATCAATTACGAAAGAAAGGGAGCCGCTATGTCAGATTTCTATCCGGAGGAGACCATCCTCCGCCCCATGACCTATCAGGACGCCATCCTGATTTTGCAGAACGTAAACCCCGAGTATGGCGACATCTGGCCCCAGATGGAAAAGGAACTCCGCAAGTGGATACGGGAGAACGGAGCGGAAATGTTCGAGACCTTGGCGGAGCACCGGGAGGAGATCCTGGCCGCCGCCTTCCCGGATGAGAAACCGGAACTCAAAAATGATCCGGATTTCCCAGAGAAAAGGGCGGCGGATTTCGCCGCTGAGGTCGTTCGTTTCCTGCGGGAGCATCATATCTGGTGGGACACCCGAGTCTACTTCAATGGAAAGTGTTTCGCTACGGATAGTGGGAGAGGGGCAGGCGAGCTGCTGCTTGTCCGGAAGGATGGCAACGGTCCGCTCTATCTCATCCCCGATATTGATCCTCGGGATTACTTCCAGTATGTGAATCCCAACCACATCCTCAGTATGAGCTTCGAGGGTCCGCTCTACGAATGTCTGAACGGCTATGCCGGGGACTCCGGTTATCAGGTCGAGGAAGAGTTCCGGCAGCTCCTGGCAAAGTACGGCTGTTACTACGAGCTGGGTGACGCCTGGAACCTGTCTGTCTACAAACTGTAAGGAGGAAACGAAATGAACTGTGCTGTCTTATTTGAGCGCCGGGAAGTCGGCCGCAACATGACATTAGAGGATTTCAAGCAGGCCAACCGGTTAAAGGCCGGCCGCCTGGAGCACGTCATCCCGGAGATCGTCACCTGGTGGCACATCCCGGACCGGAAAGTCCTGAATGTCCTCCACTTCCTGCATGAGAAGTTCGGCCCCATTCCCGTCGCCATCTTCCGGGAGGACCCTGTGGAGGGCTACGGCAAAATGGATTTTCTCTGCGGCACGAGGGCCTGACCATGAAAGCCAATCGTGATTTCGCGCAGGGCATTTTCATCGGCACAATCCTCGCCGCACTTATCTGGGCTTTGTTCTTCTGGAACGTCAACAAAAAATCCGACTACTACGCCCCCGCCGAGTGGCTTTTCACCACGGAAAGCAGCTCCTACTTCGCCGTGGAGAATGGCGATATCTATGCCGTGGCAGCCGACACCAGCTACAACGGCGACCACCCTTACCTTTTACATATGGATTCCAACAACACCGCTGACCCCACGGACGACATCGTCCTTGTGGTTTGGTCCACGAAATGAGAAAGGAGAGCGACCATGACTTTTGTCTGCACTCACAGAATGTCCCTCAACGGTCGGACGATCCTCCCCGGCCGCTACGCCGCCCACCCGGTCCCCAACCGGAAATGGGCCATCGCTCCCAAGAACGACCCCGCCTCCGCTTGGCATGTGAATTTCCAGCAGGCCCTCGCCTGCGGCTACTTCGTCCGGGAGGTCTACTGAAAAATGAAAACCATGTTTTATCCGGAACTCGTGGGCGACCGCACCGTCATCCACGCCTACGATCCGGCCAATGGTCTTCGCTGGTATCCCAGCTACGCCGCCCCGAAGTCGGCTTTCATCTACCATGGCAGCATCCACGTGAACGGCATCTATGAGACCGAGGAGGAAGCCCTCCGGATGTGCGGCGAGTGGAGCCGCAAGCCGGTGAAAATGCCCGACGGTCGCACCGTCATCCCCGTGGAATACTTCCACCCCGACTATCTGGATATCGAATCCGTCTTCATCCCCTGGTCCGCCGTCCAGGGCGAACGTTGGCCCGGAGAATATTGAAAGGAGAATGGAAAATGCCTCTCTACCTCTGCGATAACGAATTCGTGAAGTTCGAGCACGACGGCAAGCGCTATTGCCTTCATCTCCACTATGACGACGTGGCGGATGATCCCCGCTCCTGGGATGAGCCTATCACCACCATGGCCTGCTTCCTCCGCCGCCACAAGTTGGGCGATGACATCGGCACCAGTGACCCGAGGAGTTCTGGCAGGGCCTCGTCGCAACCTTCGTTCCGGATGCGGAATTGGTCCAGGCCGTCCAGGACGGAAAGGTTTCCGGAATGAAACTGGAACCCAATGACGACCCGGACTGCGTGACCCTGTGCGTGCTCTCTTACTGGGCAACGCCTCTCGGACACAGTGAACCGGATTGGACCTACGACCCCGTCGACAAGGACCCTCGCTGGCTTGCGGATGCTATCCGGGAAAACCTCAGCATCGGCAACTGCCAATCCCTTCTGGAACCGTATCTGGAGTGGCTTCCTCTCTGGGTCTATGAGCACGGCGGCATTACCATGTCCTGCGGCGACCGCTCCTACCCTTACAATGACCGCTGGGATTCCTCCTGCGCCGGTTGGATCGTCATGAGCAAGGATTCCGTCATGGATAACCTTGCCGTCACGGAAGAGAACTGGCGGACAAAAGCCATCGAGTGCATGCGGGGTGAAGTGGAGCTCTACGACCATTGGCTCACCGGCAACGTCTACGGCTACACTCTCCTGGAGGAAACGGCTCCCGATGAGTGGACGGAAGTGGATTCCTGCTGGGGATTCTATGGCGACGATGTCCTCACCAACGGCATTGCCGACAATGTCCCCGGCCTCGCTGAGGCCGTGGCTTCCGGTCAGTATGAGGAGGGGGAGGCGCAGCGCCATACCGTTGTCACTTACAGCTACTAAACCGATCCCGGTTCCGACCTTCTGCCCGGTGGGGTGGCTCCCTCCGGGAATCCCTTCCTTTCTTTCTCCCGGTGCCGTCGTGGTGGGCGGCATCGGGCAGAGGGCCGGAGCCACAGCCTGAAACCCAAGAAAGAGGTCAAACTTTATGATGACAGGCATTGAAAGTTTCCTTGTGAACCTTCTGAATTGCGGCATTGATGATCTGCGGCTGATCGAGGATGTCAATTACCCTTGGTGCGACATTCTCACAGGGGATATGCCGTTTGACATGAATGATCTCATGCGAATGGTAGTCGAATTCGGCATCCAGCAAATCACAGACGCGGCGAATGACCGTATCTGTGAACTGGAGGCTATCCCAAATGAACGAGAGCGGGATGAAGACGAGGAAACGGAACTCAAGGCGCTCCGCTCTTTGTCTCCAGAGGACGACATCCTGAGTTTCCACAACTATTTGGATACCCATGTTTGGCTTGAGAACCATGCCGATGTGTACCGTACTTACCTGCCGGAAGCACTGGACGCCTTTGCAGACGGCACCGGCTTCGAGATCATGGACAAATGAAAGGAGAACCCATCCTGAAAGTCTATTACCACGGCGCTTTCGTCGAGCGTTCCTATCCTGATATCTGCCATGAGCTGGGCTTCCTGGCGGAGACCCACTTTGTCCAGGTGAACTCTGCCGGCAGCATCGGCTTTACCTGCGGCAAACCCAGCGAGATCCGGGCCTTAGCCGCCGCCGTCTCCGAGCACGGCTACCGCCCCAGCAAGACATTGAAAAACATGACGAGAATTTGAAATGATGGAGGTCATAAAAATGAATATCAAAGGCACGCAGCTTTTTATCCGGGCCACGGGAGACGAGGGCAAGTATCTTGTCTGCGGTCTACTGCGAACCGATGAGAAACTTCCTTTGGAATCCGTCATTACTGGCGTCGGTTCCCTGAATGTACTTCTGACGGAGGACCGGGAAGAGGAAGCAATGGGGATGGGCTTGGACGGCATCATGACCAGCCCGTTCTGGCGGCTGAAATGAGGAGGGGGATCGAAAATGCTTCGCACTTACAAAATTAAGCCCTATTCCAGCTTCGAGAATTGGACGTTCCGCTCCTGCGGCGCCAACTGGTCTGACATCTATGACCGCCTCCTCCGTATTGTCACCAAGCTGACCTCCCACTACGCCGGCGACGTCCTGGCCTGCATCAACCACATAGACCGCTATTCCAACACGGATGAGCCCTTCGATTTCCTGATCCTCTTCCGGGAGGGCGGCGTCTCCTGGATCAACCCCGATGCCGACGATACCATCGAGTTCGAAACCTCCAACAACTGGCTCCAGGTCTGGCGTGTTTCTCGGGATGGCGACCGCTGCGCCGATGTCACCCTGACCCGTGTTTACCTTACGGCCAGTGCCGCCTGGGGCCATGAGATCATCGGTATGTAAAAGCAACATTTTATGAAAGGAAGGATTCTCCATGAGATTTCGGCTGAGCAGAGTTTGGCTCTGGAACCCGACTCTCGAAGACCTCACAACGAAGTACCCTGCTATTGCAAATTATGCCCCGAAGGTCAAAAAGGATGGCGTTTATGTGACGTTCTCTTCCTTGAAAAAGCTGAAGGAGTTCGTTGATGAGATCGGGGAGGAGATCATCCTCGCCCCCGACAGTGACGGTCTTGAAATCTACGATGATTACCGGGAGTGAGGTCTATATGAAGCAGCCTGTCTGGAACCCCATCACGGAAATGGACTTGGATGACGGCACCCACACCTGCTATGTCCGTCCCATCGGGCGGCACTTCGTCTTCCTCACCCAACTTGCCAACGAGACTTGGGATGTGGAATGGAGTTGGAGCTACGGAGCCGAGTATACCACCCTGTGCAACTGTAAGACCCTCCGCTCCGCCAAGTCCTGGGTGACCCGAAACCTTTTGACAAAGGAGAATGAAACATGATCCGAGAATACAAAACCATTGAAGACTGCACCCGCCTTTGGGTCAGCCAGTTCAACGCCATTGATCAGGGCATGATCGCAAAGCTCATGGAACTCGACCCCGGTGACTGGCATGAAGTGACAGCCCCCGCGCAGGGCGACCGCGTTTACTGCTACCTGCCCGTCTCAGAGCACAGCGGGGAGATCGATGACATCTTCGATGACGGAGAGGGAAATCTCAAATACCGTCTGCATTTGGACGACGATTCCTTCGTGGATTGCGAGAGCGACGACTTCGATGTCGAGTATGATGGCGGCCTCCCCATGTGGGGAACGATGTGGAGCTTCGGCGACAGCGCCGACGACTGGTGGTTGGAAGAGAGGGACGGTGTCCGTGTCATGTCTGAGTGTGGCTTCCGCGTCTTCGAGAGCGAGGAGTTCGGCTACTTCTTCGGCATCGACGCCGCTGGTTTTGACTTTTACGAGGCGTTCTGGATTCCGCTCTACAAAGCCCGTGGCCTTCAATGGCATGATGATGAGGCGGAGCATGAGTATCAGATGCGCCGCAAGGGATACGCACAAAAAATGTACTGCGGCAAGCTCTGGTGGTGCAACGGAGATGATCCTATTGAGGAGGTACATCAAAGTGCGTGAGAGAGTGACGAGAGACCGTTGGGATATCATGGGAAACTACGGCTACGGTTGGGATGTGGAATGCAGTGAGTACACCTGGGCCGAGGCCAAGCAGACCCTCCAGGACTACCGCCGCAACGGCACCGGCGCTTACAAACTGGAACACCACCTGGAGCGCATTCAGAACACAAAATCGTAGTTTGGAAAGGAGACCGACTATGGTTCAGACTTGGGATGAGGTCAAACTGGTTGCCAATGAATGGGACTGGAGAATGTATGCTGCCGGGGAGGCCGATGGCGAAATGGGTGTTGACTTTTCCAGGTACTCCAACGCTGGCGAAGACTTTTTGTTTTCGGCATCCGGTCATACTCCGCAGGAGCTTGCGAACAATGTCATGGAATACGCTCGTGATTTTAGTCCGGACGAGCACGTTCGCTCCGTCATGGATATGCGAGGCGCTCCTGGTCTGCGGGAGCTGCTGGATGACGCTGAGGAAATCGAAACAAGTTTGGAAGCCTTGGCTCACGCTCTGATGGACTATGAAGGAGACAGAAAGGAGACTGACCATGGTTCAGACCTTTGAAGACGTGCGGTCCGTCGCCAATGCCCTTGGCTGGGGCTGTGAGTATGCGCAGACGTTAGGCGACGATATCTGCGTGGATATCTACCGGGATTCCCCCGCCGGCTGCGAACTCTATTTCGCCTACGATGTGAAATCCCCGGCGGATATGGCGGCGGAGGTGAGAACGGATGCGGACTTTGAGTTTGATGTCATAGAGTATATTGATGCCGTGCTTGAGCGCGAGGGAAACCAGTTGACAAAACTGGAGGCGATCTCCGATGCCGCATCCGTCCTCGCTTTGCTCCGCGAGCTGGCCGACTACCTGGAAAGTTGGAGAGGAGATTAAACATGGATGATATCTCAAGAATCGGTGTGACCATCGAAGTGAACCACACCAAGAATTGCATCACAGTGAAGGAAAGCAGCCCCCGCCGCAAGATCGCTCAGATCCCGAATGTCAATTCCATGTCGGTCGCCGATGCCTGCCGGGAAGCGGCATTCTACTTCCTGCTGCGGGCTTCCGAACAGGAGGGCAGTTTATCTCATGTCCGGGACCAGATCAAAGTGATGTGGGAGGAGCGCCGTATGTATCACGAGGAGAAATTTGAAATGTAGAAAGGAATTGCCTATGAGAAGCTGTATCCTGTTTGCCGAACGCAACATCCGTGGAGCCTGGGTCGTCTACGGCGACCTCGGCGTCCGCCAGTATTACGGCTATTCCAAGCGAGAGGCCGAGCGCCGCTACCGCGAAGAATGCCGCCAGACCTTCGTCTACAATCAGAAGTGAGGAATCAAAATGGAAAAGAAATCCTTCTCTGAACTCGTGAAAGAGTTCGAAATCCAGCATGGTTCTGACTGGTGCAGAAACCCATATGTTTCCGAACAGGTTGTAGATACCTTTCTGGATTTTCTAATGAGCAAATCAGAATCGGAGTTCGCATACTGGCGGGTCTCCAACATGAAGTGAGCAGCCCATTACCCATTACATATCAAATAATAGAGATGAGCAAAACACGTCCCAAATAAAAGGGGCGAAGAGAGAAAAAGCGAGGATGACTCGGTAAAGAGAAAAAACGCATAAAAAGCAAGCCCGGTAGAAAACCGAGCGAATAAAGCCATACAGGAACATCCATTAAGCGGATCGCCTGAATGATTTAGACGCGCGGTAGGAGTGAGAGCCGGACAAAACGGCGGCAAGGGCCACAGCCAGGGCAGAGATGTGGGCGAGCGTATTGAGGTTTGCCGCACTGTTTCCGTTGCGCACCCATAATCGTTCCTGCCCAGACGCCTTAAAGCGGGAGTTATATCTTTCACACTCTGTACGCAAAGCGTATGTCCTCTTGAAGTAGAGGCAGGCACGGTCAATGGAAAGCCTGTAGTCCGTAGGAAGCATTCTGTATTTGGTGCAGCCCCTGTTTTTCTTTCCGTTGTTCCAATTTTTGTGGTTGCAGGGACAAACACCGTGTTTGGATTGGCGGAAAGGACAGCAGAATTTCTGGCGGGTACGTCCGTTGTCTGTGATTTTTCCATCCTTGTGCATAGCCAGCCCAGCCTCACAGATCGGATTGCCTGCCAGAAGAGCTTTGTTCTTAGTCTTGCGCTTTTTGAGAGGTATAAAGGCTTCACCGGCATAGACCGATTTCACGGTGTTGTAGATGATTTTCGCATCGTAGCCCTTATCCGCAAGAAAGGAACATCCCTGCAAAGGGATGACTTGGTTGGCTGCGGCGAGGATGTCAACGGCAACTGTGGAATCCATGATGTTGGCTGGTGTGGTCAGCTCATATAGCGGCAACCCGGAGATACAGTCTACCAGCACATGGCTTTTGTATCCCCAGTAAAACTCATACCTGCGCTCATTGTGCTGGTTGGAAGCTGAATGGACGCCCAACGCGCAATCCGGATCACATTTCGGCTGAACTTCTTTTGAGAATTTGTCTTTTGCAAAGGATTTGGGATTGTTCTGCTTTGTGTTCGCCTTGATCGGAGTAGAATCCAAGCCAATGAAGGAACCGTCCACTATACCCAACTCGTACAGCTGCCGTACCAGATCCGCCATAACAGGCTTTAACTCGGTGTTATCCAGCTGTCGCAGGAAGCGGTCATAGGTCCAGTAGGATGGCAGAGGCTCCATGATGTTGAAGCCGCAATAGTGAGCGATGAGCCGGTTGTTGTCCAGATAATCAGCCAAATCGGTGATCTGCGAAAATCCCTCGCACTTCATGACGATAAACGCGCAGACCATGGCTTCTTTTGGAAAGCCCCGCCGCCCAGTCGCCGCTTTGGGCAGCGTAAAGTCCAAACTGCTAAAGAGTTTGTCGTAGAACACAGCGGCACTTTGGGATGTGAACAGCGTCACATCCTGAATGATTTCCTGTCGGTAGATAGCGG
>OQVL01002298.1_pt1 | contig 11675 bp, 10 predicted proteins | sample 1691501 | NCBI WGS metagenome assembly OQVL01 (sample SAMN03418253, study PRJEB22391) | human gut metagenome | biome: human-gut; feature: organic feature; material: feces | host: Homo sapiens | place: Tanzania | collected 2013-01
TTCAACGTCATAATTTTTTTGTTTGTGGTTGTTATTAAAAAATGATAATAAATATAATTATGTAATAGATTATCATGATTTAAATAGTGATGATTATGATGAATTTATAAATAAGTATATAGGTAATATTTATGATTGTGTACCCCTTAAAGAAGATGTAGTTAATACATTAAAGTTATGGCATGATGAAGGCATAAAAATAATTTTTATTACAGCCCGAGGTAGTGATAATTATAAGGATGCATTTTCAAAAACTGGATTATATTTTGCAAGTAATGATATTTATTTTGATAAAATAATATTTAAACAAAAAAGTAAGTTTGATGCATGCATTAAAAATAATGTTGATTTATTTATAGATGATAAAGAAGAAGTATTAGATGAAATAAAAAAGAAAGGTATTGCTACATTAAGAATAACTGATTCTTTAGAAAGTAAGCATGAAGTAGTAAAGACTTGGCAAGAAATTAAAGATTACGTAGATAGGTGGGTTAGTTATGGAAGAAAGAATAATTGATGCAAATACAAGCATCGAAGATATATTTGATAAAAGCATTAGACCAGAAAGTTTAGATGAATATGTTGGTCAAGATAAAATAAAACACAATTTAAAAGTATTTATTGAAGCGGCAAAGATGCGTGATGAGCCCTTAGATCATGTTCTTTTGTATGGTCCTCCGGGACTTGGAAAAACAACACTTGCTCACATTATAGCAAATGAACTTGGAAGTAATTTAAAAACTGCAACAGGTCCAGCTATTGAAAAAAGCGGAGATTTAGCAGCAATACTTTCAACACTTGAACCCGGTGATGTCTTATTTATTGATGAAATACACCGTATTCCTTCCTTTGTTGAAGAAATACTTTATTCTGCCATGGAAGATTTTACAATTAATGTTGTAATAGGCACTGAAGGGAAAAGTAGATCAATTAAAATAGATTTACCACCATTTACTTTAGTTGGAGCAACAACAAGAGCAGGTGATATAACTAATCCTTTAAGGGATAGATTTGGAATTGTAAATAAACTTCAATATTATACGGAAGAAGAATTAACATTAATTGTCAAAAGAACAAGTAATGTGCTTAATTTTGAAATAGATGATGATGCAGCAGTTGAAATAGCAAGAAGAAGTCGTGGTACTCCAAGAATTGCTAATAAATTATTTAGAAGAGTAAGAGATTTTGCTTTAGTGGAAAATAAAGATCATATAGATATTGATATAACAAATAAAGCATTAGATCGTTTAAAAATAGATAAAATTGGCCTTGATGAAACAGATAAAGAACTTATTTTAACTATTATAGATAAGTTTAATGGCGGACCAGTTGGTATTGAAACACTTGCTACATCTTTAGGAGAAGAAACAAGTACAATTGAAGATATGAATGAACCATATTTGATTCAAATAGGTCTTTTAAAAAGAACTAATAGAGGTAGAATTGCTACTGAAAAGGCATATAATTATTTTGGTAGAAATTAGTTATTGTTAAATAATAAGTAATAACAAAAAAGCAGGTGAAGTCAGCCTATATATAAATGGCAGTTAAAAAAGTTGATTAGAGGGTTTGCTCTAATCTTTTATTTGGAATGTTTTAAATTTTCTTGAAGATATAAATAAAATATGATATAATTTGTCACAGAAAGTTGTTAAGGAAAGGAGACTACTTTTAGTAGTTTTTTTAAGTAATATGGATATAGAAGAATTTAATTATGATTTACCAGAAGAGTTAATTGCACAGACTCCTTTAAAAAATAGATCATCATCTCGTTTAATGATTGTTGATAAAAATACAGGAAAAATAAAACATGAAACTTTTAAAAATATTGTTTCATATTTTAATGCTGGAGATACACTTGTTTTAAATGATACAAAGGTATTACCCGCAAGATTAATTGGAGAAAAAGAAACTACCAAAGCTGTTATTGAAGTGCTACTTTTAAAAGATTTAGGAAATGATACATGGGAATGTTTAACAAAACCTGCGAAAAGAATAAAAGAAGGTACGATTGTATCATTTGGAAATGGTTTATTAAAAGCAAAATGTGTAGAAGTTTTTGATGAGGGAATAAGGCATTTTAAACTTATTTATGAAGGTATACTTGTTGAATTATTAGAAAAACTTGGAACAATGCCACTTCCACCTTATATTCATGAAGAATTAAAAGATCAAAATAGATACCAAACTGTTTATGCCAAAAACTTAGGTAGTGCTGCTGCTCCAACAGCGGGACTTCATTTTACAAAAGAATTACTTGATGAAATAAGAAAAAAACATGTTAATGTCGTTTTTATAACACTTCATGTTGGACTTGGAACATTTAGACCTGTTAGTGTTACAAATATAAAAGAACATCATATGCATAGTGAATATTATGAAATGAGCGAAGAAGTAGCTAATATTTTAAATGAAACAAAGAAAAATGGTAAAAGAATAATAAGTGTAGGTACAACATCAACAAGAACTCTTGAAACGGTTATGACTAAATATAACACATTTAAAAAATGTTTTGGTAATACAGATATATTTATATACCCAGGATACAAATTTAAAGCAGTTGATGTTCAAATTACTAATTTTCATTTACCAAAGTCAACTTTAGTAATGCTTGTAAGTGCTTTTGCAAGTCGTGAAATAATACTTAATGCTTATAAAGAAGCAGTAAATAGGAAATATAGATTTTTCTCTTTTGGAGATTCAATGATGATAGGAGATTTTAATAATGAGCAAAATGGAATTTAATTTATTACATAAAAATAATGATGCAAGATATGGAATAATAAAAAGTAAATATGGAGAGTTTGAAACACCAATGTTTATGCCTGTTGGAACAAGAGCAACAGTGAAAACATTATCCCCTGAAGAGTTATATGATTGTAATACGGGAATAGTTCTTGCTAATACATATCATTTATGGTTAAAACCAGGTGAAGATATTGTACATAAAGCAGGTGGTCTTCATAAATTTATGAATTACAATAGACCAATGCTTACAGATTCAGGTGGATTTCAAGTATTTAGTTTAGCTAAACCAAAAGATATAAAAGAAGAAGGGGTAACTTTTAAAAGTCATATTGATGGAAGTAAATTATTTTTAACTCCTGAAAAAAGTATTGAAATACAAAATAAACTTGGAGCAGATATAATTATGTCGTTTGACGAATGTCCATATTATCCTTGTACATATGATTATATGAAACAAAGTGTTGAAAGAACTATTAGATGGGCAAAAAGAGGAAAAGAAAAACATAGTAATCCTGATCAAATGCTATTTGGAATTGTTCAAGGTGGAGAATTTAAAGATTTAAGAAAATACAGTGCTGAAAAAACTGTAGAAATGGATTTTGATGGTTATTCAATTGGTGGTACAAGTGTTGGCGAAGATAAAAAAACAATGTATGAAATGATAGATAATTGTATAAATTATTTACCTGAAAATAAACTTAGATATTTAATGGGAGTAGGAGAACCAGTTGATTTACTCGAAGGAGTTATGCGTGGTGTTGACTTATTTGATTGTGTTTTACCTACCAGAATAGCAAGACATGCTAATGCTTTTACAAGAACTGGTAAAATTAATTTAAAAAATGCTAAATTTAAAGAAGATTTTACCCCAATTGAAACATCATGTGATTGTTATGCTTGCAAAAACTATACTAAAGCTTATATAAGACATTTAATTACTGTTGATGAAACTTTTGGTCAAAGACTTTTATCTATCCACAACATAAGGTTTTTAACAAAAATGATGGAAGAAATAAGGTTGGCAATTAAAGAAGATAGATTTTTAGAATATAAAAACGAATTTTTAGAAAAATATAATGAAAAAAAATAAATTTATAGTATAATAATTAAAAAGGTGGTGAAAGTATGACAATGGAAATTAATGTTAAAGATGAAATGGTAATGAAATTACTTCATTATTTTATAACAGAAAAAAATTATAATCCTGTTGTTCTTCATGGTGCGCAAGAAGAAATTTGGCTTGAAAATATGGACAATGATTATAAAATAGTTCGTATTGTGTCAAATTACATTCATAATAACGAACAATTAGATTTTGATTTATTTAAAACACAAAAAATAGTTAGTAATATTAAAAAGAAAACTCTAAATTTAAATATGAATGTTTTAAGTATTTATGTTGATTTAGGAGATAATGTTAATTTAGATACTAATAAAAATAATACAATTACATGTATTAATCTAACTAATGAAAAAGATATTAGTAAATATGAAGTATTTAAGAATTATTTTACAGATATAAAAAATAAATTAGTTTTTAATGAAGATGGAATGGAATTATTTATGAAGATAACATCAGATATTGCTAAGAAAAATCAAGAAGAAAGTGAAAAAGCAGAAAGTATTTTTAAACCAAAAACTCCTTATATAACATATATTTTAATAGCTATAAATGTTTTAGTATTTTTATATGGTGTATTATTTGATAAAACAGATTTACTTATAAATTTATTTTCTACACATGGACCAAGTATTGTTCATGGTGATATATACCGTATTTTTTCTGGTGCTTTTGTTCATGTAGAGATATTCCATATTTTATTTAATATGTATGCTTTGTATATTATAGGAAGTCAAGTTGAAAGTTTTTATGGTAAAGCAAAATACTTATTTATTTATTTTTTCAGTATTGTAATATCTAGTTTATTATCAATTATGTTTAATGGTAATATTCCTAGTATTGGGGCAAGTGGTGCTATTTTTGGATTATTTGGAGCAATGTTATATTTTGGATATAATTATAGAGTATATTTAGGTAATACTGTAATTAGACAAATGTTACCAATTATTATAATAAATCTTGTAATTGGGTTTGCATCAACTGGAATTGATAATTTTGCTCATATTGGAGGATTAGTTGGAGGAATACTTTCATCTATGGTTGTAGGACTTAAATATAGAGAAAATGTAAACTTAAGAATTAATGGTATAGTAATAAGTATTATGGTATTAGGGTTTTTAATATATGTAAATTTCTTTTTGGCATAAAAATATAAAATTGTTATTTTTAAATATATAAACTTCGTGATATAATTAACTATATAAGAAGGGAATGAATGTTTATATGAAAAGAGTTTTAATTGGGGTGGTTCTTGGTTTAGCATTATCTATTTTAGGATTTTGTTTATGGAAAGCATATGATAATAAGGATAATGGGATTGTTGATGATAATAAGAATATTGAATTTGTTTACGATAAAGAAGTTGTAACAAATGGTAATGTAGTTATTAATATTCCTAAATTAGTTAACGGCACTAGTGTAACAGATGAGTTAAATGAAACTATAAAAAAAGATGTTATACAAGAAATAGGTAAAACAAATGATTTAATTAATGTAAGAATAGCATCAGTTACAGAAAAAGATATAGTCATAATAGATATTGAAACAGAAGCATGGGAAACTAATAAAAATAGTGTTATTGCATATGAAACTAATTATTTAAAACATTATAATTATTTTTATGATATTAAAAATAATAAAATAATTACAGCTAAAGATGCTTTAAAAACGATTTTTAATTCTGATAGTGAATTAAGACAACATGGTTTATTGACTTTCGAAGAAATAAATAAGGCTGATGAAGTTTGTGTTCAAGTAAAAGGTGATAGAATTAATGAAATATTTGACACTTGTATAATTCAAGGTAGTAAAGCAAGATAGGTTTATATTAAATTGATAAAAAAGTTCAAAATTTGAACTTTTTTTCATATATATTGTTTTTTCTCATAAATTTAAATGAAAGAAAAAGGAAAGTGAGTGAAATAATAATATGGATAAACAAGAAATAATAAAAAATATTGCTTTAAGAACGGGTGGAGATATTTATTTAGGTGTTGTTGGAGCAGTAAGAACAGGTAAATCAACTTTTATTAAGAAAGTATTAGAAAATTTAATAATTCCTAATATTAGTGATGAATTTGAAAAGAAAAGAGCCCTTGATGAAACACCACAATCATCTGGTGGTAAAACTATTATGACAATTGAACCTAAATTTGTTCCAAATAATGTTGCTAAGGTAAAAATAGATGATCTTGAATGTAATATGAGGCTTGTTGACTGCGTAGGTTATGTTATTGATAGTGCTAAGGGGTATGAAGATGAAAATGGACCAAGAATGGTTAAAACGCCATGGTATACTGATGAAATACCTTTCGTGGAAGCAGCTGAAATAGGAACAGAAAAGGTTATAAAAGATCATTCTACAATAGGAATTATTGTTACAACAGATGGCTCAATTGGAGAATTTGATAGAAATGATTATGTAAAAGCAGAAGAAAAAGTTGTTCAAGAATTAAAAAGTATAAATAAACCATTTATAATAGTTCTTAATTCAACTACTCCTAATAGTAATGAAGCAAGAAGTCTTGCTAATTCTTTAAGAGAAAGTTACAACGTTCCAGTACTACCAATGGATGTATTAAATATGAATGAAAAAGATACATTTGATATTTTAAGGGAAGCTTTATATGAATTTCCTATATGTGAAGTTAAAGTTGAACTTCCAAGTTGGATTGGGGTACTTAAAAAAGATCATTATGTTAAAAAAGCTTATATTGAATCAATAAAAGAAAGCGTTATTGAAGTTGATAAATTACGTGATGTTGAAAATATAACAGGACACTTTAAAGATAATGAATATATTTCAAATGCATATATGTCAAAAGTTGATCCTTCAACAGGAACAGTTATTGTAAAACTTGAAGCTCCAGACGAATTATTTACAAATGTTTTAAATGAAATGATGGGGCAAGACATAACAACAAAAGCTGATTTACTTGCAATGTTTCAAGATTATAAAGAATCTAAAGAAGAGTATGAACAAATAAAAGTTGCTCTTAAAATGGTTAAAACAACTGGTTATGGTGTTGCTAATCCAACATTAAATGATATGAAATTAGATACACCTGAAATAACGAAACAAGGAAGCAGATATGGAATTAAGCTTAAAGCAACTGCACCTTCAATTCATATGATTAGGGTAGATGTTGAAAGTACATTCGAACCAATTATAGGTAGCGAAATGCAAAGTAAAGAATTAATAGACTATCTAATGAAAGGTAGCGAAACTGACCCTAAGAATATTTGGAATAGTGAAATATTTGGAAGAAGCCTTGATGTAATTGTTCAAGAGGGTATCCAATCTAAAATAGCTATGATGCCTGAAAATATTAGATATAAAATTCAACAAACAATGTCTAAAGTTGTATGATAACGGAATACGTATAATATATTTAATTCACCAGGAGTGAAAAGATTGGTAGCTAAGTCTGGATGGATTATCTGTTGAGTATCCTTATCTAATCTACTCTTTGACAAATCTACATCTACATATTTCTTTGCTACTGCCCGAGTAGCATACAACCTGCTGTTTGACGAGAAATATTCATCTACATCAGAGAAGAACATCGTATCACAATTGCCTTTATTAATTTGTTCTGACATCAAGAATAATGAATCCTTAGAAATTTCTACATGTTCAAACCGTATGTGAGCTATATCGAAAACATTATCCACTGGCTTAACAACAGGAATGCCTAATTTACATAAAGCCACTAATACTGCACGCTTTTCAACCACATTTAACTCATTATTAAAGTCTGAGGCTGCTGTATCATAAGTCTGCCTATCCTTGGCATACTTCTTAAACACACACAATCCTCTTATGGCTATTTTGCGTACCTTATTAGTCTTATGCTGCAAGAACAAATTTTGAAACCACGCACCAACAAATCCTCCTAGCAAAGCTGCAAGGATGGGTACCAATATTTTAACCAAATCAATATCCATAATGATAATATATTAAGTCTCAACTCAACATAATATAGCCCCCAAAACAGAACTCATTTCTTTCATTCTCCCAATATTTATATATATGGAAAATGGCATCATTCCGAGAGTCTCTATATTTAGCTTTATAATAAAGCTGCAGGCAAAGCAACCACATTTCTATTTATTATTCCACATAGCCATTATTAGTTGAGAGAATTTTTCATAATCCGCTTTTATATCATCTATACTGCTGCCATTACATTCATGAACAAAATCATAAAGTTTCTGGCAACGCCTATCTATTAATTTACTACCATCATATCTAAATGGAGAAATAACCTTTACTATTTTATTACTAAACAACATTGGCAATACGCTCAAATCAATAGCAATATCCATAGCTTTGTCTGCAGGAATACGCAAATGTCTAAATCCTTTATAATAAGGAAGCATAACACTATGCCTGTTGTTTTTCAAGATTTCACAATCAAACGATAATATACTGTTATCTATGTCATCATCACTTTCATCTTCGTCTTGCATAATATATTCGACACACCTAAATATATTCTCTGCAAACAATCTTTTTATATAACAGTTTTTAAAATGATCACTTAGTATCTTAAAGAAAACCCTTATACTATCTTCACTTGACGACATTGAAAGTACATCTACAATTAGGTGTAATTCGTTTCCAACTTCTTCTAATTCTATACCATTTAACGAATTAAAAGTTGATGTTACTGTAACTTTATGATAATTTAAATACTCATGTATAGGTTTACCTTTGAATTCATAATCCCAATCTTTTTCTAAAACTGGTATAGAAGTTTTCCCTATAAGCCTCATAAAAAGCACGAAAGAATTAACGCCTTTATTATAAACAGGCAAATAAGATGCAGAATGCAAATAATTATCAATCGCCTGATATAAGAGAATTTGAGCTTCAGATTGCATTTTGTCTTTAAATGCACATCTATCTAAAGTAAGATAATCCACACTATTACAAGAATGGAAATTTGCAACCATACTAAAGAACGGTACATTTGGCAAAGGATCAACAAGAGCATTCTTGAAATAAAACTTTTGTTCCAGGGTCTCATTTGTGTCTGAAAACTTTAGTTCTATACCAGTCTCCTGATCAAAGTAAAGATTGTCTTCTCGCTCTATATATTCCTCATTACAATATATTGGGAAAAAGGACAGTTCTGCATATTGCTTTACTTTTTCACAAATAGATACGACACTATCTTCTTCATGGATTTCATCAAAGAAATCATTACTTTCAGTTTTCTTCTGCCTATTACATTCTTCTTTTAAAGAAAAATGAAGTTTAAAACCACTCTCGTACATATGGGAGCATGGCTTGATATAAATATCACCCTTCATTTTCGAACGAGGATTATACATTTCTATCGAAATGCATTCATCTGTAAAAAAGTCTTTTGTTTCAATATCAACCCTATCTGTTAAAAGAAATATGCTTTGAAAACCAATGCCAAAAACACCTGAAGGACGCATCCACTCAGGCATATTTTGAATGATATCTTGCTTAAGCACATTCTTAGAACTACTTCCTGTATTTGACAAGAATTTCAATTGCTGCTTACTTATTCCTAACCCTTTATCCGAAATTGAAACTTGAATGATTCCATTACTATCTCTTCTTACTTCCACATGAATCGGAAACTGTTTTGCAGCATTCAAAAAGCTAACGTCAATTCCATTTCTAACAACTTCAGTATTTTTATAAAGCTCATAAAGCTTTAATAAAGTTGAGTCAACAGCATTTTGAAGAAGCTCTCGAATCGAATCAAAAGGGTCTTTATAGAAGTTTTTACCCTGAAGTAATTCTAATGCTTTATTCACATCTATCGTAAATTGCGGCATTTCAATGGTTGACAGGTTATCATAACCTTCTATTTCAATATCCAAATGACTAATAGTAGGCAAATAGCATGATATATCATCAGGAACTATCGTATTCCATCGTAATGTTTGGTTGTTCACTTCTTCTTTAATCCAAGAAAACCAATCCTTTGTAACTTTAGCCACTCTAGGAGATTTACATTTGGCATTAACTTCTATGTACTTACTATCAATACGTAGATGTGTTATACTCAAATGCTTATCTTTATGCAGTTGTGATAATTCAGGCATCTCGCTTATCGTTTTCATAAACACATCAGAGAAGCGATTATTATCTATGTCTAAGATATCTCCTAATCTAAGCAAACAAGCTACAAAGCGTGGATGTGCCATATCTGTAGCTATTCCATTCTCAACCTGCGGCAAAGACATAACCTCGTTAAAATTCAATGTATGTGAGCGACAAACCGCACCCATCATACTAATCAAACGAGTAGGTACTATTGCTTTTGGCAAATCCAAAGCTAAGACAGAATCTGTATTAGCTATCGCCTTCAGGGAATTATCCGCATGCCTTGAGCGGAAATAATCCGACATAAGAAAACGAACACTATCATACATCATCAACGAAAAGTCATTTTGCTTCAAGACCAATTTGCCATCTTTAATTGCATAAAATGCAGCATATTTATACATTTCATGAAAAGGGTCTGCCAAAACACTTCTAAAGTATTTCAAAAAACTTCCATCTTGAAGGGCTGCATTAATCATTTCTACGGTAATAACCATACCTAAATCGTGGCAGTACGCAGATTCAAGTATCAGCCATAAGTCTGTAGAAGATAATTGCTCTATAACATTTTTTCCAAGCACATTAACAATATTGTTCAATATCGTCTCTGAATGAGACTTATTATGCTTGCTAAAATGCGGAAAAATCAAAGGGATTGTTTCCAAAGCTTCAGGAATCAAAGTAGAATCATAATTCCATTTGCTTACAAGAATAGAACACCCTTCATCCTTCGCCTTATCACGAAATACTTGTTCGATATAATTCATAGCTATCTTCGTATCTTTTGTTTTATTGCCTAATCCACGATTATTTGTCGGTCTGCGGCATCACGCTCTATTGCATCAAATATATTCTTTGCCCTTATATATGCTGTAAGAGCTGGAGACAAAAACATATCTCCCATTGGATGACTTGTCAAATCTTCAAAGGCCAGACGTGTTAAGCCTGATTTTTTCACCAGAGTTATGAACTCATCCTCTGTTATAAGCTTCTCACGGGAGATGCCCTGCTTGTCTGTAACAGGTCTCATGACGGAGCCAACTGTAAGGCAGTTGAAGTAGTCGTCTATGAATATGAGGATTCCAAGGGCTATGGTTGCAAGCTGTGCACCGGTCTTCGTCTTTATGTGGCTTGCGGCCCAGCGTCCAAATGCACGGCTGCCTCCGGCTTTGTTCATAAGGCTCACCATGATTCCAAGGACGACAAGGAACACGAGGATTCCAACGTTGTAGGAGTCAGAGAGGACGGATACTATGCCATCGTTGAATACATGGTTGAGCATGCCTTCGAAATTGAAGTTGGCGTACAGGAGTCCTCCAACGACCACACCAAGGAAAAGAGACGAGTAGACTTCCTTTGTGGCAAGAGCAAGTCCAATGGCGACGACAGGTGGAAGAAGGGACCAAGCCGTGTTTACAAACGGACCACCTGAGACTGCGGCATAGATCATGACCGCAACGATGACTGCAAAGAAAACCAATCTGAAAGCAGTACTTTTCTTCATAATGAAAAACCCTCCGGAAACGCATCGTCATGACCTATCATGACACATGCACATTCCAAAGGGTCTGTACTGCGACAATGATAGCTCTCCGTCCTCTAGTGGACGACAGTCTGTAGGATGTTCTCCTACAGCCCGAGCATTGCCATGCCAGGCAGCACAGCAACCTCTCGGCGACTGCACCTTTCGCTGCTTCCATTGCCTTTGAAAAGCAG
>OQVL01002299.1_pt1 | contig 11675 bp, 6 predicted proteins | sample 1691501 | NCBI WGS metagenome assembly OQVL01 (sample SAMN03418253, study PRJEB22391) | human gut metagenome | biome: human-gut; feature: organic feature; material: feces | host: Homo sapiens | place: Tanzania | collected 2013-01
ATTAAAAGCACCAATGTTGCTATTAAATAAAGTCTTTACATAACTATAAAGCACATCACCTGTTTTATCTGTGTCTTTTATACTAGATGCAAGTTGCATTAAATCTCCACCCCAACCGGATAAATCGTGATAAGCATAAGTGGAAGAATAATAAACTGCATTTAAAGTTGCAAAAAAGTGAACAAAATCTACCTTTTCTTTTGTTTTTGGAACAAATAATGTTGTCGTCCTGCTTTTATTGGTAATTTCTCTTGAAAATCAGCGTAATAATGCTTTTTTACTCCTCTGGCGGATGATTTTCCACTATGCGGAATGGACAATATCACTACCTTCGCAGCGAGAAATGCGGATGACCGTGGCCGAAGACGTGACAGCGGAATGACATGAAGATGCACGGCGACAAAACGGCTGTGGCATGGGCAGACAAACGGATTATTAACTAACCTATTGGGAATAATGAACAAGAGAAATTGGTTTATGGCGGCTGCTTTGACAGTCGTGTCAACAACAGTAATGGCGCAGACCAGCTACCCGTGGATGGATACCAGCAAGAGCTTCCGCGAGAGGGCAGAACTGCTCTGTCGCGAACTCACGCTGCGCGAGAAGGTGGACCAGCTTGGCAACAACGTCAGCGAACCCATCAAGCGCGACGGACAGGTAATCCTCCCGTCGTATCAGTATTGGAACGAGGCACTCCACGGAGTGGCACGGTCGGGAGCGGCAACGAGCTTCCCTGAGTCAAAGGGAATGTCGGCAACATGGGACGAGATGCTCGTAAGGGCATGTGCGGAGGCAATCAGCGACGAGGCACGTATCTACCACGAGACCAAAGGCAAGGGACTGAACTACTGGTCGCCAACAATCAACATGGCGCGCGACCCGCGCTGGGGACGTGAAGAAGAGAACTACGGCGAAGACCCGCTGCTCGCCGGAAAGCTCGCCGTGGAATTCATCAAGGGATTCCAGGGCGAAATAACGCCTGCAACACCTTATTATAAATTAGTGGCATGCGCCAAGCACTTCGCAGCCAACAACTACGAGCAGGGACGACAGTCCACCACCTCGTTCGTCACGGAAAAGAACATGCGCGAGTATTATCTGCCGGCATTCGAGATGAGCGTCAGGGAGGGAGGCGTAAAGAGTCTCATGGCTGCCTACAACGCCTTCTCCATTGACCCCACAGAGCTTGATGCCAACAATCAGGGAGCCGGCAAGGCGCACGGCGGACTGCCCTGTTGTGCCAACAAGATGCTGCTGACCGACATCTTGCGCAAGGAATGGGGCTTCAACGGATATGTAACGTCCGACTGCGCCGGACTCTCCTGTGTGCACAGGGCAGTGAAACATAAGTATTTCGGCGACTATACGGCGGGAAAAATCGACGACGGAACATCCTTCGCCACGATTCATGCGCCATACGCCAATGCCACCGAAGAAGAGCAGATAATGGAGGCACGCACGGCGACGATTTCGCTCCAGGCTGGTACGGACACGAACTGTGAGTTCATGAGCCGTTCGTCGGTTCTCCAGCGTGCAGCCCTCAACGCCACGGATGCAGCATTCAGGGCGAAGGAGACGGCAGCACCAAATGGCAGGAAATATATCGGACTGACGGAGGCAGACATCGATACGGCAGTGGTGAGAGTGCTCGAAACGCGTTTCGCACTGGGTGAGTTTGATGGATACACGTATCCGATAAATAATACATTGGAGAGCGAGGCAAACCAGAAACTTGCACTCAAGGCGGCGCAGGAGAGTATGACGCTTCTGAAGAACAGTGCGCCAGAAGGTGCAACAATGCCTTTACTGCCAATCACGACAGACAAGAAGGTGGCGCTCATCGGCCCGTATGCCAACGCCATAATGCTCGGCGACTACAGCGGATCGCCTACCTATACAACCACTCCATATGAGGCATTCTCAAAGAAACTCGACTTCCATCTGGATATGGTGCGCACAGGCAAGACGCCCGCCGTGCCGTTTGATGAGGCAGTAGTGAGCAAGCGCGGAGCCGCAAACAACGACAAGGGAGCCGGAGTACTCGAAAATACCGCCCCGGGTGACATTTTCCTGTATCGCGATGTGAACTTCGGAGAATTAGGATGCACCAATTTCGAGATGGCATGCGGAGCCAAGAGTTCGGGCCTGGGAAGCGTCAGCTTCTGTCTTGACGACAAGGATGCGGAACCATTCCTGACCGTGGACAACCAGGAAACAGGCTCCTGGAGCAAATTTGCCATTATCACGGCAAGCGTAGACCCGGCGGTGGTGAAGGGCAAGCATGACCTCTACGTGAAGCTCAGCGGCAACCAGAACTACGTGGGCAACTATAAATACTTCAACTTCTGGAACCCAAATGAAGTGCTGATTCCGGCAGAAGAGACACAAGGTCCGCTATATCTCTGCACCACATCATCATCCGTGAACGAGAAAGCAACGCAGGAGATGATAAATCGCGCCGTGGAGGTGGCAAAACGGGCCGACGTGGTGGTGTTCATCGGAGGTACGAACTACGAGAAACCGGACGACCATGCCACGGGAACAGAGAGCCACGACCGCTGGCAGCTCACGCTTCCCGGCAATCAGGAGGATGTGCTGAAGGCACTGTATGCAGCAAACAAGAACACCGTGCTCGTGCTCGAAAGCGGATCATCGCTCGACATCACATGGGCGAAGGATAATCTGCCTGCAATCATGGAAGCATGGTATGGCGGACAGGCACAGGGACAGGCGATATGCGACGCAATATACGGCGATATCAATCCGTCGGGCAAGCTCACCTCAACATGGTATAACAGTATCAGTGAACTCCCGCAGGAGGACGCTTCGGCACAGAACGCATCAGCCTACGGTCGCAAGGGAATGATGGAATACAACATCGACGAATGGGGCTACACCTATATGTATTATGGCAAGGGTGATAAGAACCCATGCCAGGCAGAGAAGCCGATGTATCCGTTCGGCTACGGACTCTCTTACACCACATTCGACTACAGCGACATGAACCTCTCCGCAACCACACTGAAGAAGGGCGGCAAGCTGACCGTAACGGCAGACATAAAGAATACGGGCAGCCGCGACGGAGCGGAAATCGTGCAGCTCTATGCCAATTTCAACGGCGATACGCATTATGGCAAGAACGGCAACATGCGTCACAAGCTCGTGGGCTTTGCCCGCGTGGAACTCAAGGCTGGCGAGACGAAACAGGTGGCAATCCCTGTGGACTACGAGGAGCTGAGCTATTTCGACGAGAATACACATCAGTATAAGGTAGCCGGAGGCAGGGTGACACTGGAGCTCGCCGCATCAAGCGAGGACATCCGCCACACGAAAGACATCAATGCCGAGGCAGGAGTGGCAAAAGAAACATACGTGTCGTCAAACTCAAATTCAATCGAGAAGGTGGAGAGTGCGGCATGTCTGCAGAAGAACGACCAGATATTCACGGTGATGGGGTCGCTGGTATGTTCGGCAAAAGACTTCGACCGTCTGCCAGCAGGCATCTACGTGCTCAACGGACGCAAGTATATCAGGAAATAGTGTTCCTGTAATAAGCATAGCATTGTTATCGGCACGCCGGGGACTTAACAAAAAGTCCTTGGCGTGCCTTTTTGCCTTTATTATCCAATAAAAAATGTAGGTAAGGCTCGTCAAATCTTTTTTTTTATTATATTTGCATTGTCATTTTGAATGAAGGTGAATCAACTAAACAATGATATTATGCAAAGATACAGATACTTTTATACCATACTCGCACTCTTATGCCTGCAACTGGTTGCCACGGCACAGCCGATATGCAAGGTGCGCACGTTCGGCACAGAGAACGGACTGCCGGCAAGCGTGATAAGCGGAATGACCCAGAGCACGGACAATCTCATCTGGATAACCACATGGAACGGACTCTCATGCTATGACGGCTACCGCTTCACCACATTCCGCAACATTCCGGGACACGACTCGCAACTCACCACAAACCATCTGATAAGCGTGATGCCGGCCACCGACGGCAACCTCTGGACTACGGCATATACCGACGATGTGTATATGTTCGACAGCCATAAATGCCAGTATGTCAACGTGTCAGCGCTCATCACGAAGAAATTCCAGAGCAAGTTCAGTCTGAGGAAAATCTATCCGCTCGCCAACGGCGACACGTGGGTGGTGGGGAAATACAACGAACACTACCACATGGCAAAGGGGGATTCTGACAGCGACAGGGACATCCGGCGGTTCACCCTGCCGGGAACACTCAACAAGGTGGTGCTCGACGGATTCGGCGACGAATGGCTCTTCTGCGACCAAGGAGCCTTCGTGTATACGGAGAAAGGGAACCCACGCCAGGTGACACGCCTTTGGGTGGACTTCGTGGAAAAGATCGGCAACACGTTGTGGCTCGTCACGGTAGACGGAAAGATCCTGCACATGAAGAGAGGAGGGAAACCCGCAGAAGTGAGGCTGGCCAACAAGGTGGACAAGGTGAAGGAAGTGAAGGTGATTAAGGGCAGGATGCTCGCATTGGCAACCGACCGCGGCGTATTGGTGTATGACACGAAGACGGGGCATGACAGACTATTGTCCGTGCAGTGGCCGGGCAATCCGCAGCCGATGGTGGACGTGATGTTTGCTGACTCACGCGAAAGGCTCTGGTGCTTCAACAGCGGAAAAGGTTTGACGATGATAACGCCCGATATGCAGACCGTGCATCTCGCCGTGGAGACGGGCGGCGGAATGTTTACCTTGGCAGACAACCCACTGTTCCACGAAGACTCCCGCCATACCGTGTGGATAGCGTCAACGGGGACCGTCTTCTCATATTACGACGAGGGCAGGAAAACTCTTGTGGCGCAACCGCTCGGCGTATCAGGCTTGTCGGGCGAACTGATACCGCGCATGAAGAAAGGCTTCTCCGACCATCAGGGAAACCTCTGGCTCATATATCCGCACAATCTCTCGCTCGTTAGCTTCAGCTATTCGAATATCATGCAGATAGACCTCGGCACGAAACGCGACACCCGTTCGGTGATGCAAGACCATGAGGGGAATATACTGATGGGCACCGTGGACGGCGATATAGTCAAATATTCCCCCGATGGGAAACTCATAGGCTATCTTGCGCCGTCGGGAAAATGGCAGACGGCAAAGACCACCTTTGCCTATCATATCTACTCCCTGTATGAGGACAAGAAAAACCGTCTGTGGATAGGCACCAAGGGCGAAGGACTCTTTTGCGTGGCAGACGGCAGGGTGGTTAACCTGCGCCATGACGAGACCAATGCCTACACGATGAATAGCAACGAACTGTATGACGTGAAGGAGGATACACACGGGCGTCTGCTCATTGCTACATTCCTCGGCGGACTGAATATCTCCACGCAGAGCATATATTCATGCGGTGATATAGAGAAGCTCAGATTCCTGCATTGCAACAACCAATTGAAAGGTTATGTGGGTGATGTGTTCAATAAGGTCAGGCGTATAGAGGTGCTGCCTAATGGCACCGTGATTCTCTCCACCACCCAGGGACTGATAACATACCGCGACAGCTACACATATCCGGACAGGATACGCTTCTACGTGTCGCGGCATACGGCAGACGAGAACTCGCTCTATACCAGTGAGGTGATGCAGACCAAGGTAGCTCCCGACGGCAAACTGTATGTGGTTACGCTCGGCGGTGGACTGCAATATGCGGATGCAGGGAATCTTCTGCAGGACGACCTGCGTTTCAAGCCAGTGGAGGACAAGGACGGGAATGCCGTCACACAGATATACAGCAACGGCACGATACAGGGCCTGCTAACCGACAACCAGGGTGACCTGTGGGTTATCGGTGAGAGCCGCATAGCATGTATCGGCAAGTCGGGACTCAAGGAATACGGTGCAGACGAGATTGGCGGAGTGAATATATCGGAGGGTATGCCCTCGCATTCTGCCAAGACCGACCGCATAGTCATCCCCACCGAGGGTGGGGCGATATTCTTCCTGCCCAAGCGGATGGACAGAAGCAGCTATGCGCCGAACATTGTGTTCACGTCGATAAGATACATGGACCGCGACAACGAACAGCCTATCCTCAATACGCCGAAGCTGAATGTTGACGTGGACCATCGTTCGTTTACGCTCTTCTTCTCTGCCCTCGATTACAGTTCCCACTCTTCGGTATCGGCAGAGAGCGAGAATTGTGGCATACGCTATGCCTACAGGGTGGACGACGAGAAGTGGGTTTATGTGCATCCAGGCAGCAACAGTGCGTCGTTCAACCATTTCCCTGCCGGCACGCATACAGTCAGCGTGCGCAGCACCAATGGCGACGGCGTGTGGATTGACAATGAGCGCCAGCTCGTGATCCATGCCGAGCCCACCTTTGCGGAGAGCTGGTGGGGCAGGGTGCTGATTACCGTCTTTGTACTGACCATCGTGTATTTCGGAATCAGAACCTATATGAAGCGCCGGGCGGAGCAGATAACCGAGGAAGCTACGGAGAAGGCGGATGCCGGCAAGGTGCGCTATATGTTGCGCAAGCCGGAAATAGTGGATGAGGACAAGGAGTTCATGAACAAGCTCCTTGCATACATCGAGGAGCATATCGGGGATGTGAACCTGAAGGTGGACGATATGGCCGTGGCGCTCAGTATGGGGCGCAGCACGTTCTATTCAAGGCTGAAGCAGATTGCCGACATGTCGCCGAACGATTTCCTGCGCCACATCAGAATGAAGCGTGCCGAAGACCTCGTGGAAGAGAGTACTATGACATTCTCGCAGATTGCCTACGCCGTAGGCTTCGCTGACCCTAAGTATTTCGGCAAATGCTTCAAGAAGCATACCGGCATGTCACCCTCTGAATACAGGAAGAGTCTGCAGGGCGAGGAGAGCCATGAAGTGGATGAGGTTGAGTCCGAATAATTGTGAAGTCTTTCTGTGGCATAGAGTCAGGATGATGAGGCTGTGGGGATGACATGGCTGTAAGACTTATTTCAATCGTAACCCGGTTGTAACATGTTTGTCATAAAGCCCGGCTACCTTTGCAGCATAATTCAACGAAACAGATTCTATGACACTGAAGATGAACAGAAGATTGGCGTTTGCCATGATGTGTGCAGCCGTAATGCCGGTAATGGCACAGACGGCAAGTGATGATGAGGAAAAGATAGACCTCACCCCGGAGATACACGGTACGGTGAGAGGAAAATACGAATTCCAGACCGAAGAGGGCGAGGGTCGCTTTGAAGTGAGAAACGCCCGCTTGAGCGTTACGGGTAGAGTGGCGAAGGCTGTGGAGTATAAAGCCGAGATAGACCTATGCGACGAGGGGCAGATCAAGATGCTCGATGCCTATACACGCATCAAGCCGGCTTCGGGCCTCTCGTTCACAATCGGTCAGATGCGAGTGCCGTTCACTATCGATGCCCATCGTTCTCCGCACCAACAGTATTTTGCCAACCGTTCTTTCATCGCCAAGCAGGTTGGTAACGTGCGCGACGTCGGTGCCACCCTCGGCTACAGTTTCAATGCCGGTATACCTGTAATCCTTGAGGCTGGACTGTTCAATGGTTCCGGACTGACAAACCAGAAGGATTATTGGACAAAGAAGGTGAATTTCTCCGCCAAGGCGCAGATGTTCTTCCCGCAGGGCTTCAATCTGACGCTGAGCGCCCAGAAGATAAGTCCCAACCAGAACGACATAATGATGTATGATGCCGGAATGTATTGGCAGAAATACGGTTGGCACATCGAGGCGGAGTATCTCTACAAGCATTACTCGCATGATGCCTTCAATGCGGTACATTCTTTTGATGGTTTCATCAACTACGACATTGCCCTGAAGAAAAAGAACTGTCTGATAAAGAAAATCTCTCCCCTCGTGCGCTATGACTTCATGACCAACCATAGCGACGGTTCGTTGACGGAGGACGGCAAACTTAAACTCACAGACTATAAGCGTTCGCGTGTCACCGGCGGCGTAACCTTCAGTCTTGCCAAACCTTTCGTTTCGGATATCCGCCTGAACTACGAGAAGTATTTCTATGGCAAGAACGGCATCGCCAAGCCTTCGGAGAAAGACAAGATCGTGTTTGAGGTGATGACGAGATTCTAAGCGTGAGCTGATGGCTTGATTCCAAGCGCCCTTTTCCTCTGCCTCAAGTTAGCAGCCTCTCTTCGTCTGCTAACTTGAGGCAGAGTAATATTTATAGTTAAAAAAGCTGCTTGTTTGAGGAAAAAGAAGTAATTTTGTCGATGTATAAGTCTTGTCACATCAGTATGACATGTAATTTTGGCAAAATGAGCATTTCTAATATTTTTTCAAGAAGACAAATTACAGCACTTTGTGTTGTTTTGCTAATGGCTATAGCGGGTGTAACGTCCATCTGTATTTTCTTCTGTAGCCATTCTTATCCGCATGAGTTAGTTGCCGTTGATTCATTGTGTGAAAACCGGCCTGACACTGCAAAGATTCTATTGAAGCGTATTTCCAAGAATAGGCTTACGGCAAAAGCTGACAGATTTTATTATGATCTTCTGATGATTAAGGCCTGCAATAATCTTTACGAACCGCAGAAAGACAGTACAATATTTCATGTATTAGACTATTTCAAGAATCATGGGGACAGAAGCAAAAAACGTGAGGCGTATTATTATCTTGGAAAGTATTATATTGAACACAATGATGCTCTACAGGCTCTGAAATGTTTTCAGATAGCATTGGATTTGTCTGATGACGAGACTCCTTTGGCTTTTAAAAGTAAGGTGTATAATCAGAGTGGAGGGCTTTTCCTTGATCAAAATTTATATAATGAAGCTTTTCCTATAGAAGAAAGATGGGATTTCAATGCAATTTTAAATAATAACAATAATAAATTTTATGCGATATTGGACGGCGATATTCCTGTTGGAATTACTACGATTTGGGAATTTTTAGATTTTAATTATATAGAATATTTAGCGATAGATAAAAAATTCAGAGGAAAAAATTACGGCTCAAAAATTTTAACTCAAATTTTAGAATCGTTAAAAGATAAATTAATCGTTATAGAAGTAGAACCTTATGATTTAAATGAAATTGCAAAAAAGCGTATAGATTGGTATTTGCGTTTTGGTTTTATACTTGCCGATTACGATTATAATATGGCTTGTATAAATAAAAAAAAAGAAGAGGGAACGATAAAAATGAAAATAATGACAACAAGAAAAATTAAAGATAAAGAAGAGCATGATAAAATTACAGATTATTTATATAAGAATATTTATAAACCAAGATTAGATAATATTGATAAGCAAAAAATATAAAAATTAGTATACAAGAGCAAAAAAAAATGGTATAATATCATATGTAAGCTAAATAAAGAAGAAGAAAAGTCAGTTGTTAAGAAGATTGCAAAGAACAAATCTTCTGATGGATTAAAAGATCTTACAATATCTGTGAAAGTGAATTCCACTACTTATGAACAGTTCAAGGCCATTAACAAGGTGCTTGGAACATCCAATAATTCATGTATCAATACACTAATATCCAGATATGTATTAGACAATAAAAATGTAATCGAATAATTGGAAAAAGGGAGATCTCAAACATGGTAATTAAAACAGCAAAGACAGTAGCAGAATACAAGAAGATCAGAGACGAACGGATCCAGTCATGGATTGACGCAAGATTCGAAAAGGGATGCGTCACATGGGAGCTGATCAATCCAGATGAAGTGAAGATCACAGATCAGACTGGTGACAGCATGACAGTTTCAGTCAGTGAAATTGCTTGAAAAAAGCTTTAAATTTGCTATATTGTAGATGGCTAGAAAAGCGATAAGCCAACGAACTCAAAAAAAAGGAGACTGCGGGAACAGTCTCCTTTTTCAATGCCCAGGCTGATCAGCTATTTTTTATTTCCGATTCCATCCAGCCATTTGCAGATGTAGTAAGAAATCACACCTGCTACGACAGAACTCAGAAAAGCGATAATATACTCCAACGTACTCACCTCCTTTCCAGAGGTCAGTTAGCCGACCAGACAATGATATCAAACACTGACAAAATTTATGATGAAACGTGTACAAAATTTATGATGATATGACCATAAAATTTATGATGATCCACTTGAAGAGTGCAATGCAGCATCTGTCTCAGCAGATGCGGAATAAACGTTAAAGGCCGTCTGCAAGACCTCTCGGAGAGCCTTCGGAGAACAAGTTAACACCAATACGCTTGCGTTTGGTGGAACTTGCTACACCAAAGAGAGTTGATGTATATTTGTAATACAAAGTCTGGCAAAAAAGAAGGTGATTCAAATGGCAAATAGAGAAAAATATACAAGAGCTGCAATAGGTCATATGACTGCCCACTACGAACGCAAAAAAGACAAAAAAGGCAACTATTACAAATTTGGAAATCAAGACATTGATCCTGCTAGATCTGTCCTGAATTACAACCTGGCAGCAGATGATCAGCCAATGTCACAGAAAGATTTCGTTGAAAAAAGAATCAAAGATCTGCATTGTCTAAATCGCAAGAACGTCAACGTCATGATGTCATGGCTTGTAACCCTCCCTCAGAACCTCAATGACAAAGATCTGCAAGAAAAACGCAAGTTCTTTGAGAAGTCCTATGAATTTCTAAAGGCTCGCTATGGGGCCGAAAACGTCATTTCTGCCTATGTTCACATGGACGAGACTCAACCTCATATGCACTTTGCATGGACTCCTGTATTGTTTGACGAGAAGAAGCAAGCCTACAGATTCAATGCCAAAGTAGTAGGATCAAGAAATGATCTGCAAACCTTTCATGATCAATTTGACACCTACATGACTCAACAAATGGGATATGTGACTGGTGTCAGGAATGGTATTACAGAAATAAACATGTCGATCAATGAATTGAAGGCAATCCAGAAAAAAATGAGCAAGATTGATGAGCAGATTGCTCAGAATGCCACTCAGAGCCTCAGAAAGGGCAAATTCGGCTACAAATCGAATGATGTCGATATTTATATCAAACATCATGAAAACGTCCAGAAACGGCTTTATTTGACTTCTGAGAGCAAATCAGTAATGCAGAAGGCAAATGAAGGACTAGAAATTGAACTCAAAAAGGCTAAATTATCCAATTCAGCAAAATCTAGAAAGCAATTAGAACAGAAAGTGGTCGATCTAACTACTGAAGTGGTCAAATTAAAACAACAGAACCAAGCATTTGAGAATCAAATCAAAGATCTGCAATCCGAAAATAAAGAATTAAAAGCAAATATAGAGTGGCTCAAAGAATTTGTTTATCACACTATCGACTATTTCAAAGAAAAGTTTCATGAATATACTGATGTGATTGAACAGAAATTAACTCAATGGTTTACGGATGAGGAATTTCAGGTTATTGGTCAAGTAGGCTATGATCAGGATCAATATCTAGCTGATCTGGATGGTACATATGATCGAATTGAGCAGAATAACGAATTTAAACTGTGGTGCAAGTCTGATGAATATCACTATGTTCTGACAGATACAGACAATGAACCTCTTCTAGAATTTGACTCTGCAGATGTCGGGTTGAGAGAATTTGATGATATTGATCTAGATTCTGCAATATCACTTTTTGAAGAAAAAATGAATCGCAATTCAGAAAGAGAATTTGAAAGATAAAAAGGACGGATTAGATCTCTGTCTTTTTTTTTTTTTTTTTTTTAAAAAAAT
>OQVL01002305.1_pt1 | contig 11660 bp, 4 predicted proteins | sample 1691501 | NCBI WGS metagenome assembly OQVL01 (sample SAMN03418253, study PRJEB22391) | human gut metagenome | biome: human-gut; feature: organic feature; material: feces | host: Homo sapiens | place: Tanzania | collected 2013-01
ATACTGCGAAGGGGCGTGTCCCCATGCGCCCGGCTACACCTGCCGGCAGTTCGGCGCGGTGGAGGTGCAGAAGGAGCTGGCGAAGGACATCCCAAAGGTCAAAGTCAAGGTGACCGCTTTTGCCCGCATCACAAAGGATATGCAGCGGGGTGCGATCTCACAGGAGGATGCAAGAAAAGCCAAGGACTATGTGCGGGATCTGCTCTATGACGCTCTACGTGACGCGAATATCTCCGTAGAGGCTTTCGAGCAGCGTATTTCCTCTGAGCGCGTTTACCAGCACTGCGGGATCACCAGAACGGCCAATCCGAGGGGCCGTCCGCCGAAGGAAAAGGCGGGTGAGCAATCATGACCAACGAGCAACTAATTCGCCAATATTATGACGGTGATGAAGCCGCGCTGGAAAAGCTGTACCATAAAAACATCGGTCTGATCCGCGGCATCGCCAAGGAAACCGCAGAGGCGTTCAACTGCCTGACGACGGATCAGCATCACCCAAATCAGTTTTCCGCGTATACGAAAACGATTCTGGACGATCTCTGCGGCGAGGGCGCGTTGGAGCTGCTGACGCGGATACAGAGCAGAGAATATGACGAGAACCGCGCCGCGCTCACCACCTATCTCTACCCGCATTTGAAGGGGCGCATGACCCGCTGGCTGGAGCAGAATATTGGCTGCATGGCGTTGAGCAAGGATGAGATGGCTGCCGTCCGACAGGCGCAGAGGCTGTATCATGTTGCATGGAAGGATATCGGTGAAATCGCGGAGGAGCTGGGTATCCCCGAGGCTCGCGTCAACCGATATGTTCGCTACAACACCCATTTCCTCGGTGTGCATGACCTTGTCCCGGAGGGCTATGACGGCGATCCCTATGAGCGGCTGATGCCGGGGATGTTCTCCGTTTCAGCGGAGCAGGCCGTGTACCGCAAGGTCTGCATCGAGCTTCTCCGGGAGCTGTTCGATGCCCTGCCGAAGAAGGAACGGGATATTCTTGGCAAGACCTGCGGCGTGTTCGGATACCCGGAGATGACCTTGAAAGAGATCGGGATGCATCACATGATGAAGGAGTCTGCCGTGGAGAAGGCGAAGAGCCGTGCCGTCGAGAAGCTGAGAGAAGCCTATCCCGGCAGCAGGCTTCAGGTATGGAGGGCCGTCCACCGCATGATGCGGAGACCGGTCCTTCCGCCGGAGGAGGACAGTGAGCTGCGGCGCAATTTCCATCAGTATGTCCGCGCCTTGGCGGAGGTCTATGGCGTGCTGAACGAAGCACTTATAAAGTGAAGAGCGATGTTCAGGCACGAAAGAAAACGTAGGAAGGTCTTGATGGTTTGTGCTGGTTTTTCCTTAGCATAGATTACAATCATGTGGTTGTGATCAGCAAGGAAGGCTTTTCAGTCATTACACATCCAGATAGTTTTCTTAGCGGCATAACATGACCAGGACAATCGTTTCCTTAACCGAATCAGTCGCCGCTTACTCCATGTCGCTTGCGCGCTGATCTGTCGATGCTTGAAATGCCCAAACAAACAGCTTTGTTGTAAAAAAACAAAATCTGTGCTAAAATCTATCTGATCTCCGGGAGGTGATGAGCGATGTATGCAGTGGCGGTCTGCGAAGATCAAAAGGATACGAGGGAGGAAGCGGCGGCACTGTGCGGCGAAGTCCTCACCGATCTGGAAATTGAACATCGTATCGCTGCGTTTTCCTCGGCAGAGGATCTGGAAACACAGCTGCTGTCCGGTGAACGGTTTGACCTGCTCTGCCTGGACATTCTCATGGATGGCGAGAGCGGCATGGAGTTTGCAAAAAAACTGCGCATGACGGATGACCGTACCAGTATCCTTTTCCTCACAGGCAGTTCGGAGTATCTGAAGGACGGCTATGAGGTCCGCCCGATTCAATACCTGCTCAAGCCGGTAAAGCGGGAAGAGTTGGCACGGGCCATTGAAACCGACCTGCGGCTCCATCACCAGTCCAAGACCGTATCCATCCATGTCGGCGGTAGGACATTTGTTCTGCCGATTGCAGATATCCTTTATGCAGAGAGCCGGGAGCACGGCACTGTTCTCCACACGATCCACGGCGAGCAGTTTCTCCCCTGTTCTCTGAGCCAAACGGAGGAAACGCTTCCTGCAGAAAATTTTTGCCGCTGCCACAACAGTTTTTTGGTAAACTTCTCCCATATCCGGGAGGTCAGCGGCAGGACGGTATATCTGCTGGAGGGCGGTGAGGTGAGCATCGGGCGGCGCTATATGGTGCAGTTCCAAAATCGATTCGTCCGCTATCTCAACCGCATTTAATTTATATACAAAAAAACGCCCCGCTGTTCAGTCCGTAGTGGCTCAACAGCGGGGCATATTTTCGGTTTGGAGGAAAGGCTTCCGCAATATGGTCATGCTTTCAGCCGCAGTGCCGTCATCACGGTGAAGCGGTTTTTGTCATAGCTTACATCCAGCACACTGCCGTACTTTTCCGCAATGGAGCGCATCTTCATCAGACCGAAGCCGTGTTCGGCGGGATCATCCTTCGTGGTCAGAAGATTTTCGGCGCTATCCGTGTGTACCGTGCCGTCATAGGTGTTCTCACAGCGGATGGCGAGGTACTGCTGGCGGATCTGCAGGGAACAGATGATCTCGCCGTGCGGCACCTTGGCTGCCGCCTCCAAAGCATTGTCCAGCAGGTTGAAGAGGAAGCCGCAAAGGTCACCCTCATCGATGGAAAGGGACTCCGGCAGCAGGGCACTGACACGGAACGCGATGCCAAGCTCCTGCGTCTGCGCGGCAACGCGCTGTAAGATGGTATTGACTGTCGGGTTCGCCGTGTAGACCTTGGGGGAAAGCTGCTCCAGCTGTCCGTCCAGATGGCTTAGATAGTCATGGATGGCGTCCAGATCCTGCTTTTGTGTCAAAGTCCACAAGACAGCTGCGTGATTTTTCCACTCGTGGAGGAAGGCCGATACATTCCGAAGGGATTCCTGCGCCTGCCTGTATTGCTCCTGGGCCTGCTGGCTGCGGCTTTGCAGGGCTATCATCTGCCGCTGGCGGGAGAAGGCGATGCGGATGAACTCCGCCACCACCTGCACTGCACAGAGCAGACCGGTCACAGTGCACAGTAGGGTATACAGCACTTTCGGATTGCCGTAGAGCAGGGAAGTGATGGGATTGCTCAGTGGATAGAGATATTCCACGCCCACGAATCGGCTGACGCACCATGCGGCAACCAGCACGCCTGCGGCGCAGGAGAGGCAAAGGCTTGTCCGGCGGAGCATCCGTTCATGAGAGAGCAGCATCAAAAGAACCGCCAGCAGGAACAGGCCAAAGCCAAGCCAGTCCATCAGCCTGCCGTGAAACAGTGTGACCGACGTAAAGCACCGCAGGGCCGAGCACAAAATGTGCGCCGCCGCTCCGATCAACAATATTCGGCGCTTCCAACCGTGCAGGGAAATGGCCAGAAAGCAGAACAGCAGGTCAATATAAATGAGACAGAGCCAGGCGGTCAAACTTCCCGTTGTATCCAATCCGGCAGAAAGCGCGAAGAATGAGCCGCACGCCACAGACACCGCCGCCAACAGAAAATAGCCGCTCAGCGGCAGCAGTTTCCACAGATACGGCCCCGTCTGGGCGCTGAAAAGGAAAACCAGCAACAGGAAAAGCGCCAGTATGACCTGTGCTGTGATGGCTGCCATGGGCCAGACAATGCTGGAAACAGCGGTCACAGAGTCGGAAAAGCGACTGACCAGAGATGGGAAAGCAGGGTAACGTAAACCGTTGAGGGCTGCGCCGTAGGTGACGATCCGCAGCGTCTTCCCAGCACAGTCTATAGGAAGTGGGATGCACAGGCCGTCATAGGAAATGCTGCTGAAATCCACATCTTCCAAAAAGGCATCCGCACGGTTTTCTTTGTTTGGAAAGTCAGTGTAGAGCAGTTCACCATCCAGAAACACCTGTATCCCCGCACCAAAGCCAAAAAATTGCAGCAGATCCCGTTGACCAGGTTCCTCCATGACCCGCTCCGCCGCCACCGGGCTGTCTCCGTCCACCGGAATACCATCCAGATAGCCGCCGAAGCCAAATACAGGTTCCACCGGACCGCTTTCTGTCTCAAAGGTCCAACCGTTCCGGTTCGTCTGTGTGCAGTTCAAAAGAAGCGATGTCTGCATCCTGTCTGGTTGAGACAGGCGGAACAGGCAGAAGACCGCTGCAGCGGCAGCAAGGATCAACAGAGTGGCTGCGGGCCAGATCTTTCTGTGCTGAGGCTCCATGATACCGCCTCCTTTCCTGTTTGCCATTGTAACAAAGTGTGTTCCTCTGCACAAGCGGTAAAGGCCCCTTTTTCCTAAACGACACGGATTTGCCCCTAAACAACACAACACAGCACGGTATGGGAATGGTAAAATAAAAGTGCAACATCATGCTGTGGAGGGGCTTGCGTGCAAAGCCCTCTCAGGCGCGTGCCTGAGAGGGTTGCCGTACTTTCCGCGCATCCAATTAGAAAATGAGGAGGGGTATCGGATGAGGAGAAAATGGAACCGGTTTGTGGCCGGACTGCTGAGTATCGTCCTGCTGGTAACGATGCTGCCCATGGAGGTACTTGCCGCAGGCAACGGCGGCAGGGCGGAGCAGCCCAGCCAGACAATGCCGTTTCAGGATGTAAAGTCCTCGGACTGGTGTGCCAAGGCTGTGGAATATGTCTATTCCCACAACCTGTTCAGCGGCACGTCCGCCACGACTTTTACACCAAACGGCACCATGACGCGCGGGATGTTTGTGACGGTGCTGGGGCGCATGGCTGGTGTAAATCCAGATGATCACAGTGGAGAGACGCCGTTTTCTGATGTGCCGCAGACGATGTATTACGCCCCCTATGTGCAGTGGGCGGCAAGGTACGGCATCACAGCAGGCACAGGCGACGGAAAATTCTCTCCCGATGCGTTTATCAACCGGGCACAGATGGCGGCATTTTTTGTGCGGTATTTTGAAGCGTTCCAAGTGGACTATGCGACCGGCGCAAATGTCACCACTGCGCCTGCGGATCTGGAGCGTACCCCCGCCTACGCACAGGATGCTGTGCTGAAGCTCTGGAAACAGGGGCTTTTGAACGGTGACGGCACACGCTTTGCCCCCGAAGGCAATGCTACCCGCGCCCAGATGGCGACGCTGTGTATGCGTGCGGACGAGGCGGTAGAGATTTGGTATTCAGCGCCCGGCATCGTGGGGCGTAAATCGGGTGAGACACCCCGGAAGGAGGATCAGAGCAAGCCGAATAGCGGCAGCAATTCCTCCGGCAGCAGTTCCTCTGGCGGCAGCTCTGGTGGAAGCGGCTCCGGCAGCGCGACCCATACCATCACGCTGTATCTGCCCGATGGAACAACTTCCACCTTTACACAGACAACTTCTGCGCTTTCCCTTGCCGATCTTCCCACGCCTTCGGTAGCGGGGAAAGCCTTCGTCGGCTGGTATTATGATGAAAACTATAACAAGGCCGTTGCCGACGGTGATCCGCTCAGCGAAAATCTGTCCCTTTACGCAAAGATGGTGGACTACGATGCGATCGAGGGCGTGGAAACACCGACTTACGCCGGAGCGACGGATGTCGGACCGAACTTTACGATCCGCGTCAACAGCGATTCCGAAAGCGACCTGACGGGCAAGATCAGTCTGATCGGCACGGAGCAGCCCACCAGCGAAGTGGACGCGGACGGCAATACGATCCTCGTTGTCGGCAGCGTCAGGAACAATAACAATGGCACCTACACCGTTGCGCCGCCCGCAGGCGGATGGGCAGAGGGCGGCACTTATAAGGTGGTATTGGAAGATAACAGTCTGTACTTTGACGGTACAGCACCTTCCGTGCGGGAATATCACTTCACCGTAAAAGCGGGCACGCCGGCGCTGGAGTGGCATCTGCGGGACGAGGTCGTCGCCATCCCGGCAGGCGACATCACCGCCGCCACGCAGGACGGCGCGGCAGTCGCCGCGCTCAATATGCCGGTCGTCACCTTTGACGGCAGCGGCACGACTGCGGACGACGTCTCCGGCGGCACGGGCACATTCGTCTACGGCGGCGAGCTGGAGATCGGCAGTACCGTCGCCATCTATGAGGGCGCTGCGCCCGAAGAGCGTGTGGCGGTCGGAACCACTGACGCCAACACCGGCGATGTTTCCTATGTAAAAATCACAGGGGTCGACAAGACAACCAATACCTATTCTTATCAGTCAGCCGCGGTGGAGGATGTTCTGTTCGTTCCCGATGTGCTGCCGGTGCAGGCAAAGTGTAAAGATGATCAAACAGCGAATACCTCCGGCGGCTATACCATCCTCGTTCCCGTGGAGGAGTTGACCTTTACCACTGCATCGGGTGTAGGAAATCTGGACGAAAACACCACCGTTGATGTGGGTGATTTCCTTGCGTTCTATACGGGCAAAAGTTATACAACCGAAAACGCAGCATCCGATGGCTATGGGCGCATCACGGCGGTAGACCATACCACGGACGAAAACACCGGCGTCGCCTGTTATCAGCTCACCTACACGGACGCGACGGAAGACGATGTGCTCTCCTCCATGGACGTGGACACCACCGACCCCATCAGCGGCGACGCGATGCTCGATGGTGTTGACACCGAGAAATTAGAGGAGCAGATCGCCCGTCAAGCCATAGAAAGCGGCTTTGCCCAGACTGTAGCGGACCGCATTTCCGTGGCGATAGACGAGATGGATCTGAGCGACCTGACGGCAGGTGATGAGATCGACCTGCGTTCCATTGACATCGACCCGGAGGATGCTCTCGGCATTTCTGCCCTATCCATGAATGCTGTAAGAGACTCCGGCGCTGTCTCGCCGGTGAGGGCAAATGCCAACGGCGGAGGCAAGGCCAGTGTGAAGGTCAAAAGCGCTAAGATCACGAAGCATCTGCAAAACTTTACGGATGCGTCCGGGAAACCGCTGTCCGGCGTGCGTCTGGAACTGCAACTGGAGGTTACGAAAGAAATCCAGAAGGACGGCGGCAGCATTGTCATCACTGTCACGCCTACCTTTATTCAGGAGCTAAAAATCGATCTGAGCACCCACGGCAAGCTCGTTTGGAAACGCAAGTTCATCTTCTTCTGGATCAGCGATGTGTATCTCGAGGCCGCGCTGAACGTCTATACCTACACCGCTATCAACCTCGACGCCACCATCACCTCGCAGGGCGAAAAGGACACCGTGACGAAGGTGAAGGACTTGGTGGACAAATTGGGAAAGAAACTGGCTGCTTTGGAGGGCAAGGACACCGGCGGCGAGCGCGAAGAAATTGACACTTCCAAGCTCAACTTGCAGGAGCTGTGCAACAGTATGCTGGAGTTGGACAGCGGCTGGGTGGAATTGTACCGCAAAAATATTTTCAGCATGAAAAAAACCGTCGCAAAAATCATCAAGTTTGAGCTCACGGTAGACTTTGTGGTCGAGATGAACATCCGAATGGCCATGGGTATGAACTTCAACTATACCAATGCCAAGCGATATGTGTTCGGCGTCTATCTCTTTAAGCGCAGGACCACCACCTGCACCTACAATCTTGTGAACGAGCAGTATAACCTGCGGCTGTACGCAATGGGGGCGGTGGGGCTGCGAGCCGGTGTGGAGATATGGCCGAGCGTCAGTCTCATATCGAAGAAGGTGGCCACGGTGGGCATTGTGGCCAAATTGGGTGCGTACTTAAAAGGCTACGGGTATGTGCTGTATGCGCTCCACTATGAGGCGGGGAAACCCAAAACCTCCAACGCCTCGGGCGCGCTGTATGTGGAAGTCGGTATGTTCATGGACATCAGCGCCAACCTTTCCGCGTTTAAGGGCAAGGTTTCGTGGACGCCGGAGATATACACCGATGAAACGCCTCTGTGGTCGGCGGGCAGCACCTTCGCCATCACGGCATTTGAGATGAAAGATGCGGACGGCGAGGATGACACACCGACGGTTTATCTGAAAAACGGCGGCCTTGATGTCCTTTTGCCCCAAACAGTGCAAGTGCTGACCGGCTTTGACCTCATAACGGGCAAAGACCGCACCGAGACGTATGATTGGAACAAGTTTGACATCAGCTTTGACGATCCCCGCTTTAGTACCTATCACACCGGCGTTTACGGCGGCAATTACAGTCAGCAGCATATAAAACTGAATCTTTCCGACTGGCAGACCTGCGACGAGCCGGAGATCGACTGCGTGATGACCCTCACCTACAAAGGCTCCGACCTGAGCTTTTCCATCAACCCGGTACAGCTCAAGGTCAAGGTCCATTGGGATCGCCTGCGGGGCGGTTATCCCATCCACGAGCTGAGCAGCACCGGCGGTTACATCGGTTGGGAGCAGCGGAGATTCCGTGAGGCGCTCAATCTGAAAACGCCCACCCGCACTGGCTATACTTTTAAGGGCTGGACGTATTATCTGCTGAAAAACGAGAGTGACATTTTCTCTTATACCGAGGCCGATCGGTATGACAGCGCCACCATGCCGGAGAGCGCATTGGTAGCGGTGGCAATGTTTGAACCCAAGACCAACATTCCGTACACCCTCAATTTCTATCTGCAAAACGTGGACGGAACTTATCCCGAAACGCCGACCGAGAGCGTGATTCATCATGGCACCGCCGACAACTACTTTGTGCCGGATGAGACCCTTGTGCCGGACAAAATCGGCTACCACCACCCCGGCTATGCGGGCATCCACATCCGCCCGGACGGAACGGGCGGACAGAATTACTATTACGGCCGCATAACCTTCTCACTCATATTGAATAGCAATGGTCAGGTAAGCACTGTGCACTATCGCTATGGCGCTAAACTTGACCGGCTGAACGATGACCCTGCCCGCCTTGGCTATATCTTTGGTGGCTGGTACACGGACGAAACCTACCAAAACGAGTTTACCGAAACGACCATGCCCGCCAAGAATCTTACCCTCTACGCCAAGTGGCAGCCGGATGACATCTACTATTTCCTTGTGCTCCGCAAGGAGGGCGAGGACGGCAAGTGGTCGCAAACGACCAAGATCCAAATCGGAAAAACGGACGAAACAGTTGCCATCGATCCGGCGGAGTTCCTTACGGAGGCGGAGAAAGGCATCTATACCATTCCTGAAACGGTGCAGTACACTGTCAGTGCGGAGGATGGCGGAACGGTTTCCATCAGCTACGCCCGCAAGCGGTTCAGCCTGACTTATGATCTGAACGCCGCGGATGCAGAATGGGTTTCAGATCCCGGTGTCAGACAATATCGTGTGGGCGATGTGCTCGAGCTCCTGACGCAAAGCCATGTGAAGAGAGCGGGTTACACCTTTGATGGCTGGTACACAGATGCAGACTGCACGACAGAGTTTACTGCGGCCACCATGCCCGCCGAGAATATTACCCTCTATGCCAAGTGGACAGCGCAGGGCGGTATCTCCTATACCGTGGAGCATTATCAGCAGAATGTGACGGGCGATGGCTATACTCTTGCGGACACGGAATCCAAGACCGGTACCGCAGGCCAGAACACTGCCGCCGAAAGTAAGTCCTACCCCGGATTCACCGCCAAGGAATTCCAGCAGCAGACTGTCAAGGGCGACGGCAGCACGGTGGTCAAGGTGTATTACACCCGCAACGAATACATGCTGACCTATGACCTCAACGGCAGCGATGCCGTTTGGACAGACAGTGAAACCGACCAATCCCACAAATATCGTTTTGGTGCGGAAATCACCACTCCGACCTCCAACGACCTGAGCCGCGCGGGTTACGCCTTTGGCGGCTGGTACACGGATGCGGACTGTACGGCTGAGTTTACCGCGACCACCATGCCTGCGGAGAACACTACCCTGTATGCCAAGTGGAACGCGGGGCAGGTCAACTACACTGTAAACTACTATCTGCAAAACGTGGACGGCACGACCTATCCGAATACGCCCTCTGAAACTGTGCCCGGCTCCGGCGTGACCGGTCAGGCGGTGGATGTGCAGAAGTCCTTCGAGGGATTTGCGCCGAAAGCTGATTCGTCCACCTCAATCACCCTCCAAGCCGACAGCGCGCAGAATGTGGTGGATCTCTACTATACCCGTAACCGATACACACTGAGTTTCAACCTGGGCGACGGAGTAATTCTGGACGAGGGTAGCGCCCCTACTGGCGGAGACATCTACTACGGCGCGGAAATTTCTGTGGACATGACGAATGTCAAGCGCACCGGCTATACCTTCGTCGGCTGGTATGAAGATGAAGCATATCAGACTGAATGGAGCGGCACGACCATGCCCGCCCGTGACATCACGCTCTACGCCAAGTGGGATGTTATGACCTATTTCCTCCGCTTCGACTGGGACGGCAATGTGCCGCTGAGAGACTGGTTGCTTAAGAGTGGCGGTAAGCTGCTCACGGCTGAGTACGATAAGGCGAATGGTGTGTATACCAACGCCAATAACCATGGTATTCCCTATATTGATGTAACTGTGGAGTACGATCAGGTCTTTACCCTGCCCACCGAGATCCCCGGCGCCGAATATTTCGGTTATTATGAGAAAAAGGAGGGTTACTGGGGTCCTTACGAAAGTCTGGTTGCGTCTGAATCGCTGACGAAAATGGCCGCGGAGCAGGATGCCATCGTCAAGGTCGGTGTCCAATGGAGATCTGAAACTGATAGCAATGGCGCAGAGCTGCTCTACAACGCCAACGATTTTCTGACTAAGGTCGTGCAGGATTACTCATATAATGCGGCAAGCTACGCACTGGGTGTTGATCTGGATCTCTGTAATGTGAATATGACGTTCAATGGAGACATTGTCGGCGGCATCACATTCGATGGAAAGGATCACACGATCTTCAATGTGAAGCGCAGCGAGGGGAGCGTCTATCATGCCACAGGCAGTATTTATGGTTATGGCGATAACGTGACGGTGAAGGACCTGACCATCGACGGCATGACGGTGGATTACACGGCTGCTGTGGATAGCTCCAGCAACACGTATCACGCTTTCGGCGCTCTGGCGGGCTTTGTGGGCGATGGCTTCAAGGCGGAGAATGTGAGGGTCAAAAATGTGACCATGAACCTGAGCCTGCTGGGCGAGCAAGGAGATGCTTCTACCTCCGCCCACCTGCTGCCTGCGGAGTGCATCGGCGGTCTCGTCGGCTACGCCAAGGGCAGCGTGACCTTGACTGGCTGCACCGTGGAGAACATGACCGTCAATGTTACCGATATGAATGACAACGGCGGAACGCAGTTCCTGATCGGCGGACTCATCGGCTACGCGGACGCGCTCTACACGCAGATCCCGGGCGAGAATGAGTATTCTCCTTCCCGTGATTATGGCGGAAACGGCAGCGTGACCATTGCCGGCTGCACGGTATCGGGTATGACGGTCGACGAGAATGGTGCAACCGGCGCGTCGGTCGGCGGTTTCCTCGGCGGCATCGGAAAGCACGTTGTTTCGAAGACCGGAGCAACATACTCCGTGACAACCACTATTGATAAGGGCAGCACGTTCCCCGAAGAGTTTATGAGCATCGGTAAAGAACTCACAATGAACGATTCCACCGCCAGCAATTCAGCGGCGCGGTCGCTCGATGCCATGCCCGCTGCTGCTTTCGAGGATGAGTCCGATGAGGAAAACACTGCGGCTTGAGCCTCGCATCACGAACGCACGATCACACAC
>OQVL01002306.1_pt1 | contig 11659 bp, 7 predicted proteins | sample 1691501 | NCBI WGS metagenome assembly OQVL01 (sample SAMN03418253, study PRJEB22391) | human gut metagenome | biome: human-gut; feature: organic feature; material: feces | host: Homo sapiens | place: Tanzania | collected 2013-01
ATCTTAGAGGTAGGAACATCTACCTTCTCGTGACCGACTTTCGCCGCATTCTGGATAATTTCAAAGGTGTCGGGATGATTTTCCTTGAATTTCGCGGAGCTGAATCCGTACACAAGCACAAGAGCTATCACAGAAAACAGAAAAATCAAAAGCTCTGAAAAAATTATGAAATCTGTCTTGATATTAAAAATCTTGAAATAAGAAAGGATTAAAAACACTGGAGCGAGAAAATTCATCAGAATCAGAATTTTAGTAACAAGCTTGTTTATTTTAAAAGTATTGTCCTCAAAGAATTCGTCCTGTTCGCTGCCCATAAACCTGTTTTCTCCTTTTTTTGTTTTCGGGAAATAAAAAAAATCTTCCGCCTGAATGTGTAGAACCTGCGGAAGACTTATTTTCTTAGCTAACTATTTTTCAACAGGAAAAACCTTTTTAAATTCCTTCAGCAAATCCGCGGTCTCAATCGCAGAATCAAAGTTGTGGATTTTTCCCAGTTCCGAATAGAACTTTATGAGCGGCTCAGTCTGCTCGCGGTAAACTTCCATTCTGTGCAGGATAGATTCCTGCTTGTCGTCGTCGCGCTGGTAAATTTCGCCGCCGCATTTGTCGCAGACACCTTCTTTTGCAGGCGGAAGCGTAAGCACATTGTAGTTTGCGCCGCAGTTTCTGCATACGCGCCGTGTGCTAAGTCTTTTTATAACAAGTTCGTCATCTGCCTGGAAATTTACAACTGCAACTTCAGGGCAAATGGAAACAAACATCTCTGCCTGTGGAATTGTGCGCGGAAATCCGTCAAGAATAAAACCGTTCTTGCAGTCATCCTTTGAAATTCTGTCCTTTACAAGCTCGCAGGTTAAGTCATCGCTTACCAGAGAACCTGAATCAATGATGGCTTTTACTTTAACTCCGAGCGGAGTCTGATTTTTAATGTTTGCGCGAAAAATATCGCCGGTCGAAATATGTGGAATTTTGTAGTCTTCTGCAACTTTTACAGCAAGCGAACCTTTTCCAGCTCCTGGAGGTCCCAAAAAAATGAAATTCATTTTAACTCCTAAATTTATAAAATAACTTTATTATTCTACTATAATATCAGCGAATTTGCAAAAAAAAAAATGGAGCGCGTTTCATCTGTGCGCGGCCCGCTTTTGCTGCAAGTCCTCGCGTTCGCTCCGGTCTTTCCGCCACAATCGGGGCTAAGTTTCTTCTTTACCGCAGTTCTTCCAGCGCGCCGGAATTGTTTTCCAGGATTTCTGGCAGCAGGTAAACATCGGAAACTCCGCCTACAAGAATCGCTCCCATTCCCATTTCAAGCGGCACGGAAAGGTCCATGTCGTAGCGGTCTCCTACGGAAATACATTCTTCCGCCCTGGAACCGGTTTCCTTTAAGGCCAGCAGGAACGGCTCGTACGCCGGCTTTGATTTTCCGGAAGTGTCAAGCCCGATTATCTTTGGAATCAGGCATGAGATTCCGAGCGCTTCCAGCGTCTTTTTTGCCGGCAGGACAGGATTGTTTGTAACGCAGATTATCTTGTATTTTTTCCTCAGCGCTTCAATTGTTTTAATCAGCCTGTCGTCCTTTTTCAGGAAATTTCCGGGCTCAAGAAGTTTTCTGCGCATTTCAACGCTTTCGTTTATCGTAACCCCAAAATTGGTCAGGGTGTTTCCAAGGCTGATTTTTTTTCCGCCGTGCTGTTTTGACCAGTTTCGCCTGAACTCGCTTATTTCGTTCCGCGCGGCGCGTGCGGTTATTCCGCGCTTTTTAGCCCAGTACCGTATCTGCGCGTCAACCTGCTCAAAGGCGTATGCCGGCGATGTGTAAAGGGTGGAGTCTATGTCAAAGATTATTGTCGTAAGATTCTGCGGAATCTTGAAAATCTTCATTTTTTTTGCGGCCGGCCGGTTTGCGTAAAAAAAATCTTTTCCGGCGACAATGGATTTTGCCGCTTCCTGCAGATTTTCAAAATATCCAAGTCCGCACAGCGCCACAGCGGCGTTTCCTGTAAGCTCAGAATCCGGCGAATTGCACGTTTCAATGTTTATTTTGCAGTCAAAGGCTTTTTTTTCAAGCCAGCGCCTGTTTTTTGCCTGTCCGCCTGTTACATTCATAGTGCCGGAAAAGCTCAGGCTGTTTTCTTCCGCAAGTTTTCTTAGGGCGTCAAGCGCATTCCGCACGGAAGCGGAAAGTTCTGAAAGAATTCTGTAGCCTTCGCTGTTCTTGTCGTCAAGCGAATAGTCAATTATTTCTTCCCAGGAAAGCTCTCTTTTTTCTATGCAGGAAATTTCATTTTTGTATTCATTTATAATTGAACCGGACTCCGGTATGATAACGGAAATGTTCCATAGTCCGGGAATTGCGCTTGGCAAAGTCCTGAATCCTTCCTTAAAAACCGGTTTTTCTGCGCAAAGGTTTATTCCCTCGCTTGAGCCTGAGCGGTCGCACAGTTTTCCCGGTTCAACTGTGGCGGTTCCCAGCAGCGCGGCTATAAAATCAGGGCCGGCGCAAAAAACAGGAGCTTCCGGAATCCCGAAATATTCAGATGCGGCTTTTGTCACGTTTCCCGCGCTGCGTCCCGGCGGAATGAATCCGGGAATTTTTTCAGGTTCAATTCCGAATCTCTTAAGCTCTTTGCGGCTCCAGTAGGCTTCTGTAAACCTTTCTTCCGGCAGGATGGAAACTGCGTTTCCTGTAAGCTTGTAAACAACAAATTCCGGCCCGGAAAAAACGCAGGCGGAAGAATTCCATTCTTCCGGGAATTTTTCCTTAAAGGCAAGGAATCGGGGTATGTACAGGGATTTTGTTTCCTCTGCTTTTTTTTCAATTCGCTCTGAGACCGGGCAGTTCCATAAAAGCGTCAGTCCGCTTTCAGAGACAACCGTCGGTCCGTTTCCAGAAATGCAGACTGCCGAAATCAAGCCTGCCTTGTCTTTAATCTCTGCGAAGCCGTGCTTAAACGCTTCAAGCCATTCGTTTGCAATAAGTGAGTTGTCTTTTGTTTTGAAAAATTTTTGCGTAGAACAAAGAACCTCGCCGTTCCGGGAAATTATTCCCATTTTCAGCGAGGTTGTTCCAATGTCCGCGCAAAGAATCAGTGTGTCTTCCATTGCAGAAAATGTAAAAAAGTTAAATTCTTCCTGCGGAATTATTTTGTTTCTTTGGAAGCGGCATCCTGCTGGGTTTTTACAATTTTTTCAATTATATTGCGGTTGTCAAGCAGGTCGCCTATAGACTGGTTGTGATGGATTCTTGTTATCACGTTCGCAAACAGTCCTGAAACATCTGTGCTTATGTACCATTCTTTTGTAAGGAGCTCTTCGTGGTAAACGGCGTTTGTTCCGATTACGCGGTAGAACAATCCCTGCTTGTACGCTTCGTCAAAAAGTTCTATCGCGTTTCCGGTAAAGAACGGAAGGCTGATTGCCGCGATGACTTTTGTGGCGCCGTTGTCTTTGAGGAATGACATTGCCTTTAGCAGAGTTCCGCCTGTTCCAAGCATATCGTCTGCCAGGAAAGCGACCTTTCCTTTTACGTCGCCAAGAAGTTTTACGCTTTTTATGTTGGTGTCCTTTGCATTCTGGGTAACTACAGAATAGTCTCTTTCCTTGTAAATCATTGCCAGCGGAAGCTTAAGTCCGGAAGCGTAGAATTTGTTACGGTCAATCGCGCCTGTGTCCGGGGAAACAACTACAAGGTCGTCATCCTTGCCGGTAAGGTCGACAATTTTTCCAAGCTCGCGGATAATCTGGTAGCTTGCGTGAAGGTTTTCAAGGTTTATTGTGTTAAATGCGTTTACAATTTCGCGGCTGTGGATGTCCAGCGTGATGATGCGCGAAACACCGAGCATTTCGTAGACATGGCCGAGCATTGCGGCGGCAAGTCCTTCGCGTCCCTTTTTCTTGTGCTGGCGGCTGTAAGGGTATACAGGAACTACCAGCGTTATATGCGCGGCGCCCGCCTGGCGTACGGAATCAATCGTATTCAGAAGGCACATCAAATGGTCGTTTACAGAAAGCGAAAGTTTGTTTTTTCCGCCATTAAGACTTATAACTTCATGATTTTCCACATCCTGAAAAATAAACACATCCTTTCCGCGGATGGATTCGTTGATTTCTGTTTTAAATTCACCGTTTGCAAAGTAAGTGAACGATGTGTCAACTTTAAAAGTCGGAGCGCGGTACTTGTCAATTGCGCCACGGATAACAAGATCAGATGTCTCCAGGTCATTGTCAAGGTTAATCTTGTTGATAAGTTCTGATTTTTCAAGATTGTAACGTTTTGAAATGGCATCGTTTTTAAGGGTAAAACGATGTTTGTACATGTGTTTTAAATGTGTGATTACTGCATCTGCAAAGGCTTCTCCGCCAGGGCATGCAATAACCGCAAGCTCAGTTGGTTCTGAATACGGCATTCTTCAAACCTCTTTAATTTTGTGGGAGTAAAAAGATAATATCATTTTTCTTTATGCTATTCAATGTTTATCTTAAAAACACAAAGGCATCGTATGCGGCGTAAAGCAGAATCATTGCTATTCCGCAGGCGCGGTTCAGGCGGTATTTAGGGCGCGACATGAGCCATACCAGCGCGCTGAACGCAATCAGAATCACCGTGTCGAAAATGCAGGCGGAATCCACCGCAAGAGGTCTGATTGTCGCTGAGACCCCAAGTATGAACAGGATGTTAAAAATGTTCGAGCCGATTACGTTTCCCATGGCGATGTCATTTTCACCTTTCTTTGCCGCGATTATGCTTGTGACAAGCTCAGGAAGGCTTGTTCCGAATGCGACTACTGTAAGGCCAATCAGCGTGTCGCTCATTCCGGCGGCTTTTGCGATGTACGTCGCGCTTTTTACAACCATCTGGCCGCCTGCGATTACGCCTGCAAGTCCTGCGGCGGTAACAAGAACACTTTTTGCAACCGGCGATTTTTTTTCTTCAGAATTTTGGCAGGTTTCTTCTGTCTGGTTCGCAAGTGAATACGAAACCGTTGAATACATAAAGATTACAAAGAACAGAAGAAGCATGATTCCGTCTGCGCGCGAAATGATGTTCCTTGCCGCCTCCGGATCGAAAAATTTATCCGCGAACATAAGGAAAAGAGCGGCTGTAATTAAAATTGAAAAAGGGAAGTCTTTTTTCATCAGGGATTTTCCCATTTCCATAGGACTTATCGCCGCCGCGCAACCTGCAACAAGCATAAGGTTTACTATATTTGAGCCGACTACATTTCCTATGGCAATTCCTTCTACGCCCTGGATTGCGGAAGTGACGCTTACGGCAAGCTCAGGAAGGCTTGTTCCGAATGAAACTATCGTAAGACCTATGACAATTGAAGGAATGTTGAATGCTTTTGCGATTGCAGAAGCGCCGTCAACAAAAAAATCTGCGCCTTTTACCAGGAATGCAAATCCTGCGGCAAGAATAAAAATTTGAAAGAAAATCATTTTCGCCTCTCGGCAAACTATAGCACTTTAGGCGTTGATGGAAAAGAGCGCGCCCGGTTCAGGTCTTGCTCCGGCCACTCCGTTCGGAACTGAATCCGCGGCTTTTACAGCCTGCCTGATTTGCGTCTGGTAGTTTGTTATCATGGAGTCAATCTGCTCCGGCGTTGAATTTTTTACCGCGGCGGGAATTTTTCCGCTTTTTATTGAAGAAAGATGGTCAATCAGTGTGTTTAATATCTGGATTTTTGAAATGGAAATGCCGTTCTGTCCGTTTTTTGCGACAAAGCCGCCTTCATCTCCGGCGACAACTACCTCATCGACGGAGCCCGCGCCTGCATGGTCCGCTGACCCGCGCAAACACACAGAATCTCTCCGGGCAGGATTCGCCGCGCTGTAGTCGACGCTCCATGCGGAGCCGGTGACGCCGTCGATGGAACCTAGGACGATCATGACGCCGCGTTTCTGTTCGATCATGGTTCCGATCACGGCGCGGCAGAAGAAGAGGGCGCCCTTGAGGTTGACGTCGATGCCCCAGTCGAGCACTTCATACGGACGGCTCTGGAAGGGTTCGGGGCAGTTGAAGATGCGCCCGGCGAAACCTCCGGCGGTGTAGATCATGATGTCGACGGAGCCGCCTTTTTCCCTGGTGAAGGCGACGGCGTTTTCGATGTCTTCGACTTTGCGGACGTCGCACTTGACGCCGTAGGCGTTTCCGCCGTTTGCACGGATGTCCGCGGCGAGAGCTTCGACTTTTTCGCCGTTGACGTCGGCGAGAATGACGGTTGCTCCCTGTTTTGCGAGGTCCTGTCCTGCGAGCAGTCCCATTCCCGAGGCTCCGCCGACGATGATTGCGGTTCTTCCGGCAAAATTCTGTTCCGACATGGTCAATCCTTTCTGTTAGGAGTTTTCATGGAAGAATATACCCGTGTTCCCGCGCGAAAACAACCTGTTTTTTCTCTTTTTAATGAAAAAATGAATGAAAACGGAAATTATTTGCTTCAATTTTTTGTGTTTTTTGCAAATGAAGCAATCCGTCAAAGCCGTTTGTGGTCTTTGAGCACAAGCCCCGTTTCATCCTCCGCTCGGAGAATGTAGTAAAGCGCGAAGTCCTGGTCGTTTGCCCACGGGTCGAAAAATTCGCCGCGCCGGGCAGGAGCGATTTCGGAACCGTCCGGATTCAGCATGGTTACCGAATACGGATGCAGATAAGCGCAGGAAGCCGTGCCGTCCGGGAAGAACAGACACAGCAGATTGCGCAGAGTCTTTTGGGTCTGCATGCGGAGCGCGTCGTCGCCGGTTCCCTGCGCATGAAGGAGGGAAGCATAGGCGGAAAGACAGCTCCAGTAATGAAGCGTGTCGCCGTAGAGCGCCCGTTTGCCGAACCAGTAGCCGTCCCAGTGGCGGATCGGCAGACTGTTCCATTTGTGGTCGGGCTGGTCTCCGTTGAAACGCTTCAGAATTGCGGCGTGGTTCTTTGCCTCTTCAAGCAGCGCCGGATCCCGTTCGATGAGGTTGTAATACGCGGAGAGAATCGAGAGCGCGGGGGTGACAATCGTCTGTTCAAACCGCACTTCATGCGGCGGGTAAAGCACGCCGTTCGCGCGGATGTTTTCAACATGCGTCCGGACGAGTCCGGCGAGCTCGCGCGCCGTTTCGGTTTTGCCTGCGTCGCGGATCGCTTTGACGGCATCGGAAAAGATGCTGCCGTTCGGATAGAACTTTGCTCCGCCTTTGCCGTAGTAATCGCGCATGGAACGTTCGATCCAGACGAGATACCGGTCGTCTTTGTAAAGGCGGTACATCTCCAGCCAGAAGGTGATGAGCCACGGTGCGTTGTAAAGACGTTTGAACTTGGCGTTCTTGCCGATGTTGTTGCAGACTTCTCCCGTTTCGGTGTCGAAGACCTCGCGGAGAAGGAACTGTTCGAACAGCTTCAGCGATTTTTCCATTTCATCGTCGTGTTTCCGCTGGAGGCGGCGCGCGATGAGCAGTCCCATGCCGAAACGTTCGCGGCAGGCGTTGTGGTCGGCATTCGCATAGTCGAAATACGGCGCGTTTTCTTCGCAGTCGTAGATCAGATACGCGCCGCAGAGCGGGCTGCGCGGGTCGGTCATCTGCTGCTTGCGGATGATGAAGCGGATCCGGCGGTCGACAACCGTTTCCAGATCTTCCGAAACAAATCCGTTCGCACGGAAGACACGTCCGTTGATCCGGAATTCAAACTTGTGTTCTCCGGTTTTCTCCGGCGCATAATCGACAAGAACGGAACTGTCTTTGATGCGGAACGGAATTTTGTTTCCGTTGCAGAAAACTTCCGCCGTTTCCGGTTTTGAGGCGCATTCCGCCGTGATGCGAAACCGTTCATCCGGAAAGATGGTTTCCTGTTCAAACGAAAGATACGCAGAGTTTGGTCGTTTCAGCAGTTCATGCCTGAACGCGCCCGCCGGAAACGCGGCGAGCTCCCACTCCAGAACCTTTGTTTCGCCGGGGAGAAAGTGCGACGGAGCGGGATGCAGAATGAAATCTCCGCGGTCGTTGCTGATCTCCTTCGCAACACGGCGGACGCTGTACGAGTCAAGCGACCCCTGCATCAGAATGAGTGCGAGTTCGGTATGAAATTCACCCATTTTGAGCGCATGAACGTATGAGTTTTCGCCGCCGCACCAGAGATGCGCGTTGCAGCGGCGCTTTTCGCAGGTTCCGGCATCGGTGTAGTTGTCGTTGAATGTGGCGAAGACACCGAGTTCGCCGCGCTGGAAATAGAGATCGTATGGGGCGGTGTTGCGGAAAATGAAGCGTTCCCGCAGAAAATCGCCGCCCATGCTGCGCTCAACAGTCAGCTCAAGGACGCCGCGGCGGTAGCGGGAAACGGCTTTGCCGTCTTTCTGCTCCGCTCCGAGGTACTCCATTCCTGAGGGAACGCCCCAGGTCCCGAGACCTTCGATCCAGTTCATGCGGTCGGCGTCGTTCTTGAGAACAAGCGATTTCAGACCTCCGTTGTCTGAATTGAATTCAACTGTGAATTTGCCGTTTTCCATATTCTTCAACTCTCCCGCGTGTGCGCCGATTACAAGACTCAATACAGCAAAGAGAATGCCGGTTTTCAACTTCATTCCGCACCGAAAACGTTTTTGACCGCCTGCAGAAATCCGTAGCCGTACTGCGTGTCGGGTTCGAGATACGCGCCTTCGGTCCACTCGTTCCAGCAGGAGAGTTTGACCATCTGGCCGCGGGATTCTTCGGAGGCGAGAACGTCTTTGGCGAACTGGAGCTCTTCCTGGAAGCGTTCCGGTGTGTTGTTGATGACTACCGGACCGAACGGATAGTTGCGGTTTTCGAACATATCCGACTGCACCGTGCGCGGGGAGGAATCCCAGCCGGTCAGGACATTGGGATTGAAGGCGCACTTGAGATACTTGTTGAACACAAGCGGAATGTAGTGGTTGTTCTTTGCCCATTTCGCATAGTCGGTCGCGGGGAAATCATCCTTGTAGCCCCAGCCGTACGAGGTGATGCTGTCGACTGTGAGGGTCTCGATGAAGTGATTGATTTCGGTGAAATCGTGTTCCGGCGATTCGAGAGCGCGCCAGACATTCGGGAGCGCTTCGAAGACGGTGGAGATGTGCAGTTTGCCGAGCCCCGCCTTTTCGACTTTATCGCGGAATTCGCGGATGAGCGCGGCGGCGGTATCGAGTCCGCCGACTTCTTCAACGAGTGCGCCGAGACGGTAGAGCATGAAGTAGAGCGAGCCGTCGGGAAGACGCAGATAGTTCGGTTTCCCGAGGAAATTTTTGATGCAGTAGTCCGTGCAGTCGCGGAAGGTTTTGGGATCGACTGCGCCGCTCCAGTTGATTTCCGCCGGTTTCCAGTAGCTTCCGGGATGCGCGTAGATCGGGTTGTGATTCGCCCACATGATGGCGAATTTGATATCTTCGCAGTTCGGCGCTTTGAGGAAGCCCTCTTCGAGTGCGCGGTGGCGGTACGGGCCGTCGGAGAACCAGTACCAGTCCCAGATGAACGCATCGATCCCGTACGCTTTTGCTGCGGAGATTTTCTGCGCCATCACATCGGGTTCGGATTCATCCTGATATCCCCAGAGGGGGACTTTCGGCTGCTGATGTCCGGGAAAACGGGGCGTGGCGTACTGTGCGACGCGCCATTCGGTCCATCCTTTTCCGTGGAGTTCTTCGACGCGCGGGTCGCAGTGCCAGTTCGGGAAGTAGTAAGCTGCAACAACCGGTTTCTGTTTCATGATGAGAGTTCCTTTCTGTCAGCGTTCCAGTTCGTAAGCGAAAACCGCTTCGGGGAACGCAAAGTTGTCAAGATTCAAAATGTTTTTTCCGTTTTCTTCCGTCACCGGGAGTGATCCGATGCGCTCACCCGCGCAATTCAGGGCATAAGCTTTCCATTCGCCTTTGAGATTCAGGGCAACTTTTGCGATTCCGTGCTGAGCAAGGAAGGGCGCTTTGCCCCAGTTCTCCAGACGGTCGCAGTCTTTGGTTGCGAACTCCATGCCGGTCGCCTGGGTGTTGGTGAGATGAATCAGAGTGAAACGCCGGGCTTCGGCGAGAGTCTGCGCATCCACGGGAAGCAGAGCGAAAACTCCGAAGTCGTTTTTATTTTCGACGGAGAAATTTTTGCCGTCGAGTTTCCGGACGGTTCCGGTTGCGAGCACTTCTCCGCCCGGTGCGGTGACGCGGAAGGTTTTCTGTTTGCGGATGAGTTCAATCTGACCTCCGGGCGCGGTGAAGCGTCCGGTTTTCGCATCATAGCATCCTTTCGGGAGCAGACCGGCTTTGAGCAGATTGTCAATCAGATCTTTTTTCGCCGGAAAGGTTTTCTGTGATTGAGCGGAGCCGATGCCGAGATTGATCAGCGCGGCGTATTCCCCTTGTGCGGGGAGTTCTGCGACGAGTCCGATCTGAGCGAGGAACCCGAGGTCGTTGAACGGAAGCGGGCTCTCCGTGTCGCCGTCTTTGCGGAACGGATCTGTTGCAATTCCGGCGAAGCGCGTTTCCGCCGGACGGATTCCGGCGTTCAGGAAGAGCTGTGCGCCGATTCTCTGCGAATACGCTTTGACCGGGTCGTTGGTGATGTCAAAGAAACCTGCGGTGTGGGTCGGCTTCTGTGCATACGGCAGCCAGTGCGCGTAGGCAAACGGGAAGAGTGCATCCCAGCTCTGGAACGCTCCGTACGCCGCCATCAGCGCGGGACCGACGGCGCGGTAGAGGTTCGGATTCGCATACCCGAATTCGGTTACCGTGAAGCCTTTGCCGTACAGACGGGAAGGGAAGAGCCGGTCGGGGATTCCGGAGAGCGCGCCGAGCACATTCCGCTGATCCGCAAGAACCGGCAGCTTCCAGGGCGTTTCCGCAAAACGGGGATGATCCCAGTAGCCGTGGTTGTCGACAAAGTCGTAATGCTTGCGGTCGGCGGAAAGCGTGAGATTGTTGCGGTAGTTCTGATCGGAAAGAAGCGTGCCGCATCCGATTTCCCGCAGAGCCGCCTTCATCTCTTCGAAGCGCGTGACGGCGCGGAATGAGATGAACTGGTCGAACGTTTTGTCCGGATTGGATTTCTTCCATTCCGCGAATTTCTCCCGGTACATTTTTTCGCTTCGCGGAGTTGCGCCCCAGACGCGTCCGGGATTCGCTTCGTTGACGAGCGAAAGAGTGATGAGTGCGGGATCGTCCTTCAGCGCGAGCCCCGTGTAGGGGTTGACGTGTCCGAGAAATTCGCCCGCCCAGCGTTTCCATTCATTGAATACGCGGTCGTCGATATAGAACAGCGCTTTGTATTCGCGCACGTTCGAGATTTTCCCCAGATCGCCGAGCTCCGGCGCGGAGATGTTGTTGCGCGAGACGTAAATGTCCGTGGTGTAATAGATTCCGCGTTTTTTCAGACAGCTCGCCAGGTAGTCGAACTTGTCCATGTTCGCGGCGTTGAGCCGGTCCGGAGCTTTCCCCGTGTGGTCGAAAAGCACGTCGTCGTGATGATGAAACCGGATGATGTTGAAGCCGAAGCTGGCAAAACGGTCCGCCATTTCCTCCGCGAGTTTTTTGTCGGGAATCTGGCTTGTTCCGACCAGATTCGGTCCGTAGAAACGGACGGTTTTTTCCGGACTGTCGCGGAAGACAAAGTTCCCGTCCGCGTTCAGAATGACCGGTCCGTATTTGCCTGCGGGAGCATCAATGATGGAGGAAAGGTCGAGCGCGCTTCC
>OQVL01002308.1_pt1 | contig 11658 bp, 7 predicted proteins | sample 1691501 | NCBI WGS metagenome assembly OQVL01 (sample SAMN03418253, study PRJEB22391) | human gut metagenome | biome: human-gut; feature: organic feature; material: feces | host: Homo sapiens | place: Tanzania | collected 2013-01
AAGTTGTCAAAGGCCCAGTTGAAGAGCAGGTTCGTGTCATAGAAACTGTAGGTCCGGATTTCGCCGTCGTCCAGCGTCACCCGGTCGCCGCCCAGCACCACGCTGAAGAGCACCATCCACACGATCGTGGGCACGGTAAAGTGCGTGTTGGTCAGCCATTCCAGCAGGAGGGTCAGCAGCGCCGATACGCCCGCAATCAGCACAAACGCATTGCCGACCGCCTTGCGCACGCCGGCAAGGACAATCAGGCAGTCATCGTAACCACAGCAGAAGAATTCCTCCCCTACGTCGACCAGGTCGTCTCCGTTCTTGACAGAGGCACCAAAAAAGACGCTTTCGGTTCCGCCGTCTACGGCGCGGGATACAAATGGAAAGTTTACTGGCCGAAGTACCGTCACGGCAAAGAGCTTCAGCTTCCTGCCGACGTCATGCTCTCCGGAACCGGCAGCCACTTCGCCGACAACGGCGCTCTCTGGCTCAAAGATGACCTCGATGATGTCGATTACGCGCTCGACTGGATCAAATATTTCGACCGCCCGCTCCCGCAGGCTCAGGTCACCTTCCGTTACTACTCCGTCCGCGAAAGCACCCTCCGCGACGTCGGTATCGACTACCTCGCATGGAAGAACGGTCCGGGTCTGAACCTCGTTGACTTCGCGTTCAGCTCCGGCAGAGTTGCATGGGACAAGGTTCTCATGACCGCCGCGAACACCGGCAGCGCGCTCTCCTGGGCATACGGCGGCATCTTCACCGCTCCGGCCTTCGACCTCAGCTTCATCCGTCTGCTCCAGCAGTCCGGCGGAGCCAAAATCGTTGCTTCCGCCACGATCAATGTTCTCAACAACCAGGCTCCCGCCACGATTTCTCTGACCCCGACCTACAACGCGCAGGTCAAGAATCCGGAAGATCACACCTCCTCCGTCGTCGCTCTTGAAGGCGCTCCGGAATTCAACGTCACCATCGCCGCTCCGACCATCTGCTTCTTCACGGAAGATAAAGACGTGAACGACATGGGCTGGATTCCCTCCGACAAGGCGTTCTACGACAGAAACAGCGGCAGCTTCGTTTTTGCCTGCGACATCACCTCCACCGATCCGGTCGAAGCCAACAACTACGGTACGCAGATTGCCAGCACGGCAAATACGTTCACGGACTGGAAAACCATCCATTTCGGCTGCGAGCAGGTTCTTACCAAAGCGGTCCGCGAATTTGATGTTGAACAGACGATCGGTGTTCCGTTCCTCTGCCAGCTGCCCGTTCTGAAATACATCTTCGGAACAACCACCACCATGAAGGAAAAGAATTACATCTTCGTGACCGTGGAAGCAAATCTGGTTTATCCGGATACTGTTGCCCAGAAGTAATCGGAAACATTGACATTTAAGGATTTATCATCATGAATAAATATTTTCTGACTGCACTTTCCGCTGCTGTCCTTTCCACCGGAGCGGCTTCCGCTCAGGATCAGAACGTTACGCTGAATCCGCCTCCCATGGGCGGCGACCTCGCCACCGGGGCGTATGCTCCCTCCCGCATTGAAACCAAACTCAATGTCGACATCAAGGATGGCACCAAAGCCGTTCATTTCATCCGCGACAACAACGACCCGTTCGTGGTCACCAAAGCATACGTCATCAAGAATGCGGACCCCTATATCCTTCGCGGCGTTCTGAAGACGATTGTCGCTCCGACGATTGCCGAAAAGCCGGTTGCGCTTGAATCCATCAAATACGTTGACGGCTCCAATGTGCTGCTGGTTTCCGCTGAAGAATACCGCTTCAAAAATGCCGGAAACGGAATGCCCATGGACGAAGTCATTGCCATGCTCGACCAGAAGGGTCTTCCCAACAGCTCCGGAACCATTGATATGGCGTACTTCCCGAAGTACAACCCCGCTTCCGTGCTGTACCGCATGATGGAAGAAAGCGGCATGGGTGTTTTCTCCGGGTCGGAATATGACAAAAAGGCGTTTACCCCCGGCAACGGCGGCGTTCGGGCGGATATGCTCAACTATGCCGTGATTGACGACAAAATGAACGCCCTGATCATGACGGCTCCGGGCTACAACATGAAGGAAACCCTCAACTTCCTGAAGGAAGTCGATACTCCCGCTGCGGAAGTTTACTTCAATTACAAACTCGTTGAAGTCTACGCGGAAAACGACCAGAAGCTCGGTCTTGACTTCCAGGCATGGAAGAACAATGACGGTATCGACCTGTTCTCCGCCGGCGGCAAATACGGCACCAACTGGGCGGGCGGTCTCACCCCGAACAACGGCTACCGTTTCGCCGAATTCTACAACTTCAACCCCAAGTGGAACACGAAGTACCTTGACTTCCTGACCACCTGCGGCAAAGCGAAAGTTGTTTCCTCTGGCGCACTCCTCGTCGCCAACGGCGGATCCGCGTCCGTTGCTCTCACCGACGGTATCTTCTCCGTGGTCCTCAAGGATCTCGAAAAAGACGGCATCCTCCCGACGGTCAGCGAAAACGGAAAAGGCGCGTATGTCAAACGCATGACCAAACCCGCCCTGGACAAAAACGGCAATCCGGTTGTGGATGCGAGCGGCAAGCCGCTTTCGGTCGGCGACATCATTGACAAAATCATCAATGAGAGCGCTTATGCCATTGAAAACCGCGGCGGCAAATCCCAGAACACGGAAGCTGTGGAAGGCGGCAATTTCTTCCAGATGAACCTCACCGGCGGAGTCTACGGCAAAGCGGTCAATATGAACGTGTCCCTGAACTCCACTTCTCTGATCGGCTGGACCGGCGAAGGCAAAGCCAGATTCGCGAAATCCTCCTATGCCACCGATATTCAGGTCGGCAAAGAAGCGAAGGACTTCGTGGTCGGCGGCATCACCAAAACTTCGGTTGTCCGCAGTGTTTCCGGTGTGCCTCTGCTGAAAGACCTTCCGGTCATCGGCTGGCTTTTCTCCACCGAATCCGACATCGTCAAGAAATCCCAGTTCGTTCTTGTTGCCACGGTTGAAGTCATCGAACCCGATGCCAACATGAAGAAAGAAACCAAAGACGAACTTTCCAAGATTGCGGAAAAAGTCAACAAGGCGGAAAAATGCCCGGCTTCCACTCTCGGTTATCAGCAGCTCCTGCTTGATTCCGACAATTGACAGTCCGGTCATTTGAAATGACTTGCAAAGCAGACACGGTTGAATGGATCGTGTCTGCTTTTTTTTGAAATTCCGGAAAACACTGCTGAACATCAGGTGCTTCCGGCTGGTCTATTGATCTGCAGTATTGAAAAAGTGAATCTTCAAAAAGGAATCAGAGAATGAAATTCGGAATCAGACTTGCAGTCTGTACGGCGGCAGTGATTTTGACGGCGGCATCTTCCGCCTGTACCTCCCTTGAAATACAGGATAATCCGGAAAGCAGACCGGAACAGCCGCAGAAAATCGTGGGCAAAGAACTTCTGGAGGCATTTATCCGCAATGATGCGGACGCGTTCCTGAATCAGTATCCGGAAGGGCTGCGTAAGAATTTCAGCAGAAAAGGCTTCGAGCAGTCCAGAAATGCCATGCTGGAAAAATTGGGCAACCCGGTTTCTTATCGTTTCGTGGCAAATCTGGAACATCCCGTATTCACGGTTTCGATTTGGACAATCCGTTTTGAACGCGACAATGCGGATAAAACCGGGAAGGTATATCAGGATATGGTATTTCGTGCCATCGCTGGCGAACTTGACGGAAAAAGCATTCTGATGAATCAGAATTTTTTCCTGGATGATGCTGTCGATCTGACTGCGGCAAAACTTCCTGCCGGTAAAAAGAATCAGCCGGAACAGCCGCAGAAACGCGTAGGCAAGGAATTGCTGGATGCGCTTGCCGATAATGATGCAAAAATGTTTCTGAATCAGCTTCCGGACCGTATGCGTCTGGAATTTGGTAAAAAGGATTTTGAACAGACCCGGGAATCCATGCTGAAAGAATTGGGCAACCCGGTGTCGTATCAGTTTGTGATGAATCTGGAGCATCCGGTATTTACGGTTTCGTTATGGAAGATTCGTTTTGAGCGGAACAGTGCGGATCGGACGAAAAAGATTCATCAGGAAAAGATGTTCCGAGTGGTGAAAGGGGAAGTGAACGGGAAGGAAGTTCTGTTGAATTTCCATTTCCTCTGACTCTCCGGGACAGGAAAGAAGTGTCTGGGAATTTGCACCATTCCGCGAAGTTTGCAGGTGTGCGAATGAGATTCGGCCGGTCCTTGCGCCGCGCCGGATTCATTTCGTCCGCGCGTCAACCTTGCGGAAACTGCCTCAGCGGTATCCACTCAAACTGCATCACGTAATGGCAAAACAGCTGCAAGATGAAACACGCAGCTGTCAGAAACAGGAAAATATGATTCTTTCTTCCTTCCGCCTTGCACAGGATATTATAGATTCTGCCGTCGGGGAAAGAACAAAACGCATAGAACGGCAAAGATGAAAAAATCCAAATTGAAACAGCGGTTCCCAAAAAGCTGGAGTGCAATGCCATTGTCAAATCAAGCCGGCAGCACCATACGAACGATCTGATCCCGCCGCAAAACGGACACACGAAGCCGCTGTGTCCCAATCCCGGAATCATATGCGTCCAGGCGGGAAGTGCGCCTTCCGACAAATCTGTTTTCAAGCAAGAACAAACGATTCCCGCCAGAATAACCCCCAGACGGAAAAGGAATTTCCGCCTGGGTTCACATAGTACAATATTTACCAAAGGCAATGCCAGATATCAGAAGAATTGCCATTGACCTACAGTTTCGCCGTTTTCCAGCCGCTTTCCGATTTTATAAGCATCGATCATGGCGGCGATCCAAATGGGCAGACCCAATATGCCGGCGGTTACGGTGGACAAAACAATACCTCCGAGAAGGATTGCGACTCCTTTCATGATTTGTCCGAGATACATCTGACCAAGTCCAATGACCAGGCAGGATAGTATTGTTGCCGTGGATGCCGATTTCCCATTATTCCGGATAGGTTCGTTATTGCTGCCGCCTCCGGCGGCAACCGCGGCTCCGCAACTCAAGCATACTGTCTGCTCCGGTTTTACGGCATTGCCGCAATTCCCGCAAAACGCTTTGCCTGTTGCCGGCGGACAGCCGCAGCTCAGGCAAATTGCGGCATCCTGATTGACTGGCTTACCGCAATGGCGGCAAAAAGAAACGCTTCCCATACTGTCTTCTCCTTGTCTTATTGGTGATGCTCCGGAATCATCCGCGGGTAACCTCTCCCCGCCCCATAAATTCCGGACCTTGAGCATAATATAGTTTCGCCGTTCTGAAATGTCAAGCACAAAAAAATATTTCAGCATTATTCATGCGCTCGGATCTGACAGCGAATCTGCCGGAAAGCACCGGATTCATCCTTTTTTTGTCATTCGCGGCTTGCGTTTCCGGCTTGAAATGCTAAATTACCGATGTTGCAGAGCCAATTTCAAAACGTTTTGGCTCATCTTGTTAAAAAGTTGTTTTTTCAGCGCCAAACCATTTTTGACGCCTCAACTGTGTTTTTTTTCTTGAAAAAACCGCGAAAAATCATGTTTCAGGGCATAGGAAATCCGGTTGCTGCACACAATGCTCATTTCCATATCATTCCGAATGACGAAAACAGCTCTTTCCCCGCAGAAATGTTTGCATCCGCCGGGAAAACCATGCCTCATTGAACAGACACCGGATACAGGATATTCTGACTCGCACATGCGAAGATTTGATGGCCGATACGGTTGGAATGTTCAAAGATTTCTGTTTTCAGGTTGTGCAGGAGACCGCATAAAAGCCGAAGACAGTCACTGACTGATTACGGAAAGAGTGCTCTCTGTTTCCTTTCTGCCGGGGGATGACTTGATTTCAGCTTCCCATAGTGTATATTGAGTGCGTATGAACACAGAAAAATGAAAAAGGACATTTTTTATCTAATGTACCGTGCAAAGATTCCGGCTTTGACTGCTGAAATTGAACGGCGGATCCGCAGACAGATTTATTCTAAAAAACTGCCTGCCGTTTCATCATTGCAGAAAGAATTCCATGTTGCAAAACAAACTGTGACCGAGGCAGTGCGTGTACTTGCTGAAATGGGAATCGTCACATCTTCCAGCCGGCGGACGGGAATGCAGATTTGCCGTGAAAATTTGCGTCCGGGTTCCATTGCGGTCATTTCAAGAGATGAATGTCTGCTCCGGAGATCAAAACTGGTTCGTGAGATCACGGCAGACGGATTGACTTGTTGTCCGCTGCTTCTTTCCAAGACGCCGATGCTGCGTTCTTCGCTTCCTGATGACTTGAAGGGTGTCTTATTCATCAACAGTTCCCTAACTGTCGAATGGGCGGAATTTTTGCAGGCAGAAAAAATCCCGCTGGTCTCCTGCAATGAACTCTTTTCCTCACCGAGGGTCGATATGGTAGACTATGATATGGATCAGAATCTGACATATCTCATGAATGAGCTGATCCGGCAGGGGTACAAAAGAATCGGATTGTTTTATTCAGGACTGCTGGAAGGATTCAATGACATTTATTGGCGCGAATTCCGGCAGCTGAAAAAACGGTTCAATCTGTTGAGGGAACCCTACGACGATATCCGGGTCAACTGGTCGGATGATTATCTGGATAAACTGAAATATACGTTCCGCCAAATGAAGCGTCTGCAAAGTTTTCCGGAAGTAATGATCTCCTTCTACTATATAGAGGACCTTCTGCAGCAAGCCATAGAGGAAACGGACATCATCTTTCCTGATTATTTTCATATACTTATGATCCGTCCGAATTCAAAACCACCTCATTCTCGTTTTCCCAGGGTGGATACTTTTCATGTCTCTGAGAGAAACATAAATTCGTGGATTCCCGGATATGGACGTCTGCGTGAATTAATATTTTCAACTGCACCCCAGATGCCGGAACTGCGTCTCGTCCAAAGAAGAGTCCGAATTGATGCTCCAGTGAAAAAAAACTGAAGCGGATTTTTATCCTATCTTGAAGCATATTTTCCTGTTTTTCACCTATTGAAAAAAAGGTGGAATATACTATATTTGCAAATGAAACGATAATCTGACAGGAGATATTACATATGGCTGACACAGAAATTGACAAACTGCTCAGGACATTGACGGTTGAGACATTTTCACGCAAGGATCTGGATCCGTGGGTTCGCGAATGCCGTGATATTTATTCGCCGGGGCACCGCGACGCATTCATTGGGAACGGACTGATCGGACTGCGCGTTCCCCCCGAAGGGGAACCCTCCGTATATCCGACCTTCAAAGCTGTTAAGATGGCACCCGGCGGTACGCAGATGTACGGACTCTGGGATGAAAACGGAAATGTTCCGGCGTTCAATTTCATGGGGCTGCGCCTGACGCACGGCAGGATGGTATTCCGCCGTGACAGCGGGGCTATCACAGGATATGCACAGAAACTGGACTGGCGCAATGCGACAGTGACCACGGAATGCGACTGGCATCACTGGGGCGGCAAGGTTCACATCAGGATCGTGACCTGGCTTTCCCGTTCACGACAGAATACCGGCTGCGTGGAAATGAGTCTGACCAGCGATTATGATACCGGATTCTGCATTTATGATATTGTGGACGGAAGTTTCATTCCGGAACATTCGCCGGTAAAATATAAATTGTTTGCCAGCCATGTCGTGCCGAAGGTCATAAGCTCGAATTTCGGCGGACGGCATGTCGCAGCGGCGACCGCTGTAACTGTCGACGGCGAACCTGCCCCGGGCGAAGTGGAACTTATCCCGGACGGATATCAGCGTGAGATTGTTGTGATGCTCAGGAAGGGCGAAACGCATACCGTTGCCAAATACGCATCCATGGTCACGGACGAATATGTCAGCGATCCGGTCAATGCGGCGGCGATGGCGGTGAACAGTGCGATGTCGAATCCTGCAAAGTTCCGTGCCGAACATGAGGCTGCATGGGCAAAGCTCTGGGAACACCGGATCGAAGTCGATCATCCCGGCGTGCAGATGCTCGCCAATGATGCATTGTATCATTTGTACTGCAATGTCGATGAAAACGGGAAAGGCTGCGTGCCTGGACCTGCAGGTCTGAGCGGCAATGCGTGGAGCGGACACATTTTCTACGATGCCGATACATGGAGTTTTCCGCCGGCCGCACTGATGAACCCGGGAATGGCGTCGAATTATGTGAAATACAGAGTCTCGACTCTGCCGGGGGCACGCCGCAATGCCGCCGCAAGCGGTCTGGACGGTGCATTGTTCCCGTGGGAAGGCGGCAAGTCCGGCGATGAACTGGTTCCGGGGCTGATCTATTCCCTGCAGCATCACATCAATTCCGACGTAGTCCAAGCTGCCTGGAACTACTATTTGGCCAGCGGCGACGAGGATTTCATTCGGAACGAGGGCGCGGAACTGATTCTTGCAGTTGCGGATTTCTGGGTGTCGCGAGTTGTTTACAATGCGGAAAAGGACCGTTATGAGATCCTCAAGGTCTGCTGTCCCGATGAGATCGCACACGTGCAGGACAACAATGCGTTTACCAATTACGGGGCAAAGGTCACGCTTTTGCTGGCGGAAAAACTCGTGAAGAAAATCGGCGGAACAGTCAATCCGAAATGGCGCGAAATTGCGGAAAAACTCTGGATCCCGTTCGACGAAAAGAATCAGCGTATCATTGAGTATGAAGGCTACAACGGCCAGACCATCAAACAGGCGGACGCCATTCTGCTGATTTATCCGATGGAAATGCCGCTCTCCGCAGAGGCGAAGAAAAATACCTGCGAATATTACCGTGCAAAATACGAGGCGCAGAAGATCATGATGAGTTCCGCCATCCACGGAATCATTGATGCAGAGATCGGCGATACGGAATCGAGCTGGCAGATGTTCCTGGACCTGCTTAAACATTTCCGTGGCGATTATCTGCTCGTTTCGGAGTCGCCTGTCAATGAAACGATGTCTCTGCTGACCGGTCTGGGCGGCATGATGCAGCTGCTCATGATGGGGTGGGGCGGTTTGAGACTGCACGAGGCGAAACTGGATGCAAAACCATCGCTCCCTGCTGAGATCAAATCTCTAAAGATTCTCGGGGTGCATTACAGAGGTGAATGCTATGATTTGGCGGCAGATCATTTCGGATATAAATTAGAAAAACAACAAAGCAGGAGAAAGGAATTTTAAAAATGAACAAGACAAAAAACATCTTCTCATTGATCGAACTTCTCGTGGTGATTGCTATTATTGCCATTCTGGCGGGAATGCTCCTCCCGGCACTGCAGAGGGCAAGAGACATGGCCAAGGATATCTCCTGTAAAAACAACAGCAAACAAATCGCGCTGTCCCTGATCCAGTACTCGCACGATTATCAGGGAAACCTGCCCGGTTATTCGCATGACGGCAGCCACAAATGCTGGGTCGTCACCTACCTGAAATACGTGACGGGCATTGAGGATGTCCGTCCGAAATTCGATATTCAATACACTGGCGCAGCAGAATGGCGCAAGGAGTTGCGCGATCCTTTCTGGAACCATGGTGATTCCGTCGCTGCACGCAGAAATAATATAGCCTGCTACATGAGTTCGACTTATATCCTCAATAGCGCCATTGCTCCGAATGAAGCGGGAACCGCTGTCGTATATACTGGTTCCGTAAAACCCGTCAAGATCGACAATGTTCCAATGTCAAGTTCGATCTATATGCTTCTGGAATCCCCGAAATGGTGTTATTTTCAGCTCGGCAACGTCCAGCTGAATCAGCTTCATGAAAAGCACCGCAATATTATGAATATCTCGTTTGTCGACGGACACGTCGGCAGTGAGAAATACACAAAAGTCTGGCGCTATACGGTCGGGGGCGGAGCGATCAGCACCAATTACAAATATCTGCCCTGGCGTTCTGACGAAGGAAGTTCTCTTTAACTGAAAGGGTTCATGTCATGATCCGTTTACTGATCGTTTTGTCAGGCTTTTTCACCCTGGCGTTGTCCGCGCAGATCTCTATTGCCGTTGGAGATAAAGCGGATTCTCTGGAAAAGATGGCTGCTGCTGAATTGTCGGAACATCTTTCGGCCGCTGTCGGGAAAAAGATTCCGGTCGTGACCGGAAATCCTGCAGGAAAAGTGATCTACGTCGGCTCGCATCCGCAGGCTGTGAAGATCGCCGGCAATAAGAAATATGACAAGGAAGAGTGGGCTGTTATGGCGGACGGCAGGGATCGTCTTGCCGTGACCGGCGGCAAGCCCCGCGGCGTGATCTATGCCGCATACGAATTCCTCGAATCGCAGATGGGCGTGATCTGGCTGGATGAGTGGAGCACGCACATCCCGAAAGTCGCTGAAATCACTTGGCCCGCAAATCTGAAGATGAGCGGAAAACCGGCTTTCCTCTATCGCGGAGTCTATGCATATTTCGGTGCTCCGCAATACCTGTTCTACAGATTTCTTGCGCGCAACCGTCAGAATCATTTCCATGACCGCAGGATCAATTCCGGTGAAGCGTTTGCACGGGGGGTTTCTTCCGTAACCGGTTCGCCGCGTGCCTGCCATACATTCTTCCAGTATTCGGAAGACTGGTCCAACGAGGATGAGAAATGTTTCTCCTGGTCCGACGGGCAGAAAAAATACCTGCGCGCAAAAAACAGTTCCGGTCCCGGACAGGTCTGCCTGACAAATCCCCGGACGTATGAACTCTTTATGGCAAAACTCCGGAAATACATCGCGCATGATGGAAAATTTTACCCGGCGGGATACCGTCCGGAAATCTACTGCATCATGCCGAACGACAATAACGGAGACTGCCGCTGCGCGAACTGCATGAAGGCTGCTGCACGGTACGGACGCAGCGGCATCCTGCTTAATTTTGTCAACCGGATGGCCCGTGAGATCCGCATGGATCATCCGGATCTGAAGATCATGACGATGGCGTATATGGATGCCAAGATGCCGCCGAAGAATGTCAAGGCGGAACCGAACGTGATCGTTGAGATCGCGCTGCTGGGCGGCGAGTATTCCGGTGAAAGCCGTCAGACGCACCGTTCCTATAATCATCCGTGCAATGCGATGCAGCGCAAATTGTTCGAGGACTGGAGCAAGGTCGCTTCGCTCGGTGTGTGGGATTACTGGGTCCTTTATGCGGAACGCGGAAGATATCCCGCCACCAATGCAGTGAATATCGTTGAAAACCTCCGTTTCTATAAAAAAATGAAAGTGGATTTCATGTTCGCGGAATGTGAATGGGAACAGTACACGAGTCTCCATGCTCTGCGACTGTGGCTCGGTCTGCGCATGATGAATAATCTGGAACTGGACGAACAGAAAGAGATCGACCGCTTCCTGAATGCCTATTACGGAAAAGCGGCTCCATATGTGCGTCAGTATCATGATATGCTTCAGAAAGGCAACAGCAGTGTCAAAGGTTCTCTCTGCGATCTGCCGCTGAACCGCAGAACAGATCTGGACGTCGGATTTTTCCGCAAGGCTGAACAACTCTTTACAGCTGCCGAAAAAGCAGAAGCCGGAAATCCGGCGATCCTTGAACGTCTTGGACGTGAACGCATTTCCATTGACCTCGCCCGGATCGACAAACGCAGCCAGCTTCCTGCTGATCTGCAACCATCCGTCAGGGAAGCCGCGGAACGTTTCAAAAAGAATTATACGGCGGTTCTTAGCCAGATGAATACGGTCCTGAAACGCAT
>OQVL01002310.1_pt1 | contig 11654 bp, 5 predicted proteins | sample 1691501 | NCBI WGS metagenome assembly OQVL01 (sample SAMN03418253, study PRJEB22391) | human gut metagenome | biome: human-gut; feature: organic feature; material: feces | host: Homo sapiens | place: Tanzania | collected 2013-01
TCTGATCTGGAAGCCGTCAACGTCGGCATCGGTACAGATGATAATCTTGTTGTACCTGAGAAGGTCAAGATTGAACTGCGCAAGACCCTTCATCGCCTTGCTCTTGACCTCAACGCCGCAGCCGAGAACCTTAATGAGATCGGTTATAATCTCGCTTTTAAAGATTCGGTCATACTCAACCTTGAGGCAGTTGAGTATCTTGCCTCTGACGGGCATAAGCGCCTGAAATTCGGAGTTTCTCGCCTGCTTACAGGCGCCGAGAGCGGAATCACCCTCCACAATGAAAAGCTCACGCTCGCTTGCGTCCTTGGTTCGGCAATCGACGAATTTCTGAACACGGTTTGCAAGATCGTTTGAGGTTGAAAGCGTCTTTTTAAGGCTCTGACGGGTTGTCTCCGCTCTAACACGGCTTCTCATATTGACAAGCACCTGATTTGCGATCTTCTCTGCTTCCGTCCTGTTCTCGATGAAGTAAATTTCAAGCTGGTGCTTGAAGAAATCCGTCATCGCTTCCTGAATAAATTTATTTGTAATTGCCTTTTTTGTCTGATTTTCGTATGATGTCTGAGTTGAGAACGAGGAAATAACAAGGATCATACAGTCCTCGATATCCTCAAATTTAATCTTCGGATCGCTCTTTACGTATTTTCCGTTCGCCTTGAGATAAGCGTCAATCTGATAGGTAAAGGCATTCCTGACCGCCTTTTCGGGAGCGCCGCCGTGCTCAAGCCAGCTCGAGTTATGGTAATATTCCTTGAGCTGATTTTTATTCGAGAAGCAGAGCGCCGAATTGATGAGCACCTTATAATCACTGAGGTCGTCACGGTCACGTCCGACCCTTTCGGCTTGCCACGTCTGAATGCCCGTCATTGCGTTCTCGCCGGCAATCTCCTTGACGTAATCCGTAATGCCGTCCGTGTAGCAGTATTCAAAGGTTTCAAACTGAGTCTTGTTAAGCTGATTCCTGAGGATGAACTTAACGCCTGCATTGACTATCGCCTGACGCTTGATCGTGCTCTGATAGTATTCAAGCGGAATGTCGATATCGGTAAAGACCTTGAGATCCGGGCGCCATTTTATACGGGAGCCTGTGTCCCTCTTGGTGTACTTTTCCTTTTCCATCTCGCCGACTGCCTTGCCCTTTTTGAAATTGAGCTTGTAACACCAGCCGTCACGGTGGATTTCCGCCTCCATATATTCCGATGCAAACTGAGTTGCGCAAAGTCCGAGGCCGTTAAGTCCGAGGGAATACTCATAGCTTCCGCCGTTATTCGTGTTATATTTGCCGCCGGCATAGAGTGTGCAGAAAACGAGGAACCAGTTATAGTTCTTCTCCTTTTCGTTGTAGTCAACGGGAATACCGCGGCCGAAGTCCTGAATCTCGACCGACTTATCAAGAAAGCGGGTGATGATTATCTTATCGCCGAAGCCCTCACGAGCCTCGTCGATTGAGTTGGACAAAATTTCAAAAACGGAATGCTGACAACCTTCCAATCCGTCGGAGCCGAAAATAACCGCAGGACGCTTGCGAACCTGATCAGGTCCCTTGAGCGCCACAATATCATTATTTCCGTAGCTTGTCTTTTTCGCCATTTAAATGACCATTCCTTTCTGCCGATAAAATACAAAGAATATTTTACACTATATCTTGTGTCTTAGTCAAGTTTTTTCGCATAATCAATCCAATTCTACCGTTCTGCCGAGGTCAAACGAATATATAACCGTGCCGATTACCCTTTTGCCCGTGCATTTGCCGAGAGCATACTCATAGAGCTTGAGCTGATCCCTGTACCGGCTGCGCAGGGTTTCGTCGTCAATCCTCCTGTCCGTCTTGTAATCGACGATAACAAGTCCGCCGTTTTCCTCGAACGCACAGTCTACATATCCCTGAACGACTATCATTTCATCCGCCACATTTTCGGCGATATCGGGATATATATCCCCCGCTCTGAGACCCACGGTGACCTTTTTCTCACGCAGAAGAAGAGGTGATCTCGCGATCCTGACGGCAATATCGTTTTCAAAGAATTTTTTCAGCTTATCTCTTTCAAGCGCCTTTGCCTCATCGGGCGTGAGATGATTTTCCGCAACCATTCTTTCAATCTGTCCGTCAACGTCAAAGACATCCGCCGAGTAATCGAAAAACTCCATAAACTTATGCGTTGCGGTACCTCTGTTGGCAGGGTTCATACCGCTCCTGCTGAGGAACCTCGGCTTCTCACAGGCAAAATATTCGGTTGAAAATCCGCTTGTTTCAAGCTCCGACGGGGCGATTTTCGCCATAACGCCCGTCAGTGCGGAATACGGATACTCATACTCGGTTCTGCGCCTTATCTCTTCGAGCATACCGCTGTCTGCCGCCGCATTTTCCGCCTCGGAAATTTCTTTAAGAGGCTCTTTCACCTCGCTGATTATTTCAAACTTCATTCTGCGTGCCGCAGGGAGTGTAACGGGAGCTTCTCCCGACCAAAACGGCGCCGCATCGGGATGTCTTAAAAATCCGAGCAGCAGCCAATCCGCCATTGACGACCTTGAAAGAAGCGAAAACGGGAGAATTTTCTTTTCCGTTCCAAGCTCTCCCCTAAGCTGTGCGAGCTTTTTCTGCGGATTATTGTACCTTGTCACGCATATGACTCTCTCCTCTGCTCTCGTCATCGCAACATAGAGAACTCTCAGCTCCTCGGATCTGCCCGATATTTTCTCGGCAATGCCTATCGCCTTTTTGCCGACGGTCGGGTACTTGCACTTGCGCTTTGAATCCCGCCGATCGAAGCAGATTCCAAGCTCGGGATGATAAGCCGCAACGCTCCTTGCCGAATCGTCGTTGAACGAGGCATTGAGATCGGCAAGTATACAAACGGGAAATTCAAGTCCCTTGCTCTTATGTATTGTCATAATATGCACAACGTCGGCGGCCTCGGAAACATCGGCGGCTGACTCAAGGTCGCTGTTTCTTTGCTGTATGCGGTCGATGAATCTGATAAAGCCGGAAAGTCCACGCTTGCCCGACTCCTCGTATTTTGCGGCATAGTCAACGAGCATATTGAGGTTTGCGCTGCGCTGCGATCCGTTTTTCATCGCCGACGCAATCGCCTTGCAGCCCGTTCTGTTGTACATTTCATAAAGGAAACGGTCGCACGGCAGTGTTGCGCTCAGCATTCTCAGCTCGCCGAGCTTTTCAAGAAAGGCGGCGCATTTTTCGTCTCCGCTCTCAGCCGCCTTAACGATACAGTGATATATAGGCTTTTTTCTCTCGGCAATTCTGAGCCGAGCCAGCTCGTCCGCCGTGAAGCCGAATATCGGAGAGAGCAGAACCGCCAGAAGCGGAACGTCCTGAACGGGATTGTCCGTAACTCTCATAAGGCTTAGCATCATACTGATCTCGGGAGAAGCAAAAAATCCCGTTTTATTGGCAACATAAGCCGGTATGAGGTTGTCGGCAAGCGTCTTTGCGTAAATCTCCGCCTTGCCGTTATTCGCCGAGCGCATAAGAATACAAAAATCACGGAAGGACGCCTTGCGGCTGCCGTTCTTATCCCTGACCGTCATTCCGCCTGCGATTATTTCGTTTATCTTGTCGGCGATAAACTGCGCCTCCGTGTCACGTCCGACATTTCCGTCCATATCTCCGACTATATACATTTCCGCCTCGGGGAAATCGCATTCGTCATAATCTGCGGCGGCTACAAGATATTCCTTTTCGTTATAATTAACCGATCCCATATCCTCGGACATAAGCTGGGAGAAAAGGAAATTGACATTTTCCGTTACTCCCGCCCGACTGCGGAAGTTTCTGTCAAGGGTTATCTTTGCAGGATAATTGCCGTCCTCGTAGTCCTCAAGCGCATTTCTGCGTGAGAGAAAAATCTCCGGCATCGCCTGACGGAATCGGTAAATGCTCTGCTTCACGTCGCCGACGGTGAAAAGGTTCATTTCGTCCCTCGACACCGCCCAAAACAGCGTGTTTTGCAGGTCGTTGACGTCCTGATATTCATCGACAAGGATTTCCTCAAAGCGATCCGCAAAGCTCTGCGCAAGCGGAGTTCTGAACGCTTTTCCGTCCTCGCCGTAGCTGACAAGAAGCCTCAGCGCAAAATGGCAGATATCCGAAAAATCATAGCCGTTGGCTCTTTTCTTCTCCTCAAAGAGGATTTCGCCGTAGCGTTTGACTGCCTCAATCAGCTTTTCGGCAACAGGGCGCAGATATTCAATATCCTCCCTGTTCTCCTCCTCGGATGCGCAGAAAAACTCCGCCATCTTTTTCACCCTGTCGGCAATCGTTTTTCTGTGGTTCTTGCAAAGCTCCGCCTGCGGTGAAGAATACTTGTTCGGGAGCCTGCCGAGAGTCGGAATGACCGCCGTCAGGAATGTGTTCCTGATCTCATCCCACGTTCCGCTTTCGAGTGTTTTTATAATTGAATCAACAGCAAGACAGACTTCCTTTATTCCGCCGCCGTATTTCTCTCCTACGACCTCGTCCCCGTCTGCGGCTTTAACCATTTTTTCGCAGAGCTGTCTGCAATACTCCGCCGAGCCCTCTGCATATTCAATAATCGTTCTGCCCCACGGCTGTTCTTCAAGCGGAAGCTCGCTTCTGTAAGCCTCGGTCAGTCCGTCGAGGAAAGCCCCTGGTCTCGCAAAAGCCATAGATCCGTCATAGAGCTTGCAGATAAGGCTCGTCAGCGCACTGTCGTCGGCACCGTTCGCCATTATATTGACAAGCTCGACAAAATCGGGCGAATTTTCCCTGTAAAGCTCGTCCATAACCCTCGACGCCGCATCGTCGCACATCAGCGCAAGCTGTGAATTGTCAAGTATTCCGTAATCCGGAGCGATGTCCAGATCGTGGAAGTTTTCACGCACGATGTCGTTGCAGAAGCTGTCGATCGTGCTTATATTCGCAAACGGGAGCATAACCGCCTGCTTTTTCAGGTGGTCGTTGTCGGGATTTTTTTCTATCTCCGAGAGCAGGGCACGGTAGATTCTGTCTTTCATCTGCGCCGTTGCCGCTCGGGTAAAGGTCACGATAAGAAGCCTGTCCGCCGAGCAGGGCTTATCCTCGTTTTTCAGCCTTTCGATAACCCGCTGAACGAGTACGGCGGTCTTGCCCGAGCCTGCCGCCGCCGAGACGAGGATTGAGCCGTCACGTGAATCAATCGCTTTTTTCTGTTCTCTTGTCCACTCAGGCATCGTCCTCACCTCCCAGCCTTGCCAAGCTCTCCGTATGCTTCAGATTTTCTATTTCCAAGGTTGGCGTGTCCTCATCAACAAGGCACACCTCCTTATAGTCACAGTATTTGCAGACGTCCTCATACGGGCTCCGGCTTGTATTTGAATGAGCGGGTCTGATCGGGATCACACCGTTGTGGAGATCGACCGCCATTTTTGCAAGTATCCTTTCGCATTTTTTCATCAGAAGATCCATCTGCTTGAGAGAAATCAGCGTGCCCGTGCAGTCCCCCTCTTTCTTTATCGACGCAGGGATAAGCACGCCGCTGCCCGTGTTGTCCATCATATAAATAACACGGCTGTCGTCGAGCACCATTCCGTTCATCTTTGCGCCCTTCAGCTTTTTCTTTTCAATCTCGGCGCTGTCCTCGTCACGCTCGGCTTCGACAAACGGCGCATTGACGGGCATATAGAGTATTCCCGCCGGGGTGATGTTTTTATAGTCCCTGAATCCGTTTTTCCAGATCGCAAAAAGATAGATGAGCATCTGCATATTCAGCCCGTAAAAGACCTCGTTGAGATCAAATTTCTTTCCGCTTGATTTATAGTCAACAACTCTGACATAGGTTGTTCCGTTCATTTCCGCAACATCAACACGGTCAACCGAGCCCTTGAGCTTCAGCATTCCTCCGTCGGGAAGAGGTATGTCGTATGTGCCGACCTCGCCGTCATTGTCTATGCTCAGCTCGAACGCAACGGGCACAAAATCGCTGTTTTCAAACTCGGCAACGAGCCTGTCAACAACCTCGCAGACTATAAGCCCGAGCTGGCGGAAGAGATAATCGAACCTCTCGCCCATCTCCTCGCCCGCAGTCAGGTTCTCCTTAAAATAATCCTCGAGAATATCTATAACGCACCTGTCACGCTCCGGCTTCTCCATTGCCGTCAGACCGTCGCTTCCGTATGCGGAAATCAGCTTTTCAAGAATATAGTGTATCGCCGTACCCTTTTGCATCGGGTCAAGCTCGGCGGTCTTTCTCGGCTGTGCATTCAGCCCGTATTTGCAGAAATACTCAAACGGGCATTTGTGGTAAACCTCGGTTCTCGACGCCGACATATACATATTCAGCCCGAAAAGCCTTGTCGCCGTTTCGTGATCGTCAATTCTCATCTCACCCTTTTTGATACTTCTCCTGAGAGCGGCAAGTCTGCCCGCATACTCCGGCTGAGCCTCAAAATAGCTTTCAAGCGTGCTGTGCAGAGCTCCGCCGTTTGCCGTGAGCCTTGCCATAACGTCAAATGCCGACTCCTTGCTCTCGATATACTCCATATCGTCCGTGCACACGGTGTCAACAAGACTGACCTTCGGGAAGATTTTCCTGATCTGCGTTACAATCTCGGACGGGGACGCCTGAGCGCCGTTTATGTCCTTTCTGAGATATGTTACATACAGTCTGTCCGAGGTTGAGAGAAGCGTGCTGTAAGCAATAAAACGCTCCTCCATCATCTTCTCCTCGTAGCTGTCGTCGGTTTTCAGTTCAAATTCGGCAAGCGTGCGGCGGTCATTTTCCGAGAATATTCCGCTTGAATTTGGAATCATCGGAAAAACTCCGTCGTTCATACCGACGGCAAAAACAACCCTCGGTGCGCTCGTTTTAACCCTGTCGGCACTGCCGATCGTTATCTCGTCAAGACCCTGCGGCAGGTTTCCGAGCGAATATGTCGAGATCAGCAGATCGAAAAGATCCCTGAACCTCGAGGTGCTGAGCCTAACTCCCTCAAGCGGATCCGCCACCCTGTCGAGCATCTCCATCAAAAGATTCCATATTCTGTTCTGCTCCGAGGCAAGCTCGGGCTGTGAACGGTTGTTAAGATCAACCGCGAGCTTTTTCAGATTTTCAGCGACATTCATATCCGCAAGCAGATAATATATCGCCTGCGCCGCCTCAAGTGCGGTAAATTCCTTCAGCTTTACCCTGAACCTTTGCAGCGGAGAGACAAGCCGAACTCTTATTTCATTCAGCCGCTGAAGCTCATTTATATTCTCTTCAAGCATCTTCTCGCCGAGCCCGTTCGGGTGCGCCGTCCATTCGTCGAGCCACTTTCTGCCGTTTATCTGCCACATAAGGACATAATTTTCAATGTCGGAAATTTCTTCGATTGAAAGATCGGTCAGTCCCGTCTTTGCAAGGCGCATCAATGCGTCCGTTGAAAACCCCGTCGAGCCGATTTCAATTGCACTCCTGACAAATTCAATCAGCGGTTCGGAGGTTATCGGCTGCCTTTTATCCTCAAAAACAGGCACGCCGTTCTTTATCAGCGCAGAGCGGATCTGCCTTGAATAATTGCTTTCGCTCCTTGAAATGATCGCAATTTCACGGCATCTTATGCCCTCGGTCCTGATCAGTCTCTTCACCGTGCAGGCGACAAATTCACATTCGCTTTCAAAGTCCTCGGCGGAGCAAAGAACAATCTTTTCCGTCTCGCTCTCATACGGCGTGATTTCGCCCTCGTAAAGGTTTTCCTCGAGCGCCTCAAGCTCGGGATTGATTTCATCCGACCGTGTGATACGGATCGGCGGTGCGACCTCGGCTCCGCACGCCCTTGCCCTGCGGATGAGGTTTCTTTTCGTCCTCAGCGTATGTGCAAAAACTCCGAACGGATCGTTGCTCTCGTCCGTGCAAAGAGTGACCCACGTCTCGTCCGCCTGCGCCGTAATCCTCTCAAGCACTGCATATTCCTGAGCCGTGAATCCACGGAATCCGTCAACAAACACCTGCGCACCGTCAAAATTCCTGTATTTGTCAAGAACGCCGCACAAAATATCAAGCGCACATTCGTCGTCAAAATAATTTTGAGAAACAATCGCCGAATACGTCCTGTCAATAAGTAAAATCTCTTCGAGCTTATCACGAAGCAGGGACGGCTCCATTTTGCCGAGAGTCTGTTCAATCAGCTCGGGAGTTACGGAGCACTGGCGAAATTCCTTTATCGTTTTCAGCATCTGCATTATAACGGCGGAGCTGTATCTGTGACGTGAATACAGCTTGAGATCATCGCCGATTTCATCAAGCGCAACGCTCATAAGCATCGCCCTTGTGCTGTCGTCAAGCGCCTTTTTTGAATTAAGCCCGTATTTTTTCAACAGATTCTCGGCAAGAAAAGAAAAACTGACAACATTGACGCTGTCCGCCCCCTTTTCGCCGAGCAGTTCAAGCATTTTCTTCTCCGTGTGGAAAGAATACTGCTCGGGCACGATGAGCGTTACCTCCCCGCCCCGGGCAATCCTGCTTTGTATTTCATTGTAAATGCGGGTAGTTTTTCCGCTTCCGATCCGTCCCGTTACAAGCCTGAGCATATTTTCCCTCCGAGCGTATTAATCAATATTACAATTATATAATACTTTAAATATAAAAGCAATAAAGAAAAAAATTCGGCAGTACCACGAAAGGTACTGCCGTCCGATTTATATGGCTATATTGATAAATCCCGTTCTTGTTATGAATGGGTTTTTCTCGTCAAAGAACTTTTCACGTTGGCGTTCAATGACCTTTACCGTTTCAATCTGATCATTGTCTGCGTAGGCGGAGCTGACATTGACCGACGCAATTCCCGAAAACGAGCTTGTCGCCTTTTCATTTGCGGCAAAAGCGACCACCTTGTAGAAATATTCGCCCGAGTGATCCGCCGAGAAGTCCGTAAATTCCGTGCCTCTTACATCGCTTATTGCAATATAAACTCCGTCCTCCGAGCGGGAACGGTAAACAACGTATTTCTCCGCTCCGTCAACCTTTTTCCAGCTCAGCTTGGCAAATCCGTTTCCATCGTTTTGAGCCTTTGAAATCTGCGGCGCCGGGAGCTTCGCCGTGATATACATTATGTCTGTTATATCGCTGTCGTACTTATCCTTTTCGGCAAGGGTTTTGAGCTTGTAGTAATATCTCCTGCCCTCTTTAACATCCTTGTCGACGTAGCTTGTCTCGTTTCCGCCGAGCTTTTTGTGCTCCTTATATTTTCCGTCCGAGGTCTCGCAACGGTAGATGATGTAGCCCTTCGCCTTATCAACCTTATCCCAGCTTATGCCGATCTCGTTCTTCGATATATTGGTCAGCCTGATGTTCTGCGGCTTGCCGATCAGAACGTTTACGTCAACCGATGAGAAAGCCGAGCCGTAATTTGTCGTTCCCGTGAGGGTAACCCTGCCGTAGCCCATACCGGTGATTATACCGTCGCTGCTGATCACGGCAACACTCGGATCCGATGAGGTCCATGTAACACCCTTGTCGGTTGAGCCGACGGGAAGCTGCGCCCACATAATTTCCGCAGTCTGTCCGACTCCGACATTTACCGAGGTTTCGCTGAGTACAAGCTGCTGAGGCTTATCGCTGACGGTCACAACCGCATACATCGGTCCCGTGAACAGGTTGCCGTTGATTGTGACATAGGCTCTGTAATAATATGTTGTGTTCGGGGTGAGCTTGCCTGCCTTTTTCTCAACATTCATCGTGAGACTGACGGTCTTTGCCGATGTTCCCGAAACAACGGAATATTTTTCGAGTTTATTCTTGTCCGAGCCGAAATAGAAGCCCGCCGCCGAAATATAATGTCCGCCGTTGTTGTTAACCGAGCCGTTGAGCGTTGCGTTGACCGAGGTTATATCGCTTGCCGATGTCGTGACAACCGAAAGATTATCCCTCGAATAAACCGTGGAATCGGAGCGTGACGCACTCGCCGACGAGACTGACGCCGCAAACGAATATGAACCGACATATGTAGCCGCATCGTTGTACTTCGGCACTCCGTAGCCGAGAATATATGAACCGTGAAGCTCTCTCGTCCTGCCGTTGCACATATAGCCCTCATCGCCGCCCGTGTTTCCCTCAATCGTAAAGAGACTTCCGCCCGAAACGCCGGTAACAATACCGATATGCTGTGCGCCCGAACCGCCGTCCCAATTGAAGAAAACCATATCGCCCGGCTTCGGCACATAGCCCGAGGAGCGTGAATAATAGATCGACCTGCTTTGATACCAATCGGTCAGCGATCCGCAGTTGCCCAGACGGGGCACGATTGACGACGGGATTCCTGCCTGTGAAGCGCACCAGGAAATGAAGTATGCGCACCATGCGCCGTTCGGCTCTCCGAACGATGCGCCGTATTTTGTGTATCCGCCGTCGCTCGAAGATGATATCGGATTGCCTGCGCTGTCAAGCTCGGTATAGCCGAGCTGGGTTTTTGCGACACCGATCAGATCTGCAATATGCGAGCCTGTGTTTCTGTGTGTGTTCGGATAATAGTCGGGATAACCGGCAGCCGACGCCTCAAAGGCAATGCAGAAGCAGAGCGCAATAACCATAACGGCTGCGCCGATGCGTTTAACTCCGGTTTTTATCACTTACGACCATTCCTTCCTGTAAATTTATATAAGTATATTTTATCAAATTGTCCGCTTTCTGTCAATGAAGCAGAGTGGTAATGATTCCCGTCAGAGAACCGAGGATCATCAATCCCGCAAGAACAAGCGCAATTATTTTCGTCGTGTTTCTGTTCATTTCTTTTTGTCCTTCTTTTTAAAATATCCCGCCTTTGAGAATGCGGTTATAAACATACCCGTCAGCGCTCCCGCCGCACCGATTATCAGGTCGGTCATCGTATCGATCAATCCCGCCTCGGTGTTGAAGCCCGAACGCTGCAAATTGAGCCCGTAGAGCCTGTCCATAGTAAATTCGTAAAATTCCCAGCCCGTCAGAAGCATAACGGAAAAGGCAAGGCCGAACATCGCCGCCAGCGCAGGGCTCAGCTTTTTGTCTTTCGGCTGTCTGCTCTGAATTATAATCGCCAGCTCGTAGCTGCCTGCGGCGGCAATATATCCCGCAAAGAAGTGCTCGGGAATGTCGATGTGCTCAAATGTCGTGAATTTGTTGATCGTTGAACCGACAACAACGCCGAAACAGATCAAAAGGTTCAGCATTGTCTGTACCCTATGCGGCACAAGGGTTATGAACGTCTTTCCGCCGAGGAGCTGAAAGAGATCCCAAAGGAATGTGAAAATTATGGCGAATATCGCCTCCAAGAACTCGGTTGTGTATCCTGTGAAGAGCATCACCGCTCCCCAGACAAACAGCAGTCCGCGGCAAACATACCACGTGATCTGAACCGCTTTCGGCAATTTCGGGATTTTATTTAAAGTCTTTTTCTTCATAGCGCACCTTACAAACATTATTTCTGAGTTTAAATTATACTTCAATTTAATGCTTAAATCAATACCCTGAAACGCAATTTAACAGAATAGTCAAAAACTGTTGCATTTTGAAAAATTATGTCTTATAATAATCAACGGAAACCATTAAAAGTGAGGTTAATAACAATGTCAAACAAGGTTTTAGTTGAAACATCGGCACGTCACGTTCATGTCACTCAGGAGGTTCTCGAAACTCTCTTCGGCAAGGGATATGAGCTTACAAAGAAGAAGGATCTTTCTCAGC
>OQVL01002314.1_pt1 | contig 11649 bp, 13 predicted proteins | sample 1691501 | NCBI WGS metagenome assembly OQVL01 (sample SAMN03418253, study PRJEB22391) | human gut metagenome | biome: human-gut; feature: organic feature; material: feces | host: Homo sapiens | place: Tanzania | collected 2013-01
TGTATCTTTGGGGTTATGCGAACTCAAAGACGGTCAGAAAGCAAAGATCACAGGCATCAGCGGCGACAGACGTTACCTTTCGAGAGTGACGTCAATAGGGCTGAATGTGGGCTGTAATATTGAAATGCTGCAAAACGTCAAGAATCGTCCTCTGCTTGTTTACGGACGTGATACGATGATCGCACTCAACCGAAATGAATCGGAGAGAATAACTGTGGAGGTGTCAAAGTAATGTCAGCAGAAAAGAAAATTGCGCTGCTCGGACAGCCGAACTCGGGAAAATCGACCGTGTTCAATATGCTCACGGATGCACATCAGCACGTTGGAAACTGGCCCGGAAAGACCGTTGAAAAGGTGGAGGGCGAATTTACATACAATGAAATGAAGTATATCATCGCCGATCTTCCTGGAACATACAGCCTTTCGGCAAACTCCGATGAAGAGATCGTCACCCGTGACTATATCGCATCAGGCGGAGCGGATATTGTCTGCATTCTTGCCGATTCATCGCAGCTTGAACGCAGCCTTTTTATGCTTTCGGATTATGCAGGCATAACCGTTCCCGCAATGCTCGTTCTGACAATGACTGATGTTGCAGAAGCGCAGGGCAAAAAAATAAACATAGGCAGACTTTCGGAAAAGCTGGGAATCCCCGTTGTTTCGATAGTTGCACCCGATAAAAACAGCTACGGCGGATTTTACAAGGCTCTTGAAGAGGCTGCAAATGCAAAGAAACAGCTTGATTTTTCCGCTCTTACGGAGCTTTACAAAAACGGAGAGCAAAAAGCCGCTTATATCGAAGCTCTTGCACTTGTCCCCGACAACGGCTTGGAAAAATACTCCCCCGAATGGCTTGCGGCAAAGCTTCTTGAGGGCGACAATGCCGTTATCAACAAGCTGTCCGCCGCTTCAGACAGAAGCACACTGAAAAAATTTGCGCATGAAAATCCCGACGGCTGCCTTTACACCAGTGATTGCAAATTTGAATGGATAGACGGCCTGCTTTCCGATGCTGTAACAAAAACAAAGAAAACATCGGAAATGCTGACAAAATTTGACCGTGCCGCTATTTCAAAGCGCTGGGGAAAGCTTATTTCCATAGGCATTGTTCTTCTCGGAATAATCGGTTCATTTGCCGTTGCCGCACCGCTTATGGGCATCGGCAGTGCGATACCGTCAGTGCTTACTCCGCTGTTATACAAGCTTGGGCTGCCCGATATGCTTGCTTCATTCCTCAACAGCACGCTTATTACGGGTCTTGGCTGGGTATTCTCAATGGCAGGCTTTGTTTTCGGAATAAATCTTGTATTCGGTCTTATTGAGGAAGTCGGTTACATGGCACGTGTTTCCTATGTTTTTGACAATGCTATGAACAGGCTGGGCTTACAGGGCAAATCCATTATGCCTATGCTCGTAAGCTTCGGCTGTACTATCGGCGGTGCTGCGGGAACAAGAGTCATTGATTCATATGGTCAGCGAATCCTGACCATTGCGCTTGCATGGGCTGTCCCCTGCGGAGCCACATTTGCAGTTATACCAACACTTGCTGACGCTGTTTTCGGCAGCGGCGGAGCAATACTTGTAATGCTGTATCTTTTTGCGCTGATGTTCCTGCATATTTTCGTTACGGCAAAAATATTCGGCAGAAAATTAAGTCCCGTTGAGGACCGCACAGGTCTTATTATGGAGCTTCCGCCTTATCACAAGCCCCGTTGGAAAACGCTTCTCAAAAATACATTCGTCCGTGTATGGGACGTGTTCAGAAAGGCATTCGTGGTAGTTGTTATCGTTGCCGCCGTTTTCTGGCTGCTTACATATTCTGCAAGCGGAATGGCTTCGGACAGCTTTATTTACAAGATCGGAACAGCCATTGAACCCGTCACAAAATTCTTCGGAATGGGCTGGCAGACGTTCCTTGCGTTCGTTTCGTCAATGGTATCAAAAGAAGCTGTCCTCGGTGTAATGAGCGTTCTCTTCACGGACGGCAGCTCACTGCTTCTCACCTCTACCACCACTTCTGCAGATGCAAATATCGGCACAATAATCGCAAATTCAATATCAAAGCCCGAAGCGCTCGCATTTATGGTCGCAGTAACGTTCAACGTTCCATGCCTTATGGCTTTAAGCTCCACTATGCACGAGACTCACTCCGCAAAATGGACAGCTAAAATCGCACTTTATTATATCGCAACTGCGCTTGTTCTTTCCTGCCTCACATATCATATCTCGGGACTGTTTTTCTAAGGAGCTGATGAAAATGTCGCTGCTTTCGCTTCTTGAAGAAAAAGGAATTCATTCCACCGCACAGCTTGCCGCCGAGCTTGGCACAAGCACGGAAATGGTGGAAGCAAAACTTGAACGCTATGCGCAGCTTGGATATGTAAAAAAGGCCGTTATGTCGGCAGACTGCGGCGGAAACTGCAAAAAATGCCACGGCTGCAGCGGAATGAAAAACGCAGCAGCATCGGTAGTGTATTGGGAAAGGGTAAAATGAGCATCGGAACGATAATCATTGTAATAATTTCCGCAGGCGTTTTCACAGCGTGTGTATTTTCATTTATCCGAAGATTTTCGGGAAAGAAAAGCTGCTGCGGAACTTCACTGCCGAAGCTGAAAAATAAGAAGCTGACAAATCCTGTCGGAAAGCTGACCGTTAAGATAGACGGCATGAGATGCGAAAGCTGCCGCAGACACGTTACAGCAGCAATAAACAGCATCGACGGCGCAGCCGCAAAAGTCAGCATTGAAAAAAATGAAGCTGTTGTAAGCTTCGAGCGCCAGCTGACCGATGAAGAGCTTATCTCCGCCATTGAAGCTGCGGGATTTGAGGTAAGGGATATTTTAAGGTAATATGAGACGAAGCTGAAACGCTAAAGTGCAGATAATGACGAAATCGGACACAGCTGATTTTTTGAAAAATGAGCTCCTGAAAATCAACCCGTGCAAACACAATATTCACAAAAAGTTTGATGATTACAGTCATTAGGAAGATTAAAAGTTTTATAACCGATTTTGTCCCCACAAAATCAATGCTTGCTAAAATCAAGCGTAATTCTCCCAAGTTGAATAGCTTTCCTATTCTCTCAGGTTGAAAATATTTTCTCAAAGGTTGAAACTCACGCAAATACGTCAATACAAACCGAATATCCACATAAAACGAAGCTTCAAAGGCTGATAAAACCTTTGGAGCTTCTTTTTTTATGCCCCAATAAAGAAAGTGACAGCATTTTCAAAATAATGACATCAGCGTTTATCGTCAAGTGACAGCAAAATCGTCCGCTTTGCCGTCAGAAATATAGCTCAAAGCAGTGCGCAACCGAAAAATGACATCAAAACCCGAAAAAATGACACCCGTGGGACGTCAAAACCATGTCAAATGGACGTCAATCGGGGAATTTTTCTTTGTGATAGAATTGAAATCAGGATAAGAGAGGTCATCTCCGATGAAAATGACACCATTATCCGCAAGATGCTCATTTTCGGCCGAATGTGACTCTTAACGAATACAATATATACGACAAAAAGCGGAGGTACAAAATGCAGGAAAGAACCTACAAGCCCGATGGTGCTGATCACAGCATTACCATTGGCAAGACAACCTTTATTGTAAGCTCATTTACCGACACACAGGCAACCGCAACAGCGGAAGAGCTTATCATCAGAATGTTAAAAACTAAAGTCGCAGAAGCGGCAAAGGAGGAAAAGATCGCATGATCCCTTACAACAATTCTATCATTGTTCCCGTGGATACAGGCTACGGGAATATCAAAAATTCACTGCACTCATTCCCCACCGGAATTTCAGCATACAAGACCAAACCTGCATTTGAGGGCAAGATACTTCATATCGAAGATATGTATTACCGCATTGGCGAGGGTCACAAGGAGTATATTCCCGACAAAACCGTAGACGAAGAATTTCGTCTGCTGACCATTGCTGCAATTTGTGACGAATGCAGAAACTGCGGATTCTATGAGGGAAACATCTATCTTGCAGTCGGCTGTCCCACAGCAATGCTCACAGCTCAGCGTGAAAGCACGAGAGAGTATTTTATGAGCAGTCCCCATATCGACTGCGAGTACAATAACGTTCATTATCATCTCACCATTGTCGGCTGCTTCGTTTATCCGCAGGGATATGCTGCGGTCACGGAGTATCTTCACAATATGACAGGTGTGAACATGGTTGTTGATATCGGAAACGGTACGGCAAACATTTTGCAGATCAACAACAAAAAGCCAATCGAAGAAAAATGTGTCACCGAAAAGCTTGGCGTAAATCAATATATGATAGCCGTGCAGAAAGCTGTTATGGCTGCATACGGCAAGAAAATTGCTCCCGAAGTGGTTGAGCTTTTTATCCGAAACGGAGATACAAACGCTGCCGACAATTACAAAAACATTTTTCTTGAAGAAGCAGAAAAATACTGCCGTAAGATTTTCGACGCACTTTACAGATGCGAGTATGATCCCGATTTTATGAAGCTGTATGTCTGCGGCGGCGGTGTACGGCTTATCAGACGTTTCGGGAAATACAATTCCGACAGAGTGATTTTCATTGATGACATCTGCGCAACTGCTAAAGGCTATCAGCAGTTTGCATTGAAATCCCTTAAAGCTTTGGAAAAGAGGTCAGAGCAATGAAGCAGATGAAAAGGATAACTCTTAGGCTCTCGCTTGAAAACCCCAAAGACAAAGAAGTGGCAGATTATCTTTCAAATATAGATAAGAATAAATATCATACAGTCAATACTGCGATAAAAGCCATTTTGTATTCGGCTATTAACGGTACTGATAGTAATTCTGAAAAAGCAACTTCTAAAGTGGATATGAAAGATATCATTGCAGTTATCCGCACAACTCTGAAAGCTGAAATTTCCAAACTGCTTTTTGTTTCGGGTAACCACGCTGTCAAGAAACAGGACGATTCTCCCTCTTGCATAGTTTCAACACAGGATTTCTGTTGATGATGACGGTGATTTCAGAGGGTGGATTTCTCGAAAATGGGATTGAACTTTTGGGGGCAGTGTGGTATAATGGAAGGTAGGAGTAGACACTCGGCTTGCTCATGAAGATTGATTTTTAAGGAGTAGTATTCAGATGAAAAAAGCATTTAAGATAATTGGAAAGGTACTACTTGTAATCATAATATTACTAATCATTTTCTTGCTAATAGTGTTCACATACAATAAAATTATGATGAATAAGGAAAAGGCACTATTGGACGAACCTCTTGGCGAAATGATAGAGGTTGACGGACACAATATGTGCATATACTCTGAGGGAGAAGGTAAACATACATTAGTATTTCTTTCAGGTTCAGGAACTGCTTCTCCTATACTTGATTTCAGAAGTCTTTATAGTTTGTTAGTTGATGATTATAGGATAGTAGTTGTTGAAAAATTCGGCTACGGTTTCAGTGATGTAGTAAATACTGAGAGGTCATTTGATACAATACTAAGGCAGGACAGAGAAGCTCTTTCAAAGGCTGGAATTGATGCTCCATTTATCCTCTGCCCTCACTCAATGTCTGGACTTGAAGCGATACTTTGGGCACAAGAATATCCAGATGAAGTCGAAGCAATTGTAGGTCTTGATATGTCTCTGCCACGCTCTTATGACAACTTTAATTTTTCAAAAACAGAACGGTTTGAAAAAATTGCGGCTATTGGACGGGAACTGGGGATCGTCAGATTTTACTATTCTGACAGTTCACTTCCTCAAGGACTTTCAGAAGATGATAAAGATTTATACAGAGCAATAGCCTGTAAAATAGCTGTAAACGATGACGTTATAAATGAAGGTCTTGCTATCCCCGATGCCGTCAAAAAGATCGACGGAGCGCCTAAGCCTGATATACCAATGTTAATGTTTGTATCTGACGGAAAAGAAACAGGCATTGAAAAGTGGTCGGAGATACAAAAAGAGTATGCTTCTGAACTGTCAAATGCAACTGTTGTTGAACTTTATTGCGGACACTATGTTCATAATTATAAGCAGGAGCAAATAAGTGAAGAAATGAAAGAATTTATTGAGAATATCAAGTAATAGTTTTTGACTTTCGCAGTTGTCTATAAATCGAATATTTCCACAAAATGCAGAGCAACACCAGTTCTGCATTTTTATTTTCCCCATAACATTTTCACGATAAGAAAAGTTTTATGGCGCACCCAAGTTCATGCGCACTGCGAATAGACTTTCACCCCGAAAGTGCGCTATAATTTTAGTGTGGGGCTTAAGTATAGGCTCGACTAAAATTTCAGAATGGTGGTGATGATATGGCTACGACTTCTATCGCTGATAAGCTGGCGAAACTCGAAAAGAAGATCGCAAAGCGTGAGAAAACTATCGCTGACGAGACAAAGGAGCTTGATAAGGATAAGGCAGAGTACAATAAGCTCTACATCATGTTCCTGTCCGACAAGTACAAGCTGAGCGGCAAAGACCTGTTCTCCGCAATCGAGCGTGAGCATGATCAGCTTGAAAAGCTCCGTGAGGGTGAGCAGTCCGATGATGATACGGACAATGCTTCGCTTATCGAAAAAATGCGTGAGTGCGGCTATGTTTTTACCAATGAAAAGCGAATGATCGCTAAGCCTGCGAATGTGAAATACGGGTGTTCAATAGCCAAACTCGGTTACGGTTATTCAATGGAAATGCTTCAAACGAGAATTGCAAACAAGCAGAATGAATTTGCCGGAATAAAGATAAGTGCGTTTTTCGGTGTACAGGTCGATTATGCTGTTACTGTTCGTGAAAAGCAGATCGAACTTTATCGTTCACGTTCCGTTTCATCGAACATTTCTTATGCAGAGGTCAGAAGAACAATGGAGCTGCTGAATTATGTACACGATAATCACATTCATTCCGTTGATGATATGAAAGCGGTTGTAGGCAAAGCAAAAGCGAAAGCAGAAAAGCTTTACAATCGTTATGATTATCTTTGCAAGGAGAAAAAGCTGCTTGAACAGCTAAAAAAATTCGGTAATGAATATCATTATCTTGTCAACAAAGCCGACAGAACGAACATTGAACAGAAACGGCTTGAAGAATTATATCGAAAATTTCTGCCCAATGCTTTTCTCGGCCGTGGCAATTACGGTGATCCCGATTGGGTGCAAAAACAGATAAATCAGATACAGAGTGATCTTCGTGGAATTGACAGCGTATATGCTGAGCTGAAGAAAGCCAATTCGGATTATTACCGTGCATGGAACGGTCAGGAATTACTTGAAAGAACTCTTGAAACTGATTTTGACCGTATCCGCAAGCAGGAGCATTTGCGTAAGCAGATTGAAATGTATCATCAAGGCTATGAATTGCAGGAAGACGGTACATACATTAAGGATCCCCATGCGACTGCTGTAAGAAATGCAGAGCTTGATTATCTTGCAGAGATCGAAGCAGAAAAACAGCGCCGGGCAGAAATGGAATATCTGCTTGAACTTGAAAAGCAGGAAGAGCGTGCAAGACAGGAACGGGCAAAACGCAGGAGTTATGATTATTCAAGGTAATCAAATTCCCATTCCTTTGGGTATTCGTATCCGTATCTCTGCATCTGCCGTGCTGCCGCAATTTTTCTTGCGGTAAGCTCTTCGGAGCAGCCGAGAGTGGAATATTCCGCAAAAGCAAGGCTGTATTTTTTCACCGCAAGCGGATAATTTCCCGACAGAATATATGCAGCTCCAAGGTCAAAAAGCAATGCCGCATGATTATTGGAGCAGCATTCTTCTGTCGCAAACTCGCATTCTTTGAGAACTTCAATAGCCTTGGTTACTCTGCCGTTCTCGGAAAGTGTTGCTGCATAGTTTCTTGCAATGGTGATGAAATCATTATTGTAGGCTCTTGTCAGCTTAATGAAAAGGTAAGCCTTATCCATAAACTCTAAGCCACGTTCGGTTTCCTTGTTTTCGATGTAAAGCAATCCAAGATTCATATTTATGTTTGCAAACAGAACCGGATTTGATTTTTCATCACACATGGACAGAGCCTTATTCATCATGCTGATAGATTTTTCAAGTTTCTCATTTCTGTTCATAGGCAGCATTGCCTTGTTATTCAGAAGCAATGCACGATCATTGACAGTACCAAGTGTTTTGTCGGAAAGCAGTTTTTCGGTTTTAGAAATGATTCGCTCCATTAAATCGTATTCGTGATAGTTATCAAGAAATATGTATGCGGCTTCGAGAAAACTCAGATATGAATTGCTTTCGGTATTTCCGATATATTTCATTACATTTCCGATTGCCGAAATGATAGTCGCAGAGTCGGACAGCTCAATACCTATTATTTGAAGTTTTGTTTTCAGATTTGTGATAAGCACATCACAGTTATCAAAATTCGGTTTCAGATCAAGCAGGACAATATCCCTTATCATTGGGTGAAGTGTGATAATATCAGCGTGGATATTTTCAATGAAACCAAGCTCACACAATTCATTTATACCATTTGTATCAGTCAGTTCAAGCATTTTTGCAAAATATCTGATACGAACTTCATCAAAGATGATCATATTCCGCATTATGTTCTGATAACTCTCATCAAGAAGGTACAGTGAGAAAAGCGAACGGATATGATTATAGTATGTTTCCTTTGCATTTATGCCGTCCTTGCTGATTTTTATCTTATCAGTAGAATCGGGATCGGCACTGTTCTGTCTGAGATGTTCAAGAATTTCTTCGGGAGTATGCAGACGAACGCAACGGTTGGTCGCAGAAGGTTTTCTTGTGCGACGGCCAAAAGGAGAAGAAATATGAAAAAACAGGATATGGTGATTACCATCAGCCGTGAATACGGCACCGGCGGCCATGATATCGGCAAGAGATTGGCTGCTCTGCTGGATGTGCCTTTTTATGACAGCGAAATCGTGAAGATGACTGCACAGCAGCACAATTTGGATGAAGATCGTCTGAACGAAATGGAAAATCAGTCGAAAAATCCGCTCCCGTTTGGTCTTGGAGGCTTTGGCGCCGTGACGGATTCCGATGACCGCATGTTTATTTTACAGTCTCAGACAATTTTAGAGCTTGCACAAAAGCCCTGCGTTATCGTTGGACGCTGTGCAGATTACGTTTTACAGGATAATCCAAATCGCTATAGTATTTTTCTGTATTCGAGCCTGAAGGCACGTATGGAAAATATCAAGAAGTTCCATCCGGAGCAGAATCCGGCAACGGAAACCGTCAAGATGGATCGCCGCCGTGCGGCTTACTATAAATATCACACCGGTCAGGAATGGGGCAAGCCTTCCAACTACCATCTGTGCATGGATACGAGCACCTTGGGGCCGAAGGCAGCACAGGTGCTGGCGGATGTGGTACGAGCTGTACAGCAGGAAAGAGAAAGGACTTAATATGAATGAAACGAAAACAGGCGGATTGAACGTAGGTGTCCGCATTTCATATGGTTTGGGCGATACCGCCTGCAACATTGTATTTGGTATGATTAGTGCCCTGCTGACGCTGTTCTATACAGACTATGCAGGCGTAGCCGTGGCAACCGTTGGTCTTGCCATGCTGGTTTCCCGTGTATTTGACGGCTTCTCCGATGTCATCATGGGCGTTCTGGTCAGCAAGACAAAGACAAAGTGGGGCAAAGCGCGTCCGTGGATTTTGTGGATGGCTATCCCGTATGCTGTGTGTGCGGTTTCGATGTTCTGTGTGCCGCAGAGCAGCAACACGATTCAGTTCTGGTACATCTTTATCACCTACAACCTGTGCACCACCGTTTGCTACACCGCAATCAACGTTCCGTACGGTACGCTGTCTACCATGATGACACGTTCCTCTCACGAGCGTGACTTGCTGTCCATCTTCCGCATGGCACTGTCTCCGGTCGGTAAGATTATCGCAGTTACATTTACCCTGCCGGTTGTAAAGATGATGGGCAATGACCAGGCAGCATGGATTAAGACCATGAGCATCTGGTGTGTCATTGCAGTCATTCTTCTGTTTATCTGCTTCTTTAACTGCAAAGAGACCGTCAATCTGGAGCAGCAGGCAGCAAATACCAAAAAAGTTGGTGCCGGCCGCCAGATTAAGGCTCTGCTGAGCAATCCGTACTTCTGGGCAACCTTGGTTCTCTGGACCGTTACCTGTGTACATACCACAATCATCGGCACGGACCTGCCGTATTACTGCAAATATGTACTGGGCAATGATAACATTTACAGCTTGATTTACACGGCAGAGATTGTATCTCTGATTGTCGGCGCCATTGCGTGCCCGATGCTGCTGAAGAAGTTCAACAAGCGCGATCTGTCGCTGTTTGGCTGTATCGTAGTCGTTGTTGCACATGCGCTGATTATGGTGAACCCGACCAATGTTGGCTGGCTGCTCGCTATGACAATTATCCGTTCTCTCGGTCAGGCTCCGCTCACTTCTGTTGTTTTCGGAATGATGGGAGATGTGGTAGAATATGGTCAGTGGAAGAGCCATCTGCGTCAGGAGAGCTTGGTATTTGGTGCCGGCTCGATGGGCTTTAAGATTGGCACCGGTATTACCAGCGCAATTATGACGCTGATGCTGGAGGGCGCAGGCTTCCTCAGCTCAACGGCAGGCGGCGCAGCACAGCCGGATTCCGCAGTGAGCATGATTACCAGCATCTTCAAGTTTGGCCCGATTCTCGTTTGGATTGTTGCAATTATCGTTTTGGTATTCTACAAGCTGGACAAGATTTATCCGAAGGTAATGAAGGAACTGGCTGAGCGCGAAGCACGCGGCGAGATGTAAGAGAGGAGATTTCATCTATGTTAAAACTTGGCTACAACGAAGCTACCTGTAAGGAAAATTCTACGGCAGAAAAAGATCTGGCACTTTGCGAAAAGTACGGATACGATTATATCGAGCTGCGGCTCGATATGCTCAAGGACTATCTTCAGACCCACACGGTCGAAGACCTCAAGGCATTCTTTGCCAAGAGCCATTTGAAGCCGTTCGCCTTCAACTCGATTGAAAACATCAATTTCTGCAATGAGCAGGAGTGGAAGGAACTGGTTGAACTGTTTACCTTTGGCTGTGAAATTGCACAGCAAATTGGAAACCCGTATATCATCGTTGTTCCGACCGTAACGCCGGAAATCTGCACCAAGAACGAGAAGGAAGTATTTGACGACTCCGTAAAGGTGCTCAATCAGCTCGCAGACATCGCAGAACCGTATGGCGTCAAGCTGTCCTTTGAGCCGATTGGTGATAAGAAATGGTGCTGCAACAGCGTGCGTCAGGCACTGGAAATTGTGCAGGCAGTCAACCGCGACAGCGTTGGTCTGACTGTAGACTGCATCAATGTATATCTGCATGACAAGTGCGCAGATGTCGAGTACATCAAAAAGATTCCGAAGGACAAGCTGTTTGTGTTCCATATCAATGACTGTGAGGATCTGCCGCTCGGCATTCTCGACCATTGCCATCGTCTGATGCCGGGACTGGGTGCCATTCCGGTACAGGAAGTTGCCGATGCAGTTCAGGCAGTAGGCTATGACGGTCCGGCTTGCTTGGAGCTGTTCCGTCCGGAGTACTGGCAGATGGACGCAGAGGATGTCATCAAGATGGGTGCTGATACCACACGGCCGTTTCTGTAATCTCTCTCTGTATTTCAAATAAAGCAACCGCCGCATTCTCAAGCGAGAATGCGGCGGTTTTGCGTCACATAA
>OQVL01002315.1_pt1 | contig 11648 bp, 10 predicted proteins | sample 1691501 | NCBI WGS metagenome assembly OQVL01 (sample SAMN03418253, study PRJEB22391) | human gut metagenome | biome: human-gut; feature: organic feature; material: feces | host: Homo sapiens | place: Tanzania | collected 2013-01
GCGCCTTCCACCCGCCACAGCGACCGCCCCAGCAAACACACCGTGCGCCCGTTTTTTTCAGCCGCTTCGGCGATGCTTTCGATGCGCCCGACGTTGGACGCGAAACACGTCACGATCAGCCGTTTTCCCTTGTAACGCGAAAACAGTTCGGTCAGCGATTCCCTGACCTGCGTTTCGCTGGGAATGTCGCCTTCGACGAACACGTTTGTGGAATCGCCGACCAAAGCCAGCACTTTTTCCTTTTTCAAAGCGGACAACGCCTTGTAATCGACGGGTTTTCCGACGACGGGATCTTCGTCGAAACGCCAGTCGCCCGTGTGAAACACGTTGCCGCGCGGCGTTCTGATCAGCAGGGACGCCGCTTCGGGTATCGAATGGTTGATGTCGACCGGTTCGATTTCAAACGGTTTCAGTTCCAGCAAATCGCCCGATTCGAACACATGGACGGGAACGCGCCCCAGCAACCCCGCCTCGTCCAATCGTGTTTCCAACATTTCCGCGGCGAACGCGGACACATAGACGGGACAGCGCAGAACAGACCAAAACGTCGCGACCGCGCCGATATGGTCTTCGTGCGCGTGAGTGACGACCAGCCCTTTCAGCCGCGGAGCGATTTTTTCGGCGAAAGACGGATCGGGATACAGCATGTCGATCCCCGGCAGACGGTCGCCCGGAAACCCGACGCCGCAATCAACCGCCAGCCAGTCGCCGTCGCAAGCGTACAGGTAGAAATTCATACCGATTTCACCGACGCCGCCCAAAGGCACCAAAAACAGACCTTTGTTCGGGACATCGATGTATTCAACCGTTTTTTCGTCGGACATAATTTTTTTTCCAATTCTTATTGATCGCCGAAGAAAACGTCTCCGGCTGTTATTTTTATGATTTCACCGTCTTTATTTAACAGAAGACACCCGTCTTTATCAAGTCCGTAAAAAGTTCCCCCGATCGATCCCTTGGGCAGGTTGACGGTGACCGGAGCGCCGATCCCGCAGGCTTTTTCGATCCACGCGTCCAGCAAAGGCGACGCGCCTTCGGTTTTCAGACGGTTGTCCCAATAATCGAAACACAGCAGAAAAGCCTGCGCCATTTCGTCGCGCGTGACGGCGTATCCCTCGTTTTTCAACGATGTCGTTTTATACAGCACCCCCGTTTCGGGAAAAGAAACGATATTGACGCCGACGCCCGCGATCAAACGGTCGACGCCGTCCGTTTCCAACAGAATGCCCGAAATCTTTTTACCGCCGACCAGCAAATCGTTCGGCCATTTGCATTTGACGTCAATGCCGGGACACAAACGTTCCATCGCCTGCGCCAGCGAAACGGCGGTCAGAAAACTGTACATGCCCGCGCGCGCCGGCTGAATTTTTTCCAAACACAGGGATATGTACAGATTTCCCGCGGGACTGATCCAGCGGCGTCCCATTCGTCCGCGCCCGCCCGATTGAACATCGGCGACGACGGCGATCCTGTCCGACCCCGCGGGCAGTTTTTTCACGTCCAGATTCGTGCTTTCCGTTTCTTTTTTTTCAATCAGTTTCCAGCCTTGCGGCAAAATCATTTTCAACCTCCCGCCGCGGCGAACACGGACGCCGCCGCCGACAAAACAATAACGGCTTTCAACGCCGCGGGCGCGGCGGACAATTCCTCTTTCGCCGTCACCATATACATTTGACGAACCAGTTTCAAGTACACATACATGACCAGCGCGCCGCCGGCCGCCGACAAAACCGCCAAAACGGGCAATCCCGCCGCGGCTTTGAACAACGCGATCCTTGTTTCGAAACCGATAAAGGGCGGAACGCCCGCCAGCCCCAGAAAAACGACCGAAAACAAGGCGCCGCGAACCGGCTTTCCCCGTCCCTGTCCCGACAGGACGCGCAATTCCTCGTTTAAATCGTCGCCGACGCGCATCGACAACATAATCGCCGAAAGCCCCGTCAGCAAAACGAAATCGGCGAACGCGGCGCGCACCGTCAAATTCAAATCGGCGGCGACCAACGCCTGCATCACAAAACCGTTTTGAACAATCACGGTGTACGCCAGCAACCGCTTGACGTTCGTTTGAACGACCGCGCCGAACCCGCCGATGAAAACGGACAGAATCCCCATGACGCCCAAAACGGATTGGCGGTACGGCTCCAAATCCGCGAACGGTCCGGAAACGATCCGCGCCAGCGCGGCGATAAAGCTCAGCCGCGCCAAAACGGCAAAAACGGCGGTGACGGGCGACGGCGCGCCTTCGTACACGTCGGGCGCCCACAAATGGAACGGCGCCAACCCGATTTTCACCGCCAGCCCCGCGACGATAAAGCTCACCCCCCATAAAACGGCAGGCAGAATCCGCGTTTTGTCAACCGCCGCCAGATATTCGAAATCAGCCGAACCGAAACAGGCGAAAATCACGCTGACGCCGAACAAATACAGTCCCGTCCCGACAAATTCCGTCACGGCGAATTTCGTTCCCGCCCGCGTCGACCGTTCGCCGCGGCGTTTGTAAGCGGTCAGAAACAGCAACGGAAAAGTCGCCGCTTCGATCCCCAGAAATTGCGTTAGAAAAGACCGCGCGGACACGGTCAGCATCATGCCGAACACGCAAAAACCCAACAGCGGCGCGAATTCGAAACGCGAATATTTTTTGTATTTCAACCAATCCGTCCCGAACGCCGACAAAATCAACGCTCCGACAGCGATCAGCCGTTTCATCGAAACGGCGAAACCGTCCGAAACGAACAGCGGCGCGCCGCCCCCCGAAACGGGAAAGAACACCAGCACGCCCAAAGCCGTCCAAAATCCGAAACACACGGTTCTGTCCGCCGTTTTGCGGGCTTTGGCGGGAACGGCGCACACGCCCGCGATCAGCGACGCGACCGTGAAAAACAACACCAGAATTTCAGGCAAGACGGGCAACAAAGGCTTTATCGTCAACATCGGCTTTTATCCTCCGACAGCTTTTTGCGCCAAAGAAAACACGAAATCGGGCACGACCGACAACATCACGAACACCGCCCCGAACAGCACCGCTGCCGTTTTTTCGCGCCAGCTCATATCCTCGACGGCGGGTTGATTTTCCGCCTCGCCGAACATCAGACGGGTGAACAGCCTGAAAAACGCGGCGTACAGCAGCGCCGAAGAAACCAAAAGCATCGCCCCCGCCATGGCGAAATGCGAAAAAACGGCGTCAAAAATCAGCACCTGCCCCGTGAACGGCATCAAAGGCGGCACGGCGAGCACCGCCAGACACGACAGGAAAAAAGTCGTTCCCAAGTAGGGGTACAATGACATCACGCCCGTCGGATTGCGGATTTGCGCCGCCTTGAACCGCGCCTGCAACGCCCCCGCCGCCATCAAATACGCGGTCAGCGCCAATCCTTGCGCCGCGCACAAAAACAGCAGGCTTTTCAGCGCGACGACTGACAGACAAAACAATCCCGCGGTCAAAAAACCGACCTGCGTCAAGTGGGCGAAACCCGCTATTTTTTTGATTTCCGTTTGTTTCAGCGCGACCAAAGCCCCGTACAACGCGGAAAAAGCCGCCCAACCGATCAAATACGGCGCGGCGGGTTGCAACACCGCCCCCGTCACGGGCAGAACCAGTCTGAAAAACGCGTAAAAGGTCAGCTTTGAAAACGCGCCGCACAGCAAAATCCCCGTCGGCGCCGGCGATTCCGCCTGCGTTTCGCCCAGCCACGCGTGAAACGGAAACAAGGGGGCTTTGAACGCCAGCGCGGCAATAAAAGCGACCGCCAGCCCCGTCTGTTCCCGCGCCGACAAGGCGACTTTCGCAACGCTTGAAAAATCGGTCGCCCCCGCCTTGTTCGCCAGATAACACATCGCGGGCATCAGGCACAACGCGCCCGCCAAATCGGAAAAGAAAAACTTGTACGCCGTAAAGACGCGTTTTTCCGCCCCCCACACGGCGACCATCAGAAACAGCGGCACGGCGGCGGCTTCCCACAGTGCGAAAAAACGCCACAAATCACGCGCACACACCGCCGTCAGCATAAACCCTTCCGCCGTCAGCGCCAAAAAGCAAAACTCCCGCACGCCGAACGGAACATGGCGGCGCACGATTCCGACCGCCAAGACCGTCACGAACGAAATCAGCAAAACGAAAAACATGCTCAACGCGTCAACGTCCGTGCGCCAGTCCGCGCGAATGGGCGAAATATCCCCGCCCGCCGTCAACGACAGAAGCGACAGAAAGAACACGCTGACGGTAATCAACAGCGCGACATGCCGGCTGTTTTTGGAAACGACGCGTTCGCTTCCCCGAACAAACAGCAGAAACAACACGCCGACAAAAGGCAACACCAACACGACCGAAGGCAAAACATACATGGCGTCACCCCCCGACCGTCAACGTTAAAACAAAAATCAGCGCGAACAGCCCCGCGACCGTCCACGCCAGAAAATCCGACGACGTGCCGGAATGGATTTTTTGCAGTTTTTCGCCCGTTTTACGCAAGGCGCGCGGCAATTTTTCAGTCAAAAGCTCCGCCTGCGCGAACCGTTGGCAAAAATCGCCCGCCGCCGAAACGAACCGCGCGGTCTGACGATAGAAATCGGACAGCCGGAAATCAGCCGCGAAAAACCGCGTCACCGCGTTTCCCGCCGCGCATTCGCGGTTTGAAAACCAATAATACCCCGCAAAAAATCCCGTCACGCCCACCGCCGTCAACAGCCACACGTCCGCCCCGAACGCGCCCGTCAAATCGGGCAGAACGGACCGTTCGAACACTTGGTTTTGAAAAAAAGACAGCAACAGCAAAATCGTCATGGGCAAGACCTCCGTTTTCGACGGCTGTTCAAGCTTTGCGGAATTGACGGACGCTTTCGCGCGTCCGGCGAACACCCGCGCGATCAAACGGGCGAACACGAACGCCAGCAGAACGGCATACAGCGTCAAAGCCCATTCGCCGGTCGTCATGCGTCTTTCACGCATCACGGCGTGCATATCCGCAACAACGCACGAATTGCCCGTATAAGGAAAACCCACACAACATAAACCGAGCAAAATCATCGTCCGGAACACAAACGGCGCCTTTTGTTTCAATCCGCCCATGCGGGACAGTTCCTCTTCGCCGTTTTGGGCGCGCACCAGCGTTCCGGCGCACAAGAACAACCCCGTCATCGGCGTGACCAAAGCGATATAGGCGCAAAACGCCGCGTCCCGACCGACGACGCCCAACACGGTCAGAACAAACCCGAACTGCGCCGATAAAAGCTTCATCAAAACGGCTTTGATATTCGTTTGCGCCAGCGCGCACAACAAAGCCGCGAACGCCGACACCGTCCCCCAAATCGCGAACACCGCGCGCGCGGCGGGACTGTTTTCCACAAACGGGAAAAATTCGTACAAAGCGTACACGCCCAGTCCGCCCATCGCGGTCGGCAGAACGAACGATAGAACGGAAACGGGAATTCCCGCCGTTTGCGGCATCACGTTCGCCGGCGTCAGCAACAGTTTCGCCGCCGCGCCCGCCGTCAGCAAAAGCGCGAACGCGACCGCGCCGTTTCCGGCAAACGCATCGACGGTCGCCGCGGAAAAACCCGTCATGTAAAAATCGCCCGTCCGTCCGACGACCATAAAGCACGCGCAGAACAGCGCGACATCGCCCACGGTTTGCCAAATCAAAAAATTCACGCCCGCCAAACGCACGGTCTGCTGTTCGTGAAACAGCATCACGGACAGATAGGCGAACACGACGGACATTTCCCAACCCGCAAAGAACTGAAACATGTTGTCCGCGCCGACCGCGACGACAAAGCACGACACCAGTCCCAGCAAAAAAACGACAAAGCGGTTCATTTTCGATTGCGGCAGATAATCTTTGACGAACAGCATGCTCATCAGCGCGCAGAAAAAAACGAACACCGTCAAAAAGATCTCCGTCGTGTCCAATTTCAACCGCCAGTCGTAAGCGTCGCCTTTCAGCGTCGTCAGGAACGGCAACAGGGTCGCTTCGTACATCGCGCGGGTAAAGTAGTTGTTGAACGCCATCGTCACGATGTTCAAAAACGCCGCGGCGATCGCTGCCGTACCGATTTCCCAGGCGAACGTCCGTTTTTTTAAAAACGCCGCCGAAAAAACATACAGCGCGGCGATCAGCGGCAGCAATACGGCGATGACCATGGCAGCTATCCTTTATCGTTTCCGTCGTCGGACAGACGGTTGTGCTTTTTGAAATACAGTAAAAAGATCGCCATCGCCGACGCGATTTGCAATCCCGTCAGGCATGCGGTGAACAGTGCGAAAATCAATCCCGACGGTTCGAAAAACAATGCGCTTCCCATTGAAAAATTAAACAGAGATCCCAAAAAAACCAACTGCAAAGCCAACAAAACGCGCATCAAATCGCCGCGGTGGCGCAAAGCCCCCCACAACCCGAAAAAGACCAAAAACGAACTGACGGTCAGAATAACGGGAACATCAACGGTCATTTTCCCCTCCTTCCGGCTTTCGCCTTTCAATCAGCAAAGCCGACAATCCCGCCATGCACGACAAAATCACCGCCGCGAACACAATCACGCACAGTCCGTAATCGGCGTACAGGATATCCCCCAGAACCGGCAGAGAAAAATCGTTCGCCGCCCTGCCGTCGCCCCAATGCGGTTTAAACAGCAGCCACACGGTTTCCGCGACCGACAAAATAAAAAAAAGCGGCAAAATCTTTGTCGACGACACGGGCGAAGCGGCTTTCGCACCGCCCGAATCAAACACGATCAAAGCGAATGTCAAAAACACCAAAACGGACGCCGCCGACATCGCCAAAACGGCGAAACTGACATATTTTGCGTTCAATCCCGCCAAAATTCCGGCGACGGCGATCGCCGCCTGCACATGACAGAACGCCGCGTATAAAATGTCTTTGACGGTCACGGACAAAAACGCCGCCGCCAACACCAGCAGAGCAAAAACATAAAACTCAACCGTGTACATCGGGGGAAGCCTCCTTGAACAGCAACGCCTGACGGGGACAGGCTTCGACGCACAGGGCGCAGGACGCGCATCTGTCGTTTTTCAAATCAAACCCGACCGTTTTTTCGCCGACCGAAACCGAAACGGCAATCGCCGCGGCGGGACAGACGCGCGCGCACAAACCGCACCCGTCGCAGTTGTCGGCGACAAAGACGGGGCGGCGAACCGTCGTCCCGACATATTTTCTTTTCCTTTCGAACAATCGCAAAAAACCGACCGCCGGACTTTTAATCATGACGCCCCTCCCGCCGCGGCAAGGACAGCCGCCGTCGCCGCCAGCCAAAACAGCGAAAACGGCAGAAAAAATTTGAAATTCAGATTCACCGTCCTGTCCGTCCGCAAATCGGGCAAAACCGCGTCGGCGACCAGAAACAGCACCAAAAGCGCGACGGTTTTTCCCATCAGCCACAGCGGGCTTGCCGCGCCCGAAAAAACGGGCAGGGTTCCGCCCAGAAACAGAACCGCCCCCAACATTGAAAACAACAACAGCGAAATGTTTTCCGCCGTTTTAAAAAACAACAGCGGCGCGCCCCCGTATTCGGCATAGACGCCGCCAGCCAGCCCCCGTTCCGATTTCGGCGCGGAAAACGGCGACAAGCCGACCGTCGCGGCGACCGTCGCCAAATACAGAACAAACAAAGGGAAATGAGGCAAAACGAACCACATTTTGCGTTGCGCCCCGATGACGGAATACAAATCCCCCGCCCCCGCCGTCATCAGAATCGTCATCACAACGACCGCCAGAACGGGTTGCGTGGCGACGCTTTGCGCGATTTGGCGCACCGCCCCGAAAAACGACAAACGCGTTTGTCCGCTCCACGCGCCGACAATCACGGCATACACCCCGCACGACGCGGCGAACAGCAGATAAAGCAGACTGAAATCGGGGTGCCACAACCGCTTTTCATCAACCGGCAGAAAGAAAAAGAAAAACAGAGCGGACACGACTGCGAACAGCGGCGCGGCAAGGTAGAGCCCCCTCGGCGCGGCGGCGGGAACGTTCGGGCGGTTAACGAACATCAGGCACGCGCGGTGCGCCAAAGCCGGCAAAGAACGACACGGACGCCCCCCGATTTTTGCCGAAATCAACTCACGCAGAAAAGCGACGGCGCCGCCCGCCAGCAAAAGAACGAAACAATACGCGAACGCCCGCAACGTCATATCCGCGACGGGACTCAGCTCCGTCAGGAACGGACGCAATTCGTTTTGCCAAAGCGTTTGAACAAATCTGTTCATTCCGCCCCCCCTTCCGCCGTCACGGGCGCGTCCGAAATCGTCCCCGCCGTGCCGAACGGCTTGATTTCCGCGGGCGCGATTTCGTCGCGGTGATAGAAAATCACGTTTTCACCCGCCATTCTGTCGCGCACTTCCGCCAGATCATTATAAGGCAACGGCGCGAACGGCGTCAGTTCCGACAGCGCGCGCAAAATTTTCCAATCTTCGCGCGATTGCCCGAACGGCGGCGTCACGCGTGTCGTTTCCGCGGCGTTTCCCGCCATGTTGACATAGGTCGCGCGTTTTTCGAAACACGACAAAGCCGGAAGAACAACGTCGGCTTTTCTTGCCGCTTCGGACGCGAAAATCCCCTGATACACGACAAAAGCGTCCGCATTTTCCGAACGGTCGAAATCGTCCCTGTTCAACAGATAAACAAAATCGAACGCGCCGGATTTGATTTTCGGCAACAACGGTTCGGACGGAATCAACCCCAATTCCGCCGCGCCGATAAAGCCCGTCCGCCCGTTCAGCAGATTGTAGCCGTTCCAGTCCGTCCGGAGAACGCCGTATTTGCGGCACAAATCAAAAATCAGACGCATCGCGGCAGGGGCGTCGGGACGGTTTAAAACAGGCAAACCGACAACAACCATCGGCTTTTTCGCACGTTTCAACATCTTGGCGATTTTGCCCGTGTCATCAAATGCGTTTTGCAACGCTTTCGCCGATTTTTCAATAATGTCATAGGGCAAATCGGGTTCCGCGCCGACAAAGGCTTTCGGCATGTCGTTCCGACGGATCAACCGACCGATCGCGGGGGCTTCGACATCGAAACGCGCCCCGACGCACAACAGGGCGTCCGCTTCGGCGATAAAGGAAAAAGGCGTGTTGAACAGACGGAACAGACGGCAGGACGTGTCAAAATACGCCGCGACGCCGTTCGGACGCGCGTCAATCGCCGACGCGTGAAACAACGCGAACAAATCGCGCAACGCCTGCATGCTTTCGCAATCGGCTTCGTTTCCGATCAGCCCCGCGAGTCGGGGCGGCACTTCGGCTTCATGAGCGCCTGTTTCGGGTTGCCATTTTTTCGGGCGCCGTCGCCGCCATTTTTTCGGCAACGGCGGTCAAAGCCGTTTTCCAATCGCATTTTTTCAGTTTTCCGTTTACGCGGACATAGGGGCTGTCCAACCGGTTCCGGGCGTAACGCGCAAAACCGAAACGCGCCTTGTTCGAAATGACTTCGCCGTCGTTTTTCGCCCGAATGCGGACGATTTCCGATCCGCGCGTCCCGATTTCGATTTCCGCCCCGACTCCGTCCGTAATGTCGATGCCGTCATGGCGGACGATATCCCATTCGCGCACGATTTCCGACCGCGTCGCATCCGTCAGCGCGCCGGCGGGACACAAGTCCGTCAGATTTCCCGACAGCGGGAAATCGTATTTTCCGACGGGCGGCATTTCACCGTTTTCGGGTTGCCCCATCTGCTTTAAAAAAGCGACGCATCGCCCGCAACCGACGCACTTTCCCTCCTCGACGGAAATGTATTCCGACAGTTTCCGCAGTTTCGGAACATAGGGAAAATCCGGCAGATCGGGGCGGTTTTGAACGCAAAAATCCTGTATTTCGCACGCCCCCGCCCGAACACAGCGTCCGCATGCGGCGGGGTGTCGCGCCAAAGCTTTGACGACGCGTTTCTGCGTCTGTCCGGTCGGATCGTCAAATAACAGTTTGCTCATCGATCCACCTCGGTCGTTTTAATGTCCAACGACGCCAGAATCACCCGCACGTCCGCCAAATCCGCCCCCGCCGTCAGCCTGTCCAGCGCCTGCACGACGGGAAAACCCGCCGAACGGAAATGACAGCGGTAAGGATACGGCGTCCCGTCGCCGACCATAAACACGCCGAACTCGCCCGACGGAGATTCGACGGCGGCGTAGACTTCCCCCGCGGGGATATCGATCCCCTTCCCGTAAAAATCATACCGCCGCGACAAAGCGGTCAGCCCCGTCCCCGCGACATCGTATTCGGGATCGATCGTTTCGCCCGACGGCAAAACGTCGGCGATTTTGCGGATCAGCGCCATCGACTGGTAGATTTCAAACACCCGCAGTAAATAACGCGCATAGCAATCTCCCTGCGTTTTCAACGGCACATCGAACGGCAGCCTGCCGTACACTTCATACGGTTCGTTCGCGCGCAAATCCCATTTTTCCCCGCAAGCGCGCAGGTTCACGCCCGTAAAACCGCAGGAAACGGCAGTCTGCGCGTCCAGAACGCCGACGCCGACCGTTCGGGATTTAAACACGGCGTTTTCAGTCAGCAAATCCTCGATTTCACTCAGCAAGGGCGGCAGATCGACGGTCAGCAGCTTTTCCAGAAGGTCGGCGTAATCGTCGCGCCAATCGTTTCCGACCCCGCCGACGCGAATAAAAATCGCCGACGGACACCCGCGGCACAACGCGTCAGCCGTCTTTTCAATCAAAGCGGCGGCGCGGCGGGCGACGGGGCGGACGGCGTCGGTTCCCGTTTCCGACGCCAGATCGGCGATCGACCGCAAATGCGACGCCGCGCGTCCGATTTCCGCCATTGCCGCGCGGATAAAAGACGCGCGTTCCGGCACGTTCGCCCCGATCAGCTTTTCCGCCGCCAAAACAAACGCGTGGGCGCACGAATACGGCGCGGAGGCATTCAGTTTTTCAACCAAGACGACGCCTTGAAGCAGATTCTTCCTTTCGATCAGTTTTTCAATCCCGCGATGCGAAAAACCGATATGCGGATCGACGCGCAAAACGGTTTCCCCGTCGGTTCGCGCGACCAGACGGCACATGCCGACGCCGGCGGCGGGTTCCGGCGCAATGTTCATATAACTTCCGGCTTCAATCATCGCCGCCCTCCGATATGTCGACACCCGTCAGGCGTTCCGGCGGCACGGTTTGTTCTTCGCTTTTACGCAAAGGAAAAGCGCGGTCGCCGTCATCGGTCAGCAGACGGCGCAAATCGGGGTGGTTTTCAAAAGACACGCCGAACATTTCACGGATTTCACGTTCGTACCACACCGCGTTTTGAAACACGGGCGACACGGAATCGACGGCGACGTCGGCAGAGGTCGCGCACGTCACCCGCAACCTGCGCCCCGTCGTCAGACTCAGCAAATGATACGCCAGCAAATAGCCGTCAGTCCGTTCGGGATAATGCGTGCAGCAAATATCCGTCAGCTGGGCGAAACGGCAGGCGGGATCGTCGCGCAAGAATTGCAGCACCCGCGTCAAAGCGGCGCGGATCACCTTTATCACCGTCACGCCGTTTTCCGCCGAACATTCGGGAATGTCCTGCTTCGCAAAATGCAGGCGAACATACTGTCCGAATTCTTCGGGCGTTTTAAAAAAAGGTATCATGCCGCCCCGGCACTCTGCAAGTTCGCTGACAGTGACGAGCTGATATCCGCGT
>OQVL01002316.1_pt1 | contig 11643 bp, 6 predicted proteins | sample 1691501 | NCBI WGS metagenome assembly OQVL01 (sample SAMN03418253, study PRJEB22391) | human gut metagenome | biome: human-gut; feature: organic feature; material: feces | host: Homo sapiens | place: Tanzania | collected 2013-01
TTAGGTGCAAATCTGCTTAGCATTTTTGTACCAAGTTATTTTTTTACTGTTACTATATTAAAATTAAAGAAGTTATCATTATACTCCATGACACCAATTCTCTCGCGTTTGCCATTTTCGCACTTGTATATTTTCCAGCTGCCTTCTTTAGATGCCAACCCATTATAGTCCTGAATCCCCCACGACAACCTCATTCTACTGCTGTCATAAGACCTCACTTTCAAATTAGTAGGACGAACGTATCCACCGATGGTGTTGTCGAGTGACACGTATTTGGTTTTAGAATATGCTCCACTATTTTCTTGCCATAAGCCTCTCACGCTTATTTTATGGCCGTAGTAGGAGAAAGAATTGTCAAAGGAAAGCTTCAATTCGATAGTGCACCACCGTGCCGCTTGGGTGCCTTTACCGTCATTTTCGCTATATTGATAAATTTGCAGATTGTAGAATTGTGCTGTGCCAATATCTTTATAGTTGAACGAAATACTTCTTTTGTCGCTTACTGGACCAGAGGTAACATAACTTCTCATCTCGTATTCTTCAGCATTGCTTATCTTTGGCCACAAATTATTGAGTAAAAGTGATGATTGTGGTTGGTCGTCAATATATAAGTCAACAGTTCTATTATTAATGAAGCGTGACGAGCCACCTGCAAGGTTGTACATCCATAATTTGAGCGTTACTTCTGTGCCACTGTTTGTGTAGTTTGTGCTGATAACTTTCACCTGAGGCTTGTAGGTGAATTCTTCGGCTGCCGCCGCCTTTCCCACGCCAGCCACACACAAGAACAGCGCCAGTAGCGTGTACACTACTGCTCTGCCGAAATGTTTAGAATAAAGTTGTTTCATTGTTCTTATATTGTTTTGATTAATGTGATCTGGCGTTTAGTGGGTGCGAATTTACAACAAAAATCCTTTGAAACCAAAAAAAATCAGGGGTAAAAAGGGGTAAAAAGATAAAAAAGCAGGGGTAAAAAGGGGTAAAAAGCACGAAAAGTATCTGAGCGGAGCCTCTTTTTGGATGTCTTTGGGTGTGGATTGCAGCAACAGAAAACTCCCGCCGGCTTCATGTGAGCCATGAAGCCGGCGGGAGCGTTTTTCTGTTAATTATCCTTCCGTACCATCGTCGCCGTCGCTGCCCGTAGTAGAGCCGCCTGTTGTCGAACCGCCCGTAGTTGAGCCGCCACCCGTTGTCGAGCCACCCGTTGTCGAGCCGCCCGTTGTCGAGCCACCCGTGGTAGAGCCACCCGTAGTAGAGCCACCCGTTGTAGAGCCACCCGTTGTCGAGCCACCCGACGTGTCGGCTGCTGTCGACTTCTGTTTAATCGCCTGGCGTTTGAAGTGGGTCACCTCAATGTTCACGTAGTCGATGAATGCCGCATAATCCTTGTCGCCGAACACGAGAGCGAATGCGTTCACCTTCTTCACCAGCATACGGTAGGCATCGTCGGTGACAGCGCGCGCTGTCTTCAATGCTCCCACTGTGACGCCCATCTTCTCGTTGGTGCGCTGTAGGGTGAGTGTCCTCACGCGCTCGTTAGCCTCCTTCATTTTGGTGATAAACGGGGTCAATGCCAGCGTTGTCACCTGCTGGGCGTACTTGTTCTCGAGGTCGGAGATGAAGTTCACCAGCATACCCGTCTCCTTGTCAAGCTGGTCGGCAACGTTGATTCTGTAGTCCTTGATGTGCTGTGCGAGAATCTTGGCTGCCTGTGCCATTTCGGCGATTGGCATGGCGAGGAAGCCTTCCACCGCCTTCTTGTAGCCAGAATACAGCGAGTCGCGTTCGGAGTCGGCTTTTATAATCTCGTCGGTGAGCAAGCTTTTTTGCGAGACTTTCAACACTTCATCCTCTTTGTCCACAGCCGCCTTGAATGCAGCCACTTCTTCAGCCGCCTTGTTCATAACAGCAGAGTCTGCCTCGGCACGTGCAAGGATGTTGGTAACAAACGTGAAATGTGCGCCATTGGTCATGCGCCCTAAAGAAATGTCATTAATCTCCTTCATAGTTATTAGGATTTTAGTTTGGCATAAAGTTATGTGCGTGGTCGGGGTGAGCCGATTGCGGTTGCTAAGATATAAAAATAAACGGAAACAGCATTGTTTTTTTATTTAAAAAGGATGAAATTGTATGCAAAAGGTTGTTTTGAGATTAAAAATATCAAGAATTCACGATCAATAGCATGTTTTGAGATTAAAAATATCAAGATTTCACGAACAATAGCATGTTTTGAGATTAAAAGAATCAAGATTTCACGAACAATAGCATGTTTTGAGATTAAAAATAACAAGATTTCACGAACAATAGCATGTTTTGAGATTAAAAATAACAAGATTGCGCGTGCAACGCTTACTTTTTTCTGTAAAAGAAGCAAGATTGCACGCGCAACGCCCGTTTTACTTGATAATAACCTTCTTTGTCTTTCCCGACTTCATCCGCACGATGTTCACTCCCTTCTGTGGCTCGTTGAGACGCTTGCCGCTGAGGTCGTAGTATTCCGCCTCGGCATCGTTGAGGGCGTCGAGAGCGTTGATGCCAGTAGTAGAGCCGTCGATGCGCATGGCGAGTCGGGCAGGGCCTGCCGCATTGCCGTCGAGCCAAGCGCGGAACGGACCAACCTTGGCGCCATTCACAGTTTCAGGTTTGTTCTTCATCAGTTCAGCCACATTCCAGAAGCAGTCTTTTGCAATGACATAGCCGTCGGTTACCTCCTTTGACCAGTAAGTGCCGCTGAATGTCATGTTGCCCACGGTTTTACCATCTATTGTCATGTTCAACTCTGCATTGTTAGCGCCAAATGTCAGCTCTGATTCGCTGCCGTTGCGTTTTACCACGCATGGAGTTCCGGCAGCCACTTCTCCATCAAGTTGTTTCAGTACAAGCTCCTCGCCATTCATATTGTCGATGGCATAGAGGCGATATGGCTCGTCGCCAGTCAGCGTCAAGGAGTAAGGCAACACGAGTGTGCCCCAGTCGTTCGATATCTGGCGGGTGTAGGATATGGCGTCGACTGTGCCGGTTGCTTGGTCGCTGATATATGAGTCGTCGCTCAGACTGACTATTGGTTTATAATTATCTAAGCTTCCATTTAAGACTTTGGGCAACGACTGGAATTTGAAAGTTTGAATATTATTACATTCGTTAAAAGAATCACTAATAACAACTTCCAATGATTTAGGTAATGTCAAATTTCCCGTGAATCCAGAACAACCATCGAAAGCCGAATATCCAATAATTGTTATAGAGTTTGGAATAGTCAAATTTCCCGTGAATCCATAACATCCTCCAAAAGCTGAAGTTCCAATATATGTTACAGAGTTTGGAATAGTCAATTTTCCATTAAATCCAAAACAACCACTGAAAGTTTTGTCTTCAATAGTTGTTATAGAGCTGGGTATTGTCAAATCTCCCGTAAATCTTTGACAGTTATAGAATGCCGATTCTCCAATAGTTGTTACAGAGTTGGGTAATATCAAAGATCCCGTAAATCCAGAACATTGATCGAAAGCCGATTCTCCAATAGTTGTTACAGAGTTGGGTATTGTCAAATTTCCTGTAAATCCTGAACAATTGGAGAAAGCCTCCCTTCCAATCTCCTTTACCGAGGCTGGAATTACAAGTTCTCCTGAAAGATTTGTACAACCACTAAAAGCACCAAAAGGGATTATACTCAATTTTTCTGACAACTTAAGATTTGTAAATCCAGAACATCCGTCGAAAGCATTGTCTCCGATAGTTGTTACAGAGTTGGGCAATATCAAAGATCCCGTAAATCCAGAACATTTTTGGAAAGCACTAACATCTATAGTTGTTACAGAGTTGGGTATTGTCAAATTTCCTGTAAATCCCCAACAATTGTAGAAAGCACCATTCCCAATAGTTGATACAGAGTTGGGTATTGTCAAATTTCCTGTAAATTTATAACAATTGCAGAAAGCATTATCTCCAATAGTTGTTACAGAGTCGGGTAGTGTCAAATTTCCCTTAAGTCCTAGACACCAATAGAAAGCACTTGTACCTATCGTTTTTAATGAATTTGATAGCGTCAGACTGCCATTAAGATTAGTGCATTTGTAAAAGGCATAATCATCTATTGTTGTTACTGAATTAGGAATGACAAGGTCTCCAAAAAGATTAGAATTATAAAATGCTTGTGCTGGTATTCGCGTAATCGGAGCGTCAAACTCTATCACGCACTCACCATCAACAACCTCATGCGACACTACATTTGCACCAAAATCTTTGTTCGAGATATCCACCATGTTGTCGTTGGCTGTATGATAACGGAAGTAGCTATGTCCACACATTTGGCAGATGTCATCATCGTTAATCTGATGCTCGGTGGCAGTAAACGTAGTGGTAAGACCGCAAACAGTCTCTTCCACCTCACATGCTTTGGGGAGGAATGTCATAATGTAACCTTTCGAGCAGCTGTACTGCTTCTTCTCTATGCTGAGTGAGTGCTCATTGGCAGCCACTTCGCCCAACTTGACATTATTGTCGCCTTCGCGCTTGTATACAATCCACTTGCCGAGGGTAGACGCATTATTGTTATAGCCCTCCTGCTCCCACGAGAACACCGTCTTGTCGCCAGAAGGCTGTGCCTTCAAATTGATAGGACGAACGAAGCCGTTGATGGTGTTGTCGAGAGTCACGTTCTTTTCTACTACAGAACCGCTGCTTTGGTCTTGCCATTTGCCCTTTACCGTAACCTTATGGCCATAATAGGTGAAAGACTTATTGAAGGAGAGCTTAAGGTCGACGGTAGACCATGAATCCTCTGTTGTGTTGCTGTTGTATGGGCATGTCTGTCCACTCTTAAGATCTTGGAATTGTGCCGTGCCTACGTTTGTGCCATCAAGATTAATACCTGAAGAGTTGCCGAAAGTACCAGGTTTATCATTAAGAAAAGTGTAGCTTGAACCAGATATTAAACCCCACATGTCGTTAAGCTTACCTACCTCTTTGTCGTCGATGTAGAGAGAAACATCGCCAGTAAAACGGGCGTTATATTTTTTTGTGTTCATAACCGCATGTTTCCAGTTGAACATCCATAACCTAAGCGTGACCTCCGTGCCACTGCTTGTATAGGACGTTTTGTCGATTTTGACAACTGGGTTGAGTTCTGCGGCTGATGCGTTGTCCGCAACCATGCACATAAATAACGACAGCAGCATGTATACAAACGCTCTGCCAATGTGTTTAGGAAAGTTTTGTTTCATTGTGAAATTATTTATTGTTTTATGATTTTTGTTGCTAAGTCGGGTGCAAAATTACTACAAAAAAACAAAGTAACCCAAAAAGTTGTGGCGTAAAAAGGGGTAAAAAGATAAAAAAACAGGGGTAAAAAGGGGTAAAATGAGTTTTGAATTTTGAGTTTTGAGTTTTGAATTGTCGGCAAAGCCGATTTTGAGTTTTGAATTTTGAGTTTTGAATTATTAAATCACAATTCAAAATTGAATAATTCAAAATCGCCAACGGCGACAATTCAAAATTCAAAATTCAAAACTCAAAATCGCCAACGGCGACAATTCAAAATTCAAAATTCAAAACTCAAAATTCTCTCTATTTCTTCATCAGCGAAACAGCGAAGCCTCCTCCGCGTGCCTCCTTAACCTTCAGCACATCGCCCTTCTTCACAGTGCGGTGGAGGATGGTGTAGGCCTTCGGGTTGTGCTCATAGTCGGCATCCTTGCCATCCTGATAGATGGTGCATTCGTATTTGGCGTTCTTGTCGAGGAAGTCGAGCTTCACGGTAGTCTGTCGAGCCTCGTTGGTCTTGCCGCCCACGAACCAGTTGTCGGTGCCCTTCGCCTTGCGTGCCACGGTGATATACTGTGCCGGCTCAGCCTCGAGATACTTGGAGTCGTCCCAGTCGCAAGCCACGTCGCGTATGAACTGGAAGGCGTCGTCGTACTTCTCGTAGTGCTCTGGCAGGTCGGCAGCCATCTGCAGCGGCGAGTACATCACGAGGTAGAGCGAGAGCTGTCCGCAGAGCGTGCTATGCACATACGACGGGTTGTTGCTCCATTCAGAGAGCTTGGTCTCGAAGATGCCCGGAGTGTAGTCCATCGGACCGCCCTGCAAGCGTGTGAACGGCAGCATCACTGTGTGGTAGGGCACAGAGCCACCGAATGCCTCGTATTCCGTGCCGCGTGCCGACTCGTTGCCCACGAGGTTAGGCCATGTGCGGCAGATGCCGGTGGGGCGTGTGGCCTCATGCGCGTTCACCATGATATGGTGCTTGGCAGCCTGCTCAATCACGCGCTGGTAGTGGTTGTTCATGAGCTGCGAGTAGTGGTATTCGCCGCGCGGGATGATGTCGCCCACGTAGCCCGTCTTCACAGCGTCGTAGCCATACTTGTTCATGAGGTTGAAGGCATCCTCCAAGTGGCGCTCGTAGTTGAGAGCTGCTGATGAGGTCTCGTGGTGCATCATCAGCTTCACGCCCTTAGAGTGGGCATATTCGTTGAGATACTTGATGTCGAAGTCGGGGTAGGGAGTCACGAAGTCGAACACGTCGAGCTTCTGATGGCCGAACCAGTCCTCCCAGCCTTCGTTCCAACCCTCCACAAGCACCTCCTGCAGTCCGTTCTTGGCAGCGAAGTCGATGTAGCGTTTCACCTCGGCGGTAGTGGCGCCGTGGGTGCCGTTGGGCTTGCATTTGGAGTAGTCGGTAGAGCCAAGTCGCACGGATGGCAGGTCGTTGGTGTAAGCCCATGTCTTGGTGCCAACAATCATGTTCCACCACACACCGCAGTATTTTGTTGGGTGAATCCACGACGTGTCCTCAATCTTGCACGGCTCGTTGAGGTTGAGCGTGAGCTTCTGCGAGAGCATGTCGCGGGCGTCGTCGCTCACGAGAATGGTGCGCCACGGAGTGTTGAACGGAGTCTGGATGAATCCCTTGCGACCCACAGCGTCGGGAGTGAGCCACGACTCGAAGGTGAGTGTCTTCTCGTCGAGGTTAAGGTGCATGGTTGGGTAGTCGAGGCAGGCAGCCTCATGGATATTGATGTAGAGTCCGTCCTTGGTTTTGAGCTGCAAAGAGGTCTGCACACCGGTGTCGGAGAACACGGTTGTCGACGAGTTGGCCTTGTAAGCCTCGCGGTTCTTCTGGATAATAGGGCGTATGCCAGTGAGCGGAGTTATCTGGTACTCATATTCCTGGGTGTCGTAGTCGCCCGGAATCCAATAGGCGGTATGGTCGCCGGTCATGGCAAACTGAGTGTGCTCCTCCTTGATGACGAAATAGTTGAGGTCCTGCTGCTGCGGGAACTCATAGCGCAATCCCATGCCATAGTTGTAGACGCGGAATCGGATTTTGATGTCGCGGTTGGAAGAAGGCTGGTTGAGGCTCACCTCCATCTCGTTGTAGTTGTTGCGTATGGTCTTGGTCTCGCCCCACACGGGAGTCCATGTCTCGTCGAAGGAGGAAGTCTTCGAGTCGGTCTCCTTGAAGCCGTCCATGAGGTCGGTCTCCTTCATGCCCTTGGATGCGTGCTTGTCCTTGGCAAGCTCCAGTCCGAGGTGTGAGGGGTTAACAACTTTCTTGCCCTTGTAAGTCATTTCATACGTGGGGCGTCCGTTCTCTGTAAGGGAGAAAGTAAGGCTGACGTTGCCGTCGGGCGACTTTACAGTCTGTGCCGATGCGAAGGCTGGAAGGAGCGCAAGCATGGCTGCGATACTCTTGATATACATAAAATGTGAATGGTTGATTTATAATATTAAATGGAAGATTCTCTCTATTTAGGCTTTTTCTTTTCCGTCGCGAAATTACAAATAAAAGCCAAACCGTACTAAGTCTACCTTGATTTAATTATAAATGTCCCTGTGCAAACGTTTGTATATGAGTTTTGAGTTTTGAGTTTTGAGTTTTGAATTGTCGGCAAAGCCGATTTTGAATTATTCAATTTTGAGTTGAGAATTATTAATTAAATTTTGTCAATATGCAATTAATTGCTACCTTTGTCCGCCGGATAGCAATTTGCAACTAAAAATCACAGATTACACAACTAAACTCATTACAAAAACCATAATATATGATGAAGAACAACAGATTTAGGGCAATACTCATGGCAGTATTGATGCTCGGTTTTGTAGCCAACGCATTCGCCGACGACACCGCCGCACGACTCGTTTACTCCCTCGACCGAGGCTTCGGCATCACAGGAAGCCGAGGCAATGTGGGCACTCCGCTCAAACAAGACTATGATGTGGCAATCCGCATCAACGACAAGCACTTCGTGGGCATGACCATCGCCGCCGTGCGTGTGCCTATCGACACGATGAGGAATCTGTCGGGACTGAAGGTGTGGCTCTCGAAGGAGCTGGCGCTTGAGGTGGTAGACGGCAAGAAGGTAAACAAGCCCGACATCCTCTCGCAGGATGCGGAGATGGGACAAGGATGGGTAGAGGTGGCACTGGACAAGCCATACACCATCACCGATGAGGGCGTGTACGTGGGCTACTCGTTCAAGATGGACGAGATGGACAACTCCAACCGCCGTCCGGTGCGCATCACCACAGAGCTGCATGAGGGCGGACTCTTCATGCACACATCGCGCAGCTACCGCAGTTGGACCGACGTGAGCGACCAGTGCAGCTCCACCATGCAGGTGCTCCTCGACGGTGCGCCCAAGTATGCCGCCTCGGTGCTTGCCGGCTCTACATCCTATTTCGGTGCAACGGGCATCGAGAACCCTTTGACATTCTATGTGGAGAACCACGGAGCCGCTGGCGTGAAGTCGATTGACTACTCGTTCGAATACAACGGCAACACCTACACCGGACAGCAGAAATTCAGAAAGGCCCTGTCGTCGGTGTATGGCGTGCAGACCTCCTTCGAGATCGACCTGCCCGTTGTAGACAAGAAGGACTACTATCCCGTGGAACTGAAGATAACCAAGGTGAACGGCAACGACAATGAGGATGCCGAGGGCCAGCTCACACAGCAGGTGTGCATCTTCGACAAGCTGCCCAAGCACCGCGCCCTGCTCGAGGAATACACAGGCACATGGTGTGGCTACTGTCCGCGCGGCTACGTGGGCTTGGCTGCCATGAACCGACTCTATCCCGACGATTTCATCGCCCTGTCGTATCACAACTCCGAGTCGGAGAGAAAGCCCGACCCAATGGAGGTGATGCCCGGCTCTGACTATCCAAGCAATATCTCGGGTTTCCCATCGGCTTGGCTCGACCGCGCATACGAGGTGGATGCCTACGGCGGATTCAACGCTTCGTCTACCGAACTTGGCATCGACGACGCATGGAAGGCTGTGTGCGGACTGCTTGCCGAGGCCAACATCGACGTGAAGGCAGAGCTTAACGCCGACAAGACAGCCGTTGAGGCTAAGGCAAACGTAAGCTTCCCGCTCGAAATCAACAACGCACGCTATGGCGTGGAGTTTGTGCTTGTGGCAGACGGACTGACTGGCACTGCCGACGGATGGACTCAGAAGAACTATTATGCCAAGGGCAAGAACGGCACCGACTTCTCGGAGCCTGAGTTTGAACAGTTCATCAAAGGCGATGGCTATGTGAGCGGACTCGTGTTCGACGACGTGGCTGTTGCCACAACACGCCTTACGGGCGAAAACCAGTATCTGCCGGAGGCTATCGAGGAGGACAAGGTGTATGAACTGCCTGCCACATTCCAGCTCGCAAAGGTGAAGAACACGTCGGGCGAGAACATCGTGCAGAACGCCGACAACCTGCGCGTGGTGGCTGTGCTCATCGACTACAACGACGGCACTGTGGTGAACGCTGCCAAGACATTGCGCCTGGGCGAGGCTACTGGCATCAAGGGCGTGAACGCCGACGAGGACGGCAAGCCTGTTGAAATATACGACCTCTCGGGACGCAGACTCAACTCGATGCAGCAGGGCTTAAACATCGTGAAGACTGCCGACGGACGCACGTCGAAGATTATCGTTAAGTAGTCGGAGACAATTATTAAGTAAGAATATTAATCATTTAAAATTACCGCTTATGAAGACACTATTACTCGCAGCTGCCACATTGGCATCGGCTGCATCATTCGCGCAGACTACAGCCCCTTCCTTCCATCAGCCGAAGAAGGCTCAGGTAGCAATCGCCAAAACTCCAGCTCCCGCCTCTTTCCTTAAGGCGGCAAGCAAGGCTCCGGAGATGATCACCGAACAGCCCGAGGGCAAGCTCTACAAGGACATGTATGGCTATTCCGAAGGCTTCATCTCGCAGTGGGGCATGATTTACGAGGACGTGAAGGACGGTGTTGCCCGCGACTTCGTGGTGGGCGACGACGGAAGCTACTATATGAAGAGTCCGATAAGCTTTCAGCCCACCGACTCGTGGATTAAGGGCGACAAGACTGAGGGCGACACCATTGTGTTCAAGCTGCCGCAGCAGATATATACTCTCGACTATGGCGACGGCAACCCTATCAAATATTATGCGAGCCGCATGGTTTATCAGCAGATAGACGGCGAGAACCAGTATGTGATTGACGAGAAATCGCAGGACATCAAGTTCGTGTGGCGCAACGACTCGCTCATCAAGTGCGAGAACGATGTGCTGCTCGGTATGTCAAGCGAGGCAGGCAGCTGGAACGGACTTGGCGACCTCGTGAGCGTTACTACCATCTGTCCGTTTGTCAACGAGGCTCCTAAGGATATGTCGAAGGTGTCGAAGTATATCTTCAGCTTCCACCCGAGCGAGCGCACAACCACACAGCGCATCTCGCAGGTGGTGATCGAGGGTGACGACTTCTATGCCGACAACATCGACGCCAACATCCCTGAGGCTTGGATTCACGGCAAGATAAAGGACGGCAAGGTAGTGTTCAGCGGAGCGCAGTTCCTCGGACTCGACAAGAACGCATCGCAATACCGCTTCAACTTCCCTGCCAACGTCTACTACGACGAGGAGACCTACATGACGGAGTATAATACTCTCGACGAGGTGTCGTTCGACTACGACGCTGCCACGGGCAACCTCTCCAACTGTCAGTATGGCTTCATGTCGAACTATGGCTACCGCCTTATCGCTCTGAACATGCAGGTGATGATGCAGCCTACATTTGAGGTATGGGACGGCATCGTGGCTCGCCCGCAGAACCCGAATGTGATGCAGTATGTTCCGGCAGAGACATCAAGCGGATGGGTTATTTTCGACTTGCCGCGCAATAATGTGGAGAACAGCTTCATGGACCAGAGCAACGTCTACTACAACATCTACTTCGACGATGAGCTTGCCACATTCTATCCCGACCAGTATCTCGGAATAGAGGAGGAGATGACCGACGTGCCTGTTGACTTCAACGACACACAGCGTTACGACTTCCAGTCGTTCGGCTCACAGCACCGCGTGGTTATCTACGACTCAGGCATCGCCCGTGTGGGCGTGAGAGCCGTGTATGTCAACGGCGACGAGCGTCTCTACAGCGACATCGTCTACAGCGACGGCTCGGTAGTGACTGGCATCAAGAACGCTTCAGCAGATGCCAAGACAATGAGCGTGACCTACTACGACCTCGGCGGACGCAAGGTGCAGAATCCTAAGCACGGTGTGTTCGTAAAGAAGACTGTCATGAGCGACGGTAAGGTGAAGACGGGCAAGATGGTAGTAGAGTAGGATAAAAAAAAGCCCCACCCCCGACCCCCT
>OQVL01002317.1_pt1 | contig 11643 bp, 10 predicted proteins | sample 1691501 | NCBI WGS metagenome assembly OQVL01 (sample SAMN03418253, study PRJEB22391) | human gut metagenome | biome: human-gut; feature: organic feature; material: feces | host: Homo sapiens | place: Tanzania | collected 2013-01
TATTTTCTCTTATTAATTTAATATCTATCATATTTCACAACCTCACTCATATTTTAACATCAAAAATATTAAATGTAAATGATAACAAATATTCTAAAGAAAAAAACTAACAAACTATAGTTCATTAGTTATTACATAACAGGTCCTGAATCTTCAAGATTTGCATTATTATTCATATTCATCTCATTCATATGAGTTTGCATTAAATATTGAATCATTTGTTTACTATAATCGCCTTTTTTTCGTTCTTTAGAATAATACATATCATAATATCCTAAAACATCACTTTCACTTACTCCCATCTTCTGTGAAACATCACTTAAATATTCTTGTATCTTACTATTATCAGGCATCTTTTTCTTTTTTTCCATTAACAACTTACAAAAACTAGATTTTTCTTTAGCCTCCAAAGGAAATGTTCTAATCGCTTCAGGATTCCTCTGAAACAAATCAGTTATTTGACTATACATATAATCTGATGTATTAAATCCACCAATCATCATATTATCAACAACATTATTAAGAGGTGAATAATCATAATACTCTGAAGGTATATCAAAATTATCAGGAGAAAAACTAGTACTCCTCTTCATCACCTCAGCATTACCAGCTATAGATTGCATCGCCATAAGATCACCTACTAACTTATTACCCTCAAAGTTAATATCACCCGCATAATCTTTATCCCTAACAGCATCTTGATAATGTTCAATCTCCGTTATTATTTGAGCTTTAATAGTTTTTAAAGCACCTTCATCATAACTACTAATATCTACTCCATTAAGCATCTGTGCAAACACACTATCAACATCAAAATCATAACTATCAGATTTATCCAAAAGATATTTCAAAAACTGAGCTTGATGTGCATACTTACCACCAGCTTCTTTAGAAAAATCTAAATTAAAACTCTTTAACATAGATATATTAAGTGATGAAATATAACTATCTTCTTTACTCCTATTAATCAAATCTAAAATATCATCACTACCCTTTGCATATTTACCACTCACATTAGCAGTATAAGCAAGTAAATAGCCTAAATACTTACTCTTTAATTCCTCTTTATACTGTTCTTCAAATCGATCCATAACGCTCCCCCGCTTGTATGGTCTGCATAAGAATAGTATATCATTCCTATTTCTACGCATCAACACACAGATTGGAATGTATGGGGAATTATCTACAAATTCTACTGTATCTTTATCTATATCAGCAAAAATTTCAGCACAAATAGGAGAAAGCTTTACCTCTGTATATCTTGATGCCGCATATGCCATATCCCTTGAATATGCTTTACCAAAGTTGCCCTTGCTGTCAATATAAGGGTGAAGCAGTGCTTCATTTCCCCGTGCAAGACGTACCATTGTTTCATAAATCGATGCGTCGCCGTGAGGGTTGAGACGCATAGTCTGTCCGACAATGTTTGCAGATTTTGTTCTTGCTCCGTTCAGAAGGTTCATTTTGTACATCGTATAAAGCAGCTTTCTGTGTGAAGGCTTGAGTCCGTCTATTTCCGGAATAGCGCGCGAAAGAATTACGCTCATTGCATAGGGCATATAATTGACTTCAAGCGCATCAACAATCTGTTGGTCAATAATATCACCTGCCGAGGAAATGTGCGCGTACTTCAAAAGCTCGGTAATGTCTGTCTCTTTTTTTTCAGTTTTTTTCTTCTTCGCCATTGTTCTTTCCTCTCTGTCAGCTAACGTCAGTCATGTCAATATAAAGATGACCGAAATTAGCAATATAATCCTTTCTTCCGGCAAGATTATCGCCGAGAAGCAAATCAAATTTTTCTTTTTTTCCTAATAATCCACTTTGCTCTATTCCTGCAGCTTCTTCCTTTTCTAATGTCGGTACATTTATGGTTGTTACTCCTATTTGCTGTGTACTTATTGAATATGTTGTTTTGCAGCACTCCATATATTGCAATACTTGATTTTCCCTTTGAGTACTAATTCTACCTTGTTGCTCACTCAATTTGTTTTTACACATATTAGGGATTCTTTGAGAAATGCTCTCAGCTTCTTTTCTTGTTCTTCCCCCTTTTAAGCATCTTTGTATTTCATTTTCTGTAATTTTATCAATTTCTTGTTCATAAGCTTGTACTTTTTTATTATATATATCAATTATTTGTTCCAATCCAGGCAAATACATTTTATTTTTTTCATCAAACAATCCATTTTTTTGTAATTCTACTATTTCCTTACTATATTTAATAAATTTACTTTCTATGTTCTCATTAATTTTTAAAGTATCTTCAAGTTTTTTAGCATATAATCCATATATACTATTATAAATATTAATAAAATCTTCATCTGTTGTTGCTTCTTCAATTTGTTTATGAAATTTCAAAAGTATATTCTCCTTTGAATTTCTTCCATCGTTATCTTGAAATTTTTCATATAATAGATTATATTTTCTATTTCCTAATAAAGCAAACAAGGTACTATATAAATTATCCTTTATACCATTTTTTCCAACATGTACTTTATAATTGCCATCTATACTAATCAAGTTGGTCTTATTTTCTCTTTGTGTACTAATTATTTTTCTAGATATTTTTTCTCCATCTTCAACAAATTTGAACGGATTATCTGCAGTATAATCTATATTTTCTAACATTTGCATTACTTCAGGATTTTCTAAATCTAATTCTTGTAACATACTCTTAAATTTATCCTGTATTTTACTCATTGCTTGTATATAATCAAGGTCTTGCATTTTTGATATATCCGTATTCCACACCATTTGTTCTTGCATATATTTTATTTCCGAATAAATCTTTTTTGCTTGTTCAAAATCTATATTTTCAATACTTTCCATCTTCTGCAAGTAAGCATTAAAGCAAGTTTTCATACAACTTTGTAACGCAGTTAATGCAACAGATGGATTTTTTTTTGCATTATCTGAAACCATTTTCGTATCCATTATAATTTTCAAATATGGATATTTATATTTTTCACTCTCTTCACTATTTAATGAATTTGCATATTTTTCATCAAATTCTTCTAGCATTTCGGGATAAGAATAATCAGTCTGATATTCTCCTGTTTGTAAATACATTTCTAATAATTTTTCTTTTGGTATTATACATGAAATCATACTTGCAATATTAATATAGGAATCATAAAAAGAACCAGATGATAAGCTTTTTGTAAAATACCCATCTCCCCAATCCCAAAAGTTCTCTTGCATATCTTTTAAATGAGTTTGACTATTAAACCATTCTGTCCACATTTCAACTGGACTATCCTCAAAATCAAATCTGCTATTTACAAATGTTTCAAAATCTGTTAATAAATCTTTTAATCTTTCCGGTGCATCTTTCCATCTCTTTTTATAATCTTCCATCTTTTTGGTATATAATTTCTCCAAATAGCCATTTTGTTGCAATTGAGCAATATATCTTTGTGGAATATGTTGTAAAGACTTTTCTCCATCACTGGCAGAATTATTATAAACATGCCACATTTCATGTTTTAATACCGCTGATAATTGGTCTGTTTCAGTATATCTCACTCCCTTTTGAGCATGTGCAGTAGCAATAGGTGCAAAATAGTATAACATGTTTTTTTCCACTTTGTCTGTTATACTTTCTATTATTTTTTTTATATGATCACTATGTTTATCTCCATACATCTGTCTAAATTCGTGATATGCTTCGTTTAATATGTCATATACTATTGGATCTAAACCACTATCCTTTGAAATTATATCTTTCTTTTTATCACTCATAATACTTCCTTATCTTTTATTTATAATATTTTTAATAAATTCAACTAATTTCTTGACTAATTTTTCTTTTTTTACTTTGGTAGGCAAATTGATACTAGTAATAATTTTATTAACCTGTTTATCCTTAAATATATTATTTGGATTATATTTTTTGCTTTTTTCTTCTTCTATTTTTTTTAGGTCATACTCTTCTTTAGCTTTAATTTTCTCTTTTTGATAGGGCGTTGCCCAATAATCTTTAAATATATTTGCAAGAACAGCTTTTGTTATATCAGACATTTCTTGTTCTTCGAATTGCTTTGTTTCATCAATTTTATATTCATACTCCTTATCCATATTAGATTTATAAAATTCTAATTTTTTTTGTGGTATTTTATCTACATCAGATTTTGGTACATAACTTAATATAGTCATTACCTCTTTATAAGCTATTGCATATTCTTTTGTTATCATTTAATCAAACCTCTTCTTTATAAGATTATCAATGTCCCCAAAGATAGGAGAAAAATAATATATCATTAGTTTTTACTTTCAATTTCTTTATTTAACTTGTGTGTTAAAATCTTTTGTCTAATTATATTTCCTATATATATTACTATAGCAACAATTACATATGAAATTAATATGTCCTTAATCTCTAGTTCATAAATATATGCAGATGTTCTTATCTTTGTCATATTAAAAATTTGTACGTGATTATTTATGTATGCTTCATATCCTAAATTCGTGAAAAGTACCAAACCAAATACAATTAAAAGTGAAACAATTAGTTCGATAATTAATTGTTTACCTTTTGCTCTTTGTATAGAAATTATATAAATTATAGCACCTGTTGATACTCCTATTAAAATTGATAATGTGTATACTTTTATAATTCTATTTGTAAAATAATTTGCTATTTGCATAAGGTGCATCATTTCTGCAGGGTATTTTTCTCCAAATAATGCTCTTTCTTCTTTATACTTTTCTTCTAATTGCTTAACATTATCTTGATTGTTTTCGCCAATTTCAATTAAATATTTTGAATTCCTATTTATACTAAGTATTTTTTCCGTTTCTAACCATTGAGGTACTGTATCCACTAATAATACAGTATTTCCAACAAATATCGAAACTATAGTTGTGCATAAAATTGTTAATAATAACTTTTTTAATGAAATTTTTCTTTCTTGTTTTTCCATTCTACATCCTCCTCTCTTTTAAAAATCTCATAATTTCCGTTGTTCTTCTCTTTGAGACATCCTCCTCTGTTCCGTCTTTGAATTTAACTTTAATTTTTCCAACAATGCTAGTATTAAAGCACTTTACATGATTTATGTTTATAATTGCAGAATTTGATATTCTAACAAATTCTTTTGTAGGTAAAACTTCTTCAAGATAATACAATCTTTCTTTTATTTTATAGATACCATCTTTTGTTTTGCAAAAATTGTTTTTTTCTTCACCAAAAAATAATATTATATCTGACACATTAATTATAAAAATATCATTGTCTTGCATTGCTACAATTTGTTGTATAGATTTTAAAGATTTAGATAATAATTCGTTTTCTAGTGTTTGAACAATTTCATTTCTTTCCGGCGCATTTATGCAAATTTCAATATCTTGAAATTCACTTGATATATTTGTACGTACTTTAATATTCATTTTCTGCCTCCTTGATATTATTATAACAAAATTTGATTTTATTGAATATACTTTTACATGTTTTGCTGATAGATGTAACTATTTTTTAGATAGCTGACCAAAAACGCTGAAATTTTGATGCATTATAAAATATATTTTGTTGAAATTCTTATTTAGCAAGGAAGTATTTTTGATTTTGTATTCGTGTAAAATATATCTAACTTGCTCATTGCCCTCGTAATAGCAACATATAATAGCTTAATATCTAATGAATTATTACTATATCTTTCATTATTGGCATTTGCAATTATTACACAGTCAAATTCCAGTCCTTTTGCTAGATATGACGGAACAACTGATATTCCTGCATTATATTTTGAGTCTTTTCCCTGTATCAATTTTACATCCTCTCTTATCTTACTTATCTGTTTTTCAATTTCTTTACACTCTTTTATGTCTTTTCCTATTATGGCAATTGATTTATAACCGTTTTTTTTGTGTTCCATTATTCTTTCATTAATATTCTTTATTAGTGAGCCTTCTTCTATATGCTTGCAATAAACGGAGTTTTTCCTGTCTATGACTGGCTCACCCAAAACAATAAATTCTTTTTCGTAATCTGGAAGATTATTAATAACTTTGTTTGCAATTTTCATAATTTCTTTTGTAGTTCTATAAGTTTTTTTCAATGTAGTATATGTAACACTTACGTCTTTAAATTCAACATCTATAAATCTTTTCCAATTTTCAATTCCTCTGTAAAAATGTACTCCCTGAGCTATATCTCCCAAAATTGTCATAGAATTGCTTTTTAAAATACTTTTTAGCACGTCAAATTGAAACTCCCCATAATCCTGAGCTTCGTCTATTACAACATGCTTTATTTGGCATTTGTCCTTTATACCAAATGTTTTATATTGAATATACATGAGTGGAGCTAAATCTTCAAATGCAAACTCGTTGTTTTTTATATTTACTAATGTAGTATCTTTTAAATATTGTGATACATCATCTGCATTGTCGTTGAAAGTATATTGCATAAAATAATTTTCTAAAAAGTCCTTATAATACTCTATACAATCTTTATTTTGTATTTTATTCAAATACTCTTTTATGATTTTCATATACTTTTTTTCAACCATTTCTATTTCTTTAGCATATTGTTCGAATACTTGTATACGCTTTTCTCCCTGTAGATTTTCTATAGCTTTGGTTCTTTGATTTTTTAAATTCTCTATAATTTCTTTAGATTTTTTTCTAAATTCTGTTGCCAAATGTTTTTCTATCTCATTTATTCGGTTTTTAAAATTATAATTACTATATGTTTTTAAAAACAATTCATTAATGTCCTTATAGTTCATAATGTTATATCCGTTATATTCAAAGTTTTCTTTTGGTATATATTTTTGTTCAACTTCTTTTAAGTATCTGTCAATATATATTTTAAATTTAATTGATGACTTAAACTTTGATTCTTTTAGCACAATATCTATTTTTTCTTTATATTTTCCGTCTATCATATTATCTACTATCTGCACTAGTTTTTCATTGCTGTCCGGAATTTTTAATTTTTTCCCTATTACGTCATATGCAAAATCCTCAAAAGTATATTGTTTAACATCATTTACCCCTAAATCTGGTAGGATACTAGAAATATAGTCTAAGAAAAACCTATTTGGTGCAATTATCATAAATTCTTCTGGTTTAAATTCCTTTTCATAATTGTATATTAAATATGCTATTCTATGAAGTGCAATAGTCGTTTTTCCGACTACCCGCAACGCCTTGAACAATTAATGGTTTATTTATTGGTGCCCTGATAATTTTGTTCTGTTCATCTTGTATAGTAGCAACAATATTTTTCAACCTATCATCTGCTTTTTCCTCAAGTGCATTTTCTAATAATACATCATTCCCCGTAACATCTATATCAACATACTTTTTAAGTTTTCTTTCTTCTATTATAAATTGTCTTTTTAAAAATATTTCTCCAAATATTTCTTCATCCAATACCTTATAACTTGCTTTTCCTATTCTTCCTTCATAATACAAATTTGCAATTGGCGCTCTCCAATCAACTACAATTGGTTCCAATGTTTTACTATCTATTATTGATATTTTACCTATGTAGAAACTTTCTTTTTTTCTATTGTTCTCTTTATAGTCCATTCTTGCGAAATAAGGCTTTGTCCTTATCTTTTTTATATCATTTATTTTTTTAGCATACATTTGCATTACAAATCCTTTTGCTATATCATTTACATTATATGAGGTTGATAATCTACTTTCCATTTGTTTTTCTTCCTCGTCAATTCTACATATTGTCTCTGCCAACTTTTTTTCTTCTTCAATAAATATATCTTTATCCATTTCAACCTCCCCAAATTTTTCTTTTTTCAATTTATTATAATATAATATAATGTTTTTATCAATTGAATTTATATAGAACAAAAACGGAGATTTTATAATTTTATAATCTCCGTTTTCGTCTATTTTCTATTTTGAAAATTCTTTTTCTATTTCTGCTAACTTTTCGTCAGCATCTTCTGCGCTTTCTCCTTTTACACCTATGTAGAATTTAATTTTTGGTTCTGTTCCAGATGGTCTTACAGCACACCATGCATTGTCGTTTAAATAATAATATAGCACATTTGATTTAGCCATTCCTGTTGAAGTTTCTTCTCCTGTTTGATTATTTTTTATTTTGCCTGTTAAGTAATCTCCCACAGATAATACATTGTATTTTCCCAATTTTTTGGGCGGATTATTTCTCATATCTTCCATCATTAATTTTATTTTTTCAGCGCCTTCTATTCCCTTATGAACTATTGAAAAATTCTTCTCCTTATAATATCCATATTTTTTATACATATCATTCATTTGATCCCATAAAGTTTTATTTTGCTCTTTATAATATGCAGTCATCTCGCTTAACATCATTACAGCAACTATTCCGTCTTTATCTCTTGCATGTGTTCCTATTATGCAACCATAACTTTCTTCATATGAGAATAAACAATTATAGCTGTTATTATTTTCCTCAAATCCTCTAATTATTTTAGCTATATTCTTAAATCCTGTTAATGTTTCAAACATTTTAACCCCATAATGTTCACAAATTGCATCAGTTAAATTTGATGAAACGATTGTCTTGATAACAGCACTATTTACCTTTAATTCTCCTCTACTTTTTTTCTGTGATAAAATATATTCTGCTATTAAGTTTCCAGTCATATTTCCTGTAAATTGTATATATTCATTAGTTTTTACATCTTTTACGTAAACTCCTAATCTATCTGCATCTGGATCATTTGCCATTACTATGTCTGCATCAACCTCTTTTGCAAGCTCCAATGCTAATTTAAATGCTTTTCCTTCTTCTGGATTTGGGTAATCAACCGTTGGGAAGTTTCCATCTGGCTCTTCCTGCTCTTTTACAATATATACATTTTCAAATCCTATTTCTTTAAGTACTCTTTTTACTAACATTCCACCTGTGCCATGTAATGGTGTATATACTATTTTTATTTCTTTTTGCATTTTTTCTATTATATCTTTATTTATAACTAATTTTTTTAATTCTTCAATATATCTATCATCTATTTCTTTTCCTATTATATTATATAATCCTTTTTCTTCTGCCTCTTCTTTTTCTATTGTTTTAATAGTTGATAAATCTGTTATACTGTTTACCTCTTGTATTATTTCTGCATCTATAGGTTCTACTATTTGTGCTCCATCATCCCAATATACTTTATATCCATTATATTCTGGTGGATTATGGCTTGCTGTTATAACTATTCCTGCAATACAGCCCAACTCTCTTACGGCAAAAGACAATTCAGGCGTTGGTCTTAATGATTCAAATTTATATGTTTTTATTCCATTTGCATTCAAGCAAAGTGCTGTTTCTTCGCTAAATTCATCTGACATTCTTCTAGAATCATATGCTATTGCAACCCCTTTTTCTTGTCCGCCTTTTTTTATTATATAATTTGCTAATCCTTGTGTTGCTTTTGTAACGGTGTACTTATTCATTCTATTAGTACCCATTCCTATAATTCCTCTTAAGCCTGCTGTTCCAAATTCTAAGTCTTTATAAAATCTTTCTTTTATTTCTTCATCGTTTCCTGCTATTGCTTTTAGTTCCTTTTTTGCTTCTTCATCTATAACCGAATCATTTATCCAGTTATTATATTTTTGCATATATTCTTCCATTTATATAATATCTCCCTTTCTTAATGTTTTGCAAAATAATCCATATATAATTTTCTTGCTGTTTCTGGGCTATCAACACCCTCTGCATTTTTTACAGGTGCAAATTCTTCTTCTCTTTTCACTCTCATAACTAGCATTTCTGGAATAGATGAAAATGCATCAAATATGAATGCTTCAAATTTATATGCGTTTGGCTCTGTTGGATTTATAACATTGCCTTTTTCATCCATATAGCTTGCCTTTTTAAATGCAACATGATAAGGTAATTTGTCTTTGGCTAATTCTTCTAAAATTTTTATATTAAATTGATTACAAAGAATATGAGATTCCCCAAATAGCAACTCTCCATTCTTGTCAACTGCTTCTGCTAGCTCATTAGATATTTCTGAGTATTCTATAACACTTGGTTTACCATCCTTTTTACAAAAAACACCTACTTTTTCGTGTGCATTTGCTTTAACAACACTTTTACCTGCAGCTAATACTTTTTTCTCTACCGAAAGACCTATTAATACAGGATCTACCATTTTTACTAAAACATTGTCCACGCCACCTATAAATACCCATTCTATACCCTTATTTTGCATCTCAAATATAATACCATTTTTTCTCATTGCTTCAAAAATAGCTCCATGTCCTGCTCCTGCTTGTTTTATTAAGCCATTTTCATTTAATAAGATTTTGCCTTGCTTGTCTACCATTGGCATTTTTCCTTGTATAAAAAATTTTATAGCTTCTTTTGGATAGTCAAAGTATTTATTTTCCTCAAAAAATTTAACTGTTTCATCATTATTTTCGTCGCTTGTCATTATATACCATGGAACTACAACATCATATTGTTTTTTAGCTAATTTTAGAGTATCACATAATATCTCAAAAATTGATTTGTGTGATTCCAATCCTAGGTCAAACGTTCCTTTTGGTCCATTGTGTCCTAATCTAGTTCCCTGTCCTCCTGCCATTGTTACAGCTGCAAGTTTTCCTTTTTTTATTTCTTGAATTCCTATTTCAGAATACTTCCTTAACTCTTCATCAGAAAGCTTTGCCTTTTCGACATGATCTATTGGCTCAATTTTACAATTTTCAAATTCAACCTTATGTTTTGTTTGTTCATATAATTCTGCAATCTCTCCAAAGTCTATTGTTAATATATCATTTAGTAGAACATTCTTATTTTCTTCTGATAGATTTTCATAATTTTCTAATAAATGCTCTTGACCATATTTTTTTAGAATTTCCTTTGTTGCCAAAAGTTTTTCTTCCATATAATTTCACTTTCCTTTCATTTTTTTCTTTTCATATTTTATATCATAAAAAAATATTCGTCAATTATATTTAGTAAGATATTATACTATGCTTTCTTCGCTTTTGTTTTTCCGTAGTCTTCAAACACTTCTTGTATTTCCTTTTCTCCAGATGTATTTATCATTTTATCATGTGAATCTAATATTGCTGTTATATTATAATTAAACTCTGTTATTTCATAACAATTTATTATTTTAATTTCATTTTGTATTCTATTTTTTTGCAACCATTTTTCTATATATTTATTTACCATATCCATATAATTCTTTTTTCCATTTACCAATATTATGTAGTTTTCCTTTGTTTTTGCTATTATATTTAATTTGTTACTAATACTAGTATATTTTCTTGCCATACTTTGTTTCCAATCTATTCCTAATATTTTCTCTTCATTTTTTAAATTTAATTTTTTTATTAATAATTTTATATTCTCTTCTATACCTTTTTCTAATATTGTAATTATTTTATAATTATTATTTATCTCTTTACTTATATAAGGAAGAACCATTGTTGTTAAATGCCACTCGTTTATGCAAAACCCACACAATTTTTTAATATTGCTCATATTATTTTCATTCCCTTCAAGCTAATTTACTGTTGTTTATTATTAATGTCTTTTGGTAAATTTTACCATTTATGATGTTTATAGTCAATGCGTTTTTCCAATAATCGTGTACTTTATTTCGACATATATTTTTTTTGGTATTTATGTATATTTTTTAAAATAAAGTTAATAATTTTACTATACATACT
>OQVL01002318.1_pt1 | contig 11640 bp, 14 predicted proteins | sample 1691501 | NCBI WGS metagenome assembly OQVL01 (sample SAMN03418253, study PRJEB22391) | human gut metagenome | biome: human-gut; feature: organic feature; material: feces | host: Homo sapiens | place: Tanzania | collected 2013-01
CTTTGTATTTTCATTTCTTTATACAGACGAAACGGTAGCCTTTATTCATAATCCTCAATTATTTTTTCGATAGTATTGTCAAGAGGAGCTAAGTTGTTTCTGATTATCTTAAAAATAATAGTGTAGTTTACGTTAGCATAATCATGTGATATTATATTACGTAAACCAATAATGTTTCGCCAAGGTATATTGTCATAATTCTTGAATATTTCACCATCAGTCATGTCATATAATGTCCGTATGGCTTCACCTATAATTTGTAGGCGGAGAATACTTGCATCCAGCATGGCCATACCTGTTGGAGAACAGAGAAATTCGTCCTCTGTTTCATAACCTTTACACCATTCCTGTATAAGAGAGATAGCCTCTCTTATCTGTTGCAAACGGTCTGTTATTATGTCTTTATGCCATGATTGCATCCTTCTCAATGTTTTTCAGGAATAAAGGGCGAAGGAACTTATGCAGATGAACGAGATCCACTTTGCAGCCACAAAGTTTCTCTAAATCGTCATGAATGTTGCATAGGATGAAATAGTCAGGCTCCTTTATATCCACAAAAATATCCAGGTCGCTATTATTATTTTGTTCACCACGAGCTACAGATCCAAAGATTCCGATTCTCTGGATTCCTAATCTTGCGGCATTTCTTTCTCTATACTGCTTCAGCAAGTTGATATAATAGGATGCGGATTTCATTGTGTATTTATGTTTTTACATGCAAAATACCAGAAGCATCCGTTTTAGTTTGAATGCGAGGCGTTTTTACTTTCTGAATTTTCTGTATAGCTTCCATCCCAGGATGGCGCCGTCAATGATGCCCATTCCAGTGGTTGCCATTGCCATGATGCGCTGGGTCGGGGTCTTTGGCAGGCTGCTTTTTTCTTCATGGAAGAGCCCGTGCCAGAGACGATGTATCTTGTTCTCTTGCTCGTTCAGCTGCTTTTGCAGTTCCATCTTGCGTGCACGGATGGCAAGCAGCGAGTTGTAATGCTGGTGTGGAGTGTTTTCTGTCATCATTTTTCTAATAGAATGCTTGCGAGGAAATGTACGAGTGGACGCTCAATCCATGCTTTCCTCTTGCTGTAAACAATCAGGAAGAGAACGAGATAAAAGCCTGATACGCAGAGGAAACCGGTGACTATGGAGTCGAAGACCGCTGCCAATGCGTAGGCTCCGGCGAATGAGAGGTAGGTGACAATCGCACAGAAGATCAGGGAGAGCACGAGGGTGAGGATGAGCGCTGTGATGATTCTCACTATCTTCTCTGTCGCGTCAAGGCGGAAAATCTCCAGTTTGAGGTTGCCGTATTTCTTCAGTTCCTCTACCAACTGTGCTATAGACTCTATGTTGTTGTCGTTTGAAAACATGCTTTGTCAGTTCGTATGTTTGTCTTTTGGTGAAATGTCTGTATGTCCTTGTATGCCTTTGGCTTGTCTTTTCCTCTCGATGGATGTGGAAGAAGTAAAGGGATGGCGAAAGACATACAAGGAAATCGTGTCGTGAAAGCCAATGGTTGGCTATTCGTCTTATTCTACGCTGTCAGCTTCCTGCACTTCGCTGACGAGCTCTTCTACCTGCTTGCGTGTGAGCTTGACATCGTGCTTGTCGCAGAAATCCTTCACAGCATCGGTAATCTTTGTGCGGGTGTCTGATCCCTTTTCAGGAGCAACGAGGAGTCCTATTACTGCGCCAGCAACGGCACCGCCGATGAATGCGCCAATGTAACCTAATGATTTCATAGCCTTGTGGTTTTATTGTGTTAATAATGTGAATGTTCTTTCAAGTGCAAATATACTAATTCTTTTCCTAACGGCAAGATTTTTCATGTTAAAAACTTTAAACCACTGCGTCTTTTTCTTTTATTTGGCAGTTTAATGTCTGATTTAACAAACTTTATGTGCGTTCTTTATTTGGATTTAGAGGTTTTTTTGTAATTTTGTGGGCAAAATATTCATAAAGCGAAAATACAAATCAAAAAATTAATTTATAAAGATATGAAGAAATTATTCGTACTCGGTGCAGCAGTGTTGGCTGTAGCAGCTATGACAAGTTGTAAAACTTCTAAGGAGAGCGCTTACCGTAAGGCTTACGAGAAGGCTAAGGCTCAGGAGCAGGTTGTCGAGCAGCAGCCTACCCAGCAGGTGGTTGAGACACCAGTCGTGACACCGGTTCAGTCCGTGCAGAGCAAGGTAGTGGACAACTATGACAACGAGGCTGTCCGTCAGGAGAACCTTACCGTGGTAAACGGTGCTGGTCTCAAGGCTTACTCTGTAGTGGTTGGTTCTTTCGGTGTGAAGGCTAATGCGGAAGGACTTCAGCGCACTCTCAACAATGCTGGCTATCAGGCGCAGATCGCTTTCAACAATGCCCGCAATATGTACCGCGTTGTAGCTACTACATTCGTAAACAAGGCAGATGCAGTAAACAGCCGCAACCAGCTCCGTGCCACTTATCCGGACGCTTGGCTCCTCTTTAATAAGTAAGTTGGCGTGGGTCGAATATTATCTATAGACTACGGAAAAAAACGTACAGGACTGGCAGTGACCGATCCATTGCAGATTATTGCTAATGGATTGACCACTGTCAGTACTCATTTGTTGTGGGATTACCTGCAGGAGTATATCTCGCATGAGAATGTGGAAAGGGTGGTAATCGGAAAGCCTACTCAGCCTAATGGCGCTCCAAGTGAGAATCTCCAGCGGGTGCAGGCTTTCGTCAACAGGTGGAAAAAAACGCATCCGGAGATACCGATGGAGTATTATGACGAGCGTTTTACCTCCGTATTGGCGCATCGCACCATGATTGATGCCGGACTGAAGAAGAAAGCTCGTCAGGACAAGGCACTCGTGGATGAAATCAGTGCCACAATTATCCTGCAGGACTATATGGCAAGCCGCAAGGGATTTTGAATGCCATTTGCCATGACAATCAGAGATTATCGAAAGTAGAAAGAATGATTTTACCTATTTATACTTACGGTCAGCCAGTGCTCCGCAAGGAGGCTCAGGATATTACTGCTGACTATCCGGAACTGAAACAGTTTGTTGAAAATATGTGGGAGACTCTCGCTGACAGCGAGGGAATAGGTCTTGCTGCCCCTCAGGTGGGTCGCGATATTCGCGTAGTGGTCATTGACCTCGACGTGCTGGCTGAGGATTTCCCGGAATACAAGGACTTCCGCAAGGTGTTCTATAATGCTCATATTGTGGAATATGATGACTCCGAGACTGATTCCTCTGAGGAAGGATGCCTCTCTCTCCCTGCTATCCATGAGAAGGTGGTTCGCCCTAAGCGCATTCATGTCAAGTATATGGACGAGAATTTCCAGGAGCATGACGAATGGGTGGAAGGTTATCTCGCACGCGTTATGCAGCATGAGTTTGACCATCTCGAAGGTACCATGTTCATCGACCGCATTTCTCCCCTCCGCAAGCAGTTGATAAAGTCAAAGCTCCGCTCTCTTCTCCAGGGAAGATTCCGCTGTGGTTACAGGGTGAAGATGCCTCGCTTGAAATAAGCGGGTCACTCTGTTGCCCGCATTATTGGGCGACATGGCCGATAGCCGCCACTGCGTTGCACACATTACCGGGGCGACATGGTCGATAGCCGCCACTGCGTTGCCCGCGTTACCGGGCAATTCGCAAATAGAGATGTTCCCCCACGTTATTCGTCATAACAAGCAAACCGTACCGCCTGATGAGAACCTTCTGGCTGTTACTTCTGGCATTTCTGCCATTTACAGCGTCGGCACAGTATAATGTCGATCGTCTCATCATGTCCGGACGTGTGGCTGTCTATTATGAAGATTACGTCCTCGGAATACAGTATTTCAATCAGGCATTGTCCTTGAAGCCGTACCTTTACGAGCCGTGGCAGTTGAGAGCAATAGCGAAATTCAATCTTGATGACTTCGCAGGAGCTGAGTTTGATGCCACAAAGGCAATCGAACTCAATCCCTATATACCTCTTTTATATGATTTAAGGGGAATCTCCCGCATCCGTCAGGAAAACTATAAGGGAGCTATAAGCGACTATGAGAAAGCTATCCGCCTTGAACCGACAAACCAGAATTTCTGGTACAACCGTGCGGTTTGCCGTATGCAGATGAAGGATTATGAGCGCGCGCAGCTCGAACTCGACACTATCATCCAGCATTGGCAGAAATTCGCTTCGCCATATCTGCTCAAAGCCGAGGTATTTCTCCAGCAGAAAGATACGCTGAAGGCTGCGGAATGGTTGGATAAGTCGCTTGAAGTGGATCAGTATAATGCTGATGCGTGGAGCGTAAGGGCAAATATTGCCCTTGCAAAGAGCGAATGGAAGAATGCCGATGGATATTTTGCGAAAGCTATCCACTTGAAACCCAAGAAGGTGGATAATTATGTAAACCGTGCCGTTGCCAGACTGCGACTCAATAATCTCCGTGGGGCGATGGAGGATTATAATCTTGCTCTCGACCTTGAACCTACCAATTTCCTCGCTCATTACAATCGTGGACTGTTGAGACAGCAGGTGGGTGACGACAACAGGGCTATCGAGGATTTCGACTATGTCCTCTCTCTCGAACCGGACAATATGATGGCGCTCTTCAACAGGGCGACGTTGCTCGACCGTACTGGCGACCTCCGTGCAGCCATAAGGGACTACTCACGCGTGATAAAAGAGTTTCCGAATTTCTGGACCGGACTGCATTATCGTGCAGGATGTTACCGTCGTCTTGGTATGACGGCAAAGGCTGAGATGGATGAATTCCGCATTCTCAAGGCGCAGATGGACAAGCATCTCGGTAAACAGCCGCGATGGAGTAGGGCTAAACTCAAGTCTCTCAGAAAGAAAAGCGAGATTGACCCTAACAAATACGACCAGATTGTAGTGGAAGACGAATCTTCCGGAGATCATGAATATAAGAGCGAATATCGTGGCAAGGTGCAGAACCATCGTTCGGAAACCAACTACCAGCCATATATCTGTCTCTCTCTGTTCGACTATAAGAATGGTCTTACCAACTATCATCCGTTTGATTCTTCGATTGATAAGGTCAACAAGATGTTGCCTGTCGTGCAGTTGAAACTCTCTACGCTCAACCCTCAGTTGACTGATGCGCAGATTCAGCGGCAGTTCCATGTCGTAGATACCCTGACGGCATTGGTCATTTCCACTACGGATGTGGACCGTGCAGTGGCTTGCGTCCTTGCGAGAAGTGTAGCGAGCTGCATCGGTCAGAACTATGAAGATGCACTCAAGGATGCTGAAGCGTGCATAAGTGCTGATTCCACTTCCGTTCTTGCATGGTGGCAGCGTGCTGTCTGCAACGCCAGACAGGCTGATTATGAGACCGGAACATCGCCTCAGACAGCCTCTTTGCGTACGATTAGCGTCAATGCAGACTTTGCGAAGGCGGAAAGTCTCGACCCTGACAATGCGTTCATTCTCTATTGTCATGGCACGTTCCTTGCGCATCGGAAGGATTATGTCAAAGCCATTGATGTGCTTTCCCGTGCTATCGCCCTTGATGCCAACCTCGCAGAAGCCTATTTCAACCGTGGTTTGGCATACATATATTCCGGCGACAAAGTGAAAGGAAATGCAGATTTGAGCAAGGCAGGTGAGCTTGGGCTCTATTCTGCCTATGGTATTATTAAGGCAAATAGCAAAAAATAAGGTGAAAATTCGCCTTTCTCGGAAATATTTACTACTTTTGCACATCGATACTATACCATAATAATGCCAGTATGTCAGCCGCATCGCCATCAGATGTTATGGTCAGTCGCCACTGTGTCAGCCGCATCGCCATCAGATGTTATGGTTGGTCGCCACTGTGTCAGCCGCGTTACCGGCTGATTTCCGAAATAAGAACATTATAATAAAAACAACAATATGATCAATATCACTTTCCCCGATGGCTCAGTTCGTGAGTACGAACAGGGCGTTACAGGTCACCAGATTGCCGAGAGTATATCACCGGCTCTCGCACGCAGTATCGTAAGTTGCGGTGTAAACGGTGAAATCGTAGAGTTGAACCGTCCTATCAACGAGGATGCTACCATCGCTCTCTATAAGTTTGAGGATGAAGAAGGCAAGCATACCTTCTGGCACACCAGTGCCCACCTTCTCGCTGAGGCACTCAAGGAACTTTATCCTGGCATTCAGTTCGGTTTCGGTCCTGCTGTAGAAGCAGGATTCTTCTATGATGTCCTTCTACCTAATGGAGAACAAATCAAGGAAGGTGACTTCGTGAACATCGAGAAAAAGATGCTCGAACTCGCCAAGAAGGATGAAACTGTAGTTCGCAGGGAAATCTCCAAGGTTGACGCATTGGCGTCTTTCGGTGCCGACGGACAGACATATAAGTGCGAGCATATCGACCAGGACCTTGAAGATGGTACCATCACCACATATACACAGGGCAACTTTACCGACCTTTGTAAAGGTCCACATCTCATTTCCACTGGAGCAATCAAGGCGGTGAAACTCACAAGTATCGCAGGTGCTTTCTGGCGTGGCGATGCAAAGCGTGAGCAGATGCAGCGTCTCTATGGTATCAGTTTTCCAAAGAAGAAGATGCTCGATGAGTATCTTGTGATGCTCGAAGAGGCAAAGAAGCGCGACCATCGTAAGATCGGTAAGGAAATGGAACTCTTCATGTTCTCCGAGCGTGTAGGCAAGGGACTTCCAATCTGGTTGCCAAAGGGTACTGATCTCCGTCTCCGCCTTCAGGATATGCTCCGTGCCATCCAGAAGCGTTTCGGCTATCAGGAGGTGATAACTCCGCATATCGGTTCTAAAAACCTTTATGTTACTTCCGGACACTACGCTCACTACGGCAAAGACTCTTTCCAGCCTATCCATACTCCTGAAGAGGATGAGGAATATATGCTCAAGCCAATGAACTGCCCTCACCACTGTGAAGTCTTCGCGTGGAAGCCACGTTCTTACAAGGACCTGCCTTTCCGTTGCGCTGAGTTCGGCACTGTATATCGTTATGAGAAGTCAGGTGAACTTCATGGCTTGACCCGTGTACGTTCATTCACACAGGATGATGCTCATATCTTCTGCCGTCCAGACCAGGTGAAGAGCGAGTTCCTCCGCGTTCTCGATATTATCCAGGCTGTGTTCTCCATCTTCGGATTCAAGGATGACCAGGTGGAATTCCAGATTTCTCTTCGTGATCCTAAGGATAAGGAGAAATATATCGGAACTGACGAGATGTGGGCATCTGCTCAGAATGCCATTATAGAGGCATGTAAGGAGCGCGGACTCGATGCACGTCAGGAAGAAGGTGAGGCAGCATTCTATGGTCCTAAGCTCGACTGCATGGTAAAGGATGCCATCGGACGCCGTTGGCAGCTCGGCACTATCCAGGTGGATTACAACCTGCCAGAGCGCTTCAAGCTGGAATATACAGCTGAGGATAACTCAAAGAAGACTCCTGTGATGATTCACCGTGCACCATTCGGTTCACTGGAGCGATTCACAGCCGTTCTCATCGAGCATACCGCCGGTCACTTCCCATTGTGGTTGACTCCAGACCAAGTTGCAATTCTTCCTATCTCTGAGAAGTTCAACGATTATGCCCAGAAGGTACGTCAGTACTTTGACAAGCAGGGTGTACGTGCTCTCGTTGATGACCGTAATGAGAAGATTGGCCGCAAGATTCGCGACAACGAGTTGAAGCGTGTTCCTTACATGGTTATCGTTGGTGAGAAGGAGAGTGCCGAGGGCTTGGTGTCTATGCGTAAGCAGGGTGGTGGCGAACAGGCTACCATGAGCATGGAAGAGTTCGCTCAGCGCATCAACGCCGAGGTTGCTGAACAGCTGAAGGCAGCTGAGGAGTAATCCCTCTTCACGCTGATATATATATTAGTCACGCTGATATATTTTATGTCACGCTGATATATTTTTTTTAGTCACGCAGATTTCGCAGATGACGCAGATTTTTCTTAGGGTATTCTTTGTTGGGATGCTGGGAAAACGGCGTATTTGGGTAATCTGCGTGAGTCTTTTTTAAAGGTAAATACTTAATACTTGTTTTTAATGACGGAAAACGAAATATCTTATCAGGTTATAGGGGCTATATATAAGGTGTATAATGAGTTGGGTCCAGGCTTGTTGGAGTCTGTTTATGAAGCAGCCCTTTGCTATCAGCTCAGAAAAGATGGATTGAAGGTTGAGAATCAGGTGAAACTCCCTGTTATGTATGACGGGCATGTTTTACCTGTAGATTTACGCTTGGATGTTTTGGTTGAGGATAAGGTGATTGTAGAATTGAAGTCTGTTGTAGAAATGAAGGCGGTTTATGGCAAACAGCTTCTTACTTATCTGAAAATATCTCATCTGAAACTTGGGTTACTGGTTAATTTTGATACGTCTGATATTCGTTCGTCTATTCACCGAGTGGTTAATCACCTTTAGTTCACGCTGATATATTTTATCTCACGCTTGATTATGGTTTTAGTCACGCAGGTTTCGCAGATATTCCTTGCTGTGACATACTTTAGAGAATCGCAAGAAAGATTTGCGTAATCCGACCGGATAGGTCTCATCTGCGGATAAGATGTGGAAGAAGGAAAAATCTGCGTCATCTGCGAAATCTGCGTGACTTTAAAAACATCGTGTTCTAAAAAAACGAAATCAGTGGGCTCTAAAAATGATTTTTGCGTGAGATTTTCTTCCCAAACCATAAAATATAAACCTAAAAGTGAAAATAACCCACTGAAAATTTGGTGGTTTCATGAAAAAATCGTAACTTTGCAGCCGTTTAATCAAAAAGACAAAAAAGAATATATCGAATAGTTAATGAAAAATGACAAAATGAAAAATCAGTACCGCGTAAACGAACAGATTCGTGCACGCGACGTGAGAGTAGTGAGTGATGGTGGAGCAGAAGTGATGCCAGCACGTAAGGCGTTGGAGTTGGCTCGTCAGCAAGAGCTTGACTTAGTCGAGATATCTCCTAATGCGCAACCACCAGTTTGCCGTATAGTTGACTATTCTAAATTCCTTTACCAGCAGAAGAAACATGCAAAGGAAATGAAGCAGAAGCAGGTAAAGGTGGAGACCAAGGAAATCCGTTTCGGACCTCAGACCGATGAGCACGACTATCAGTTCAAGCTCAAGCACGCTATGGAGTTCCTCAACGAGGGCAACAAGGTTCGTGCATACGTTTTCTTCCGTGGTCGCTCTATTCTCTTCAAGGAGCAGGGTGAGGTTCTTTGCGTTCCAGCCAAGATACTCGCCCGATATGAATGAATCATATACGGTCACGTTCTCGGTATTCCAGAATGCATCCTTTGAAAGCAGATTGGAGTTTCTTATCTCCACATTCCTGCATCCGTCAAATGAATAGTTGCCGTCAAGCTTCAGGTCGTCTATCTTCATATTATTGCTGTTCATGGCAAAATAGTCGCCTTTTGCTGTCACGTGATCTATTGTCACATCATCGCAGCTCCACAGTGTCTCCTCCGCATGGGTGAATATCACATCCGTAAGCTCCAGCCCTTTACATCTGCGGAAGTTCTTTGGCGCCTGGATGAGTGCACGCCTCACCGCGATATTATCAGTGTACCAGACTCCGGCTCTCGCCATCTCAAACCAGTGGCAATCCTCCGCAACAATGTTCTTGCTGTACCACAGCGGATACTTCCATTTGAACATGCTGCCGTACAGATTTATGCCGCGGCTCTCCTTAAGCGGAGACTCGCCGTCGTCAAATATCGTATCATATATATCGAGATTTTTTCCCATGAAAAGAGCTCTCTCACCTGTCAGAAACTCCTGTCTTATGATTTTCTTTTCTTCTTTCTTATCCATCTCGTTCATCTTCCTTTTGTATATTCTCTATTATATTATTGGCCTATTATCACCATGTTATCACTTCTGGCAAATGCGAATATGACTGAGCTTATGACCACCATGAGTGGCAGTGCAAACAGTAATATATTTATTACCTGAAATTTGCTATATTAACAGACTTATCCTCTTAAATTAAGGGATTCTCAACCAGTCTTCTTTATATTATAATCTACACATACAAGTCCGGCATGTAAATAGGAATCTCATGTCTGATATTTTGGGGAAACAACAATTTCAGGGGGTACATTATGATTTTAACATCGGGGGATTCTATCAGTATTTTTTTCAGACTATTACCTTATACGACTTACATTATTCCAATAGCATCATTCATCATAGCTGTGGTCATCGGCCTTTCCATACGGGGTAAGGCATGCCGTATCGAGCGGGACTATACCAGAACATCCGCCGACATCACATCCGTCCGGAGAGTCAGCAAAAGAACCCATATCAACTATGAATACCGCGACCAGTCCGGAATATTGCACAATGGTTTCTTTTCCGTCCACGGTGTGACAAATTACAGCTCCATGTCGTCAATCACAATATATTACAACCCGGATAATCCATCCGTATCTTACCCGGACAAGACTTTGAACACTGACAAAAATGCCCCATTCATCTATGGGGGTGCGGTTCTGCTTGGAACTCTGGTATTTTTATGGAGAAGACGCTGATTTCTCAGCGTCCTTTTTTTACACCCTGATGAGATCCTTTGCCACCTCACCTGCTATGATAAGACCGGCTACTGATGGCACAAATGCCACACTGCCCGGGATGTCTCTTCGTTCTGTACATTTGTGCTCTGCTCCCGGAGGACAGATGCAGTGGTTTCTGCAGCTTATCGCCATATCTTCGATCGGTCTTGTCGGAATCTCTTCAGAGTATACGACCTTGAGTTTCTTGACGCCCCTCTTCTTCAGTTCTCTTCTCATGACCTTCGCAAGAGGGCACACCTTTGTCTTGTATATATCTGCAACCTTGAACTGGCTTCCGTCAAGCTTGTTTCCCGCACCCATGCTGCTGATGATCGGAATGTTCTTCTCCTTACACTTCATGACAAGAGCGATCTTGGCTGTCACGGTGTCCACCGCGTCGACCACATAGTCGTAGCTGTCCCAAGGGAAGTCGTCCGCGTTCTCCGGAAGGAAGAAACATTTGTGGACCTCTACATCAACCTTCGGGTTGATGTCAAGCATCCTGTCCCTCATAACATCGGTCTTGTACTTTCCCACTGTGCTTCTGGTCGCTATGATCTGTCTGTTGAGATTTGTCAGACACACCTTGTCATCATCTATCAGGTCAAATGCTCCGACACCGCTTCTGACCAGCGCCTCGCATACATAACCGCCAACTCCGCCTATTCCAAATACCGCTACCTTAGAGCCTGCCAGCTTGTCCATGGCTTCCTTGCCAAATAGCAGCTCTGTTCTCGAAAACTGTGTTAACATTCTCGGTTCTCCTCTTCTATTCCTCTTACATAAATGTTCCGCCACCCGGACCGCCTCCCAGGCACAGTCCACCACTGTTACAGCAAATATTGCACATCAGATTGGCAATACATAGTTTTACACACCAACTGCTATTATAGGTTCCCGGATATCCGTACATTGTCTGTCTTGTCTGATACCAGTTTCCGCCACCTTCCAGCTGTTGAAGTAACATCTGATACTGCATATTCTGTGGTTCCAGACGAACTGCTTCTCTCGCATGTTCCAATGCAGTCACGTTATTTCCTAATCCGGAATTCGCCGATGCGCTGTAGAAATACCATCTTGCACTATGCTG
>OQVL01002320.1_pt1 | contig 11635 bp, 12 predicted proteins | sample 1691501 | NCBI WGS metagenome assembly OQVL01 (sample SAMN03418253, study PRJEB22391) | human gut metagenome | biome: human-gut; feature: organic feature; material: feces | host: Homo sapiens | place: Tanzania | collected 2013-01
TCGGCGTCCGAATCGGCGCGAACGACAAGACCTACGGATTGGAACGGCGCGGAAAAACGGATTTCATCGTCACGTCGGGATTATCCGATTGGGCGATCCGGTTCAAAACGGGGACAAAATCCGAATACGTCGTTATCAATATCGTCCCCGACCGTTAACGGAACACTGTCAAAGCAAAAGGGTGAAGTTTTAAAAACTTCACCCTTTTTCGTTTTGGTCGGAGCGCCGAGATTCGAACTCGGGACCCCTTGCACCCCATACAAGTGCGCTACCAGACTGCGCCACGCTCCGACGAACAAGAGGGAATATAGCCTCCTCGTTTTACAAATGCAAGCTCAAAATTCGGCTTAAATCGCTTTTTTTAACAAGGCGCTGATTTGTTCCAATTTGGCGATGACATTGTCCAGTTCAATCATCGGTTCCGTCATGCGGATTTCATGATCCTCCGGCGTGTCCACGCTCGGATCGCCTTGCGCCTCAGCGCTTTCAGCCGCCATGCCCCGCCCCGCGACCGCGTTGATCGTTCCGTCGTCAATCAATTTTTGCACCCCTTTCGCGGTGTATTTTTCCACGCGCAACAGATACTGAATCTTTTTCAGCAAAGCGATGTCTTCGGGACGGTAATAACGGCGCCCGCCGATTCGCTGAACGGATATCGTATCCAAAAACTGTTTTTCCCAGAACCGCAAAGTACTGGTTTGTTCGCCCAAATCTTCCGCCACTTCGCCAATCGTGCGAAAAGCGCGCGCCGCTTTTTTATCGCCGCCGTCGTTTCCGATTGTCTGATTTTCGGTCATTTATCGCCGTTGACCTTTTGTTTTAAAATATGCGACGGGTGAAAAGACAAAATACGGCGCGGCGAAATAGGAACGTCCACGCCCGTTTTGGGATTGCGCCCCATACGCATTTTCTTATCGCGCACGGCGAACGAACCGAACGAAGACAACTTTACCGCCGCCCCCTGTTCCAACGCTTTGGACACTTCCTCCAACACCTGATCCAACAATTTGGCGGATTCATTCAAAGAAAGCCCCACTTCGTGATAAATGGCTTCCGCCAATTCGGCACGCGTGACGTTTTTTTCTTCTTCCTTAGCCATAAAAAGTTACTCCCTTACCACAACACTTTTATCAGGGTAAGAAATTTTACGCCTTTTTACAAGGGTTTATTGTTTTTTCAAGGATTTATGCAGATTCGCGTGTCAAAAATCACAAACGAATCAAGCTGGCGCCCCATGTAAAGCCCGCGCCCATTCCGGGCAAAAGCAACAGTTGCCCTTCTTTCAGCCGACCATCGGCGATCCCCTGCGCCAAAGCCAAGGGAATCGACGCGGCGGACGTATTGGCATGCTGATCAACGGTTGAAACAACCTTTTCCATCGGAATGTTCAGACGTTTTGCCGTGGCTTCCATAATGCGGATATTCGCCTGATGCGGAACCAGCCAATCGATTTCGTCCAAAGAGACGCCGTTCTTTTCCAGAATTTCCAGCGACGCGGAAGCCATTTTAACGGCGGCGTGACGGAACACCTCGCGTCCGTTCATCGTGATAAAGCCGACATCGTGGTTGGTTGACGGACCGCCCGTCGAACACAATTCGGGCGCGAAAGAACCGTCGGAGTAAATCAATGTGTCCAACACGCCGCGATCCGCCGTCGTTCCCGTCCCTTCTTCGGCGCGCAAAACGGCGCAACCGGCACCGTCGCCGAACAAAACGCAGGTGTTGCGATCCGTAAAATCGGTTATTTTAGACAATGTTTCGACACCGACGACCAGAGCCGTTTTAGCCTGCCCCAAGCGCAACATGTTGTCCGCCGTTCTCAGCGCGTACAGAAAACCCGAACACGCGGCGACGACATCAAAAGCGCACCCGCGGCTCATACCGAGCCCGGCTTGAACATAAACGGCGGTCGACGGGAACGTTTTATCGGGCGTAATCGTACCGACGACGATCAAGTCCAAATCGTCGCCCGTCAATCCCGCGCGATCCAGTGCCTGTTTCGCCGCATTAATCGCCATGACCGAAGACGTTTCGCCTTCGCCGGCGAAATGACGCTGACGGATTCCCGTTCTTTCGCGGATCCATTCATCGCTGGTGTCGACGATCTTTGCCATATCGTCGTTTGTGCTGACACGTTCGGGCAGAAAAGAACCGATGCCGATGATACGGGAACGCAGAGTCATTATTGTTTTTCCTCATCTAAAAAGTGAACATTTTCCAACTGGGCGACAATATTTCCGACCAAATCGTTCTTAACGGTATTGACCGCGACGTTAACGGCGTTGGCGAAACCGAACGCGTCCGCGCCGCCGTGGGATTTAATGGAAATGCCCTTCAATCCGACCAGCATCGCGCCGTTGTAGCGCCCCGGATCCATTTTCTTTTTCAACCGTTTCAGCGCGGGAAGCGCCAAGGCGAACCCCAATTTGGAAATAAAGCTTTTCGCCGCGGAATCTTTCAACAGATTGACCATCAGACGCGCGGTGCCTTCAATCGCTTTCAGCGCGATGTTGCCCGTAAAGCCGTCCGTGACAAACACGTCGACGGATCCCAAAGCGATGTCGTCGGATTCGACGAAGCCTTTGAACTTGTCGGCAAGCGGGGATTCTTTAATGATTTGCGCCGCCTCTCTGATCTCGTCACGCCCTTTGATGTCTTCGGATCCGATATTCAGCAAACCGATCGACGGATTGTCGCGTTTCAAAACGGCGCGGCAATACGCGTCGCCCATAATGGCGAATTCAACCAGATTGCGCGCGGTGCATTCCGCATTCGCGCCCAGATCCAAAACAACGCATTCGCTTTTGCGCGTCGGCAAGATCGTGACGATCGCCGGACGGTGAATACCGGGCATGGTTCCCAAAATCAATTTGGAAAACGCCATCAAAGCGCCCGTGTTCCCCGAACTGACGACGGCGTTCGCGCGCCCTTTTTTCACGGCGTCGATCGCCAGCCACAAACTGGAATTGCGCCCGTTGCGCACAGCCGTCGACGGTTTTTCGTCCGACGCGACATAATCGGGAGTATGCACGAATTCATAACGACCGGCGTCAAGCTTGTATCGATCCAAATACGGACGCACTTTGCTTTCGTCGCCGAAGATCAAAAAACGGACGTCGGAATGTTTTTTTTCCGCCGACTTCAAACCGGCGATAACACTGTCTGGAGCATTATCGCCGCCCATAGCGTCAACGGCTATGACAAGCGAAGGTTTTTCCACGATGAAATTTCCGATAAAGCTTAGTCTTCGGCTTTATTGTCGGCTTTCTGCGCGACGACTTCCTTACCGTTATAGCTGCCGCACGCGGGGCAAACGTTATGAGGACGTTTCAATTCGCCGCAATTCGGGCATTCCATAATGGCATTCGATTTCAACGCCAGATGAGAACGGCGCATATCGCGCGCGGATTTGGATTTCTTACTACGAGGTGTTGCCATTTTTTTAACTCTCTTAAAAACTGTTGCTTTCCTGTCTTCGGTCACCAAACCGGAAACATCAGAACTCTGTCATATAAAAAATTTTTCAAAACTGCAAGGCAATTTTATTTAAAGTTCAGCTTTTCCAGCACACCGAAAGCGTTTTTCGATTTTTCGACGTCCGTTTTGCCTTGAAAGACGGCATTCGGAGCGTGCGGAAACGGATCCAGCGCCAACGAAAAATATTCCGCGACCAATTCGCCGATATCGATTTTACCGTCCGGAGAATACTCCACGTCCTCGTCATTGACGGCATCGACGTCGATTTCATTGATTTTCAGACTGTCCTCAACGGCGTTTTCGTCTTCGCAGACGGTAACGGCGAACGCGGTCGCGACGGTTTGAGCGAAGGGTTCCAGCGTCACGACGCAGTTTTGGACGACTTCGCCTTTGATGTCGGCGTTCGCACGGACGCGCTTTTTGTTCACGCGGATCAGTTCGACATGCGCGCTCAAAGCGTTGACGGCGGCAATGCCGAACCGCCGCGCCAAAGCCGCGCGCTCTTGTTCATTCGCATTCAAATCCAACGTCAGCCCCGCCGCGGGAACCAGACGCGCGTCGACGATATGCGAAAATTCGGGGGCTATTCCGGTCATAATTCTTTCTTTCAAGTTGTTTTTAGGTTATTTTATAGCATCTTTTTTATGAAATGAAAGCACGGTTTTGAAAATGAATCCCTTTTACTCCCTGATGTTCGGCGCGATCGTAACGGCGTGCGCGCCGATGATCGACACCCACGGCGACGCTTTGGACGCGAATGACGTCGCCTCTCTGCACATCGGGGAATCGACGTTCGACGATGTCAAGCGGCTGTTCGGTTCGCCGTCGTCGCGCACTTTGTTTGATTCCGAAGATTGGATTTACATTCATTCCAAGCAGGAACGGCGCGCTTTTTTCAAACCGCGAGAAACGGAACGCGACGTTACGGTGTTCAAATTCAGCCGCGACGGCGTTTTGCAAAGCGTTGACAGAAAAACGCTGGCGGACGGACGCGATTTCGATCCCGCCCCCCAAACCGAAACGACCGGAAAAAGTCTGACGGTATTGGATCAAATGATATCCAACGTCGGACGCATGTCGACGGACGCGCCCGTCCGTTAATTTTCGTTTTCTCCGTCTTCTTCGTACGTCGGCAGGGACGAATTAAACTTGTCCAGCTGATCCGACGCGTCGGCGATCAGGTTTTCCAAAGTCGGCGTCGTGTCAGCCGCCTGTCCGGCGATTGCCGGAATATCCGTCAATATACGGCGAACGACCGATTCGGACGCGCCGTATTCAGCCATGCCGGCGCGCGTTTTCGACGCGCCGTCCATTATCGTTTTGATTTGCGTTTCCAGATTGTCGCGAACGGGCGCAAAAGACTGCGCTTCCCGATAAGAGGCGGCGACGTCAGAAATTGTGGATTTCAGCGTTTCGCCGAACTTCAGCGTTTCTTTTTGAACGCTGACCAGATAAGCCGCCAACTGTTCCGCCGCTTTGGCGGCTTTGTCGGTGCGCATGCGCATATCCGACGCGACCGTTCCGAACGATTTTGCTTTTTCCCCCGCTTTGGCGGATTCGATTGACGCGTTCAACGCCAGAATTTTGGTTTCAGCCGCCAGCGACCGGATTATATCGGTCAGTTCGCCTGCTCCTTGCGTCCACTTGACCAATCCCGCCGCGAAATTCCGAATCTGTTGCAAACGCTGCCCCGCGGATTCCGACGCCTCGTTTTGCTTTTTCAGCGATTTCCGCATTTCGTCCGTCAAAGAAAGACATAAGGACAAAGGCTGTTCAAGCGCGTCGATTTGCGCCGTCACGCCGTTCAGCAAACCGACGGCGGTGTTTTCCCCCGCTTCGACGGCGGCGTTTTTGATTTTGCCCAAATAATCGCCCAAAGCGTTCAGATTTTCGCGGCAAGACGCAAAACGCGATTTGATTTCACCGGTCATGACCGCCGCGGAATTACTGATATGCTGTACCAATCCCAGCATCTGACACAATTGTTTTTCCGCGCCGACGCCCGCGCCCTGCCCGAAATACGCGATATCGTCGCCGCCGTTATCCCGATCCGCGCCGGACGCCAACGGGACATACGCCTGTTCCGACCCGTAGGTTTCCCCGTATCCCGTAAAGCTTTCGTCCTTAAAGACGGAGCCTTCCTTGATCTTCACCAGCAACGCCGCCAGCGCGCGCGCCAACGCCCCGACCTCGTCCCGCCGTTCCGTGAAATGAATCAACATGGGGCAGTCGCCGCGCGCCATTTTTTGCGCCGTTTCGATCAGACGCATCAACGGGAAATGAATGCCCAGCAAAGACAGAAACGACAGCGCCGCCGCCAGAAATCCGCCGAAAGCGGCGGCAAAGACGAACGTCTTTTGCAAAGAGATTTTGGCGTCTTCCGCGTTTGCCAGCACCTTGGCGCACGCTTGATTTATCATTTGGGAAATGTCTTTGAAATCCTGCGCGTTTTGATTTCCGATCAGCGTAACGGTCTGCCTTTTGTCATGCAAAGTTCCGTCGATTTTCAGTTTTCTGTTAATTTCGTCGTCCAGCCGCCCCATCGCGTCAAAGACCAGCTTCAGCTGTTTCATATTAACCATTTCGGCTTGTTTCGCAGTGTTTTGGACTTTTTTTAACTTAGCGAAATCCGCCGCCATTTGTTTGCGCGCGGCGGGGTTGTCCGCGGATACGTTTTCAACGGACTGCAAAACGACGTCGAATTGTTCGCGCAAAGCGTTCAAAGCGAACAGGACGGAAGGAAGAGTCGTTTCTTCAATCAAAGAATTCAGACGCGTCGACGCTTTTTCGGCGAATTGATTGACTTTATCGGCGGTTTTTGCGCTTTTGTCCCGCAATGAAAACATTTCCGTCATAGCGGCTTTGTATTTATCCAGAACGGATTTCAAAACGGTTTTATATTTATCGCGCAGCTGCGGATCGTCCAATCCGTTTTCGACTTCCTGCGCTTTTTCTTCCAATGCCGTCAAAGCGTCTTCGGCGTTGGCGCGTTCTTCGTCCGTCCCTTTGGAGGCGAAAAGAAACAGCGTCCGATTCAGCGCGACCATATCCGTTTCCAAAACCGAAAGCCGCCGCGCGTTTTCGATCATGCCGTCCGCTTTGGCGTATTCGCGGTGGATCTGCCCGACGGCGAACATCGCGGCGAAACAAATCAGAACGGCGTACCCCCCCAAAAACAAAAAGCCTGCGTAAATGCGCGTCGACAAATTGAATTTCGATAAAAAACGGAGCATCGGTTTTCTTCCTTTTGCGGGAACAGGTTTATGCGGCGGAAAAATTCTTTGCCGTTATTCCGGAGACGCGGGCGTTTCGGCGATCGGCGCGGGTTGTTTCGCCGCGTCCTCCTCGGGTTGTTTTACGGCGTCCTCAGGTTGTTTCGCCGTATCTTCCTCGGGCTGCTTTACGGCGTCCTCAGGTTGTTTCGCCGCGACGTTTTCCCCCTCCGTCTTTTCGGATTGATCATCGGTCTTTTGCGCTTCCGTTTCGTTTTTTTCGGCTTTTTCGACGGATTTCAAAGCGGCGGCGCGTTCCTCGTCTTCCCGCTGTTTGGCGTCTTGCGCCCGTTGAAACCGTTCTTCTTCGTCAACCAGCCACTGCACGCGGTTTTCGGCGTCGTGGCGCAAGCGTTCTTTCAGCAGGTCGCGTTCGCGCGCATGACGGATTTTCATATCCATTTTATCTTTCAGGGTTTTGGCATCGAAATCACGCACTTCGTCCGCCTGCTTCATCAGTAAATCGCGCATTTCCTGCGGCAGCGACGGACGTTCCGATATTTTTCGCACCTTGTCGCGGAAAATTCTGTCGATCCGTTCGTTGTTAAGGCGATATTCCTCTTGCAACACGTCGCCCGCGGGCAAATCGTTCGCGCAGGCAACCGCCGCCAGCAACAACACTCCCAATCCCGTTGTGAAAGCTTTCAACATCATTTTTCCCCTATTCCAATCCCAAGCGGTTCAAATCCGTTCCCCGCGCCTGCAACAGGTACAGCAACTCCGCCAGCAGTTCGCGTTCGTTTTCATGCAGCACGCCGTCCGACAGAACCATTTGCAAAAACGTGTGCGCGAACAACGATACAATGTTTTGCGGCTGCCCGGCGACCGTTTCTATTGCCTCGAAATAGCTTTCTTCGTCGGGAACCAGCATCGCAATATAGCGTAACATTTCGCTTTCGTCAAAATCAATAGTCGGGCAACGCTGCATGACATACGCCAGCATAATTCTGTTTTCCTCCTCGCTTTTGCCGAAATCCGCGCGCGCGGCGAACGCCAAAGCCGCCAGATCGTACCGCACGACGGACAGCGCGGCGATAAAGCCCGCGTCTTTTCCGTTTTGCCGCCCGGCGACGCCGGCGACCGTATGCAACAGGAATCCGCGCGGATCGTCGACCGCCGTCATTGTTTGCAAGTCGTACAGCTTCACCCCGCGCGAAAACGGTATCAAACGCGGCGCGGCGATGTCGTGGCAAAAAGCGTCGATCAGAATGTCGCCGCGACGGCGAATCAGACGGCGCACGGTGATAATCCTGTCGACGAAAGAATCATCGTCGTCCCGATACGCAAATCCGACGGCGACCGACAAAGCCGAAGCGATCATGCCGTCGGGCGGCGGCGGATTTTCGGGGGCGAAGCGAATGTCCGCCCCGTTTTCGAAATCCGGTTGTTCCGTTGTCGAAAAAGCGTTTGCGAACCGAGCGTAATAACGCGGATCGATTTGCGGCGCGCCATACGGCGTCGCGTTTTGAAAAGGGGCGTCGACCATAACGGCGTCGCGTTCCGGCGCAACGGGCGCGTCGGATTGTTCCGCCAGCCTTTTGACGGATTCGGCGAACGAAAACCCCGCCGAAACCTGTCCCGTCGCCTTGGTTCGTTCTTCCGGAATGGCTGAAAAGCGTTCTTCGGCTTTTGATTGACTGCGTTTTTCCTCGGACGGGGGACTTTCCCGCGTCTGCAGACGATCCCGCCGCGCCGCCGTCGAAATGCCGCGCAATTTTTGAATGCGCTCGGCTTTTTTCTTTCGTTCCGCCAGCGACAGCCCCGTTTTTTCGGATTCCGGCATCGGTTTTTCCGATATTTGATCGGCTTTCCCTTGTTCCGTTCCGATTTTGGAAAACAGACGGGCGAAGAAGCCTTTTTGCGCGCGTTTGGCGCGATTCAGCTTTTCGACCTCTTTATCGATTTCGTCGGGACGGATATAACGCCCGTCAACCTGCGAGTGCCGCGATTCCTTTTTAAGCGGACGAAAAACCGTTCGCGCCGTCGCCCGTCGCAAATCCTGCCGCTTGCGATCTTCCTGCTCCGCCGAACGGTTTTCGGAATCGTCAATGTCGCCGATATCGGCGTCAATCAAAATCTCACCGTCTTGCCGGTGTTTTTCCGGTCGTCCCATCTATTCTCCGCATAAAAGCGATTTTTTCTTGGCATTTTATACATAAAAGCGTCATAAAGTAACCGAAAATAATGCCGAAAGGAAAAAATGCGCATCGATTTCATCGCGGACATCGGCTGTTTATGGTCGTTTATCGCTTGGCACAGGCTGAAACAGGCACTGGCGGATTATCCGCGCCTGTTTGAAATCAAGCCGTTTTTGATCCAAACGACATCGCCGCTTTTTCCTCCGTTCGCCGCCGACAAAGCGCGTTTTCTGCGCAAACGCGCCGAACCGGAGCTGGCGGCGTCGGGGCTGTCAGTCCCGTTTGACGATCTGCCCGACCTGAACGGCGATTTGTTTCCGGCTGCCGCTTTGGTCGAAAACGCGTTCAAAGCCGACGAGCAAAAAGGCGTCGATGTTTTAACCGACGTGTTTGACGCTTTTTTCCTGTTTGCCCGCGACATCGGCGACCTTGACGTTTTAACGGAAATCGCCGTTCGAAACGGAATAAGCGCGCGTTTTTGGGCGGAATTTCCGAAACGGCGTCCCTTCACGCCGGAAAAAGACGCTCCCCCCTTACGTTCCCTGCCCTGTCTGGTATTTGACGGCAAAACCATGCTGTGCGGAGCAAACAGCGTCGCGTGTTTGAAAAGCATGCTTGACCTGAGCGTCAATCTGAACGACGAAAAAGATTTCAATCAACCGAAGATGAAAGGATGAAAAACATGTCGCAACTCAATCGCGCTTCATGGGGATCGAAGCTAGGTCTGATACTGGCGTCCGCCGGATCCGCCGTCGGGCTGGGCAATTTGTGGCGTTTTCCCTATGTTGCGGGGCAAAACGGCGGCGGATCCTTTTTACTGCTTTACCTGCTTTGCACGTTCACAATCGGCATTACACTGGTTTTCGCCGAAGCCGCGCTGGGCGTCAAAACGAAATCAGACCCGACGGGAGCGTTCGGCTGGATCAGCCCGAAACTGAAATTCATCGGCGTTTTGGGCGTTTTGACCAGCGCGATCATCGTTCCGTATTACAGTGTCGTCGGCGGCTGGATTGTCGCTTATGTCATCAAATCCTTTTCGGTTTCCGCAATCGGCGATTTCGAAACGCACTTCGCGCAATTCGCGGCGTCGCCCGTCGAACCCGCCGTTTACTTCGCCGTCTATCTGCTGATCACGGCGGGCATCGTGTACATGGGCATTGAAAAAGGCATCGAAAAATATTGCAAAATCATTATGCCGGGACTGTTCGTCCTGTTATTGGTGTTGATGATTCGCGTGTTAACGCTGGATAACGCGTGGCAGGGCGTCAAATTCTTTTTCACCCCCGATTTTTCAAAAATGACGGCGGCGACGGCACTGAACGCCATGGGACAGGTGTTCTTTTCCGTTTCGGTCGGCATGGGGATTTACATCACCTATGCGTCCTATATCAAAGAAAACGAAATCGACATCGCGCGTTCGATGGGACATGTCATTTGTCTGGACACGCTGGTGTCGCTGTTGACGGGACTGACGATTTTCCCCGCCGTTTTCGCGTTCGGCATGCCGATGAACGCGGGACCGTCCCTGACTTTTATCACTTTGCCGAAAATTTTCGCGTCGATTCCGTGCGGGACGTTTTTCGGACTGGTGTTTTTCGTGATTTTAATGGGAGCCGCGCTGACGTCGTCCATATCGCTGATGGAAGTCGTCACGACTTTTCTGTGCGATCAAATCAAAATGACGCGCAAAAAAGCGGTTATCGCCTACACAAGCCTGTGTTTGGTGACGGGAACGCTGGTTTCCCTGTCATTCGGCAAGCTGTCCGGATTTAAAATCGGCGGCAAAATCCTGTTCGACCAGTTCGATTTTCTGGCGTCAAACGTCCTGATGCCCGTCGGCGGATTTTTGACCGCCGTCGCCGTCGGCTGGGTGCTGGGTGCCGACAAGCTGAAAATATCCGGAAACAGACGGTTGCAAAAATCGTTTGAATTTTGCATCAAATGGATTTGTCCCGTCTGCGTTCTGGCAATTATGCTGAACGCGCTCGGATTGATTTAATTCCGTTTTTCAGCGGTGATTTTGCGGCGGGAAAAGAATTTCCGCCGCGATTTTTTTCTGGGTCTGACTTTCCAGCTGGTCTTGTCGTTCGGATCGACCAAAACGAACTCGTCCGATTTCGGCTGAACCAAAACCTGCGTCGGATACAGACTGCGCAATCCCGTCAGCATATAGCAAATGACGCACACCATGCCCGCATAGGGCGCGATTGCGCTGCCGAACAGCTCCACCGCCATAAACGTCGCCGCCAGCGGCGTGTTCACCGCCCCCGCGACGCATGCGACAAAGCCCAGCGCGGCAAAAAATCCGACATCAAGCCCGAACGCGCCCGCGAACAGCCCGCCCGCCGCCGCGCCGATGTAAAACGTCGGCGTCAACACGCCGCCGGAACCGCCGCCCGCCAATGTCACCGCCAGCAGAATCGATTTCAGGAAAAAAGCGTACCACGGCGGTTCAGTCCCCGCCAAAGCCCCTTTCAGCCCGTCTTCGCCCATACCCAGCAGAAAATCGCCGCCCGCCGCGGCAACGCCGAGCAAAATCGCTGAAGAAACGAAGCTTTTAACCGGCAACGGCGCGTTAATTTTCTGAAACGCGCGCGAAACGAACCGCACCGTTTCGACATGATAAATGCAGACCATGCTGAAAAACACGGCGGCGCACACGCACCACCCCAGCGACGCGGCGTTCAGCGCGGGAACGCAGCAGCATCGCGTCTTATTGCGTGTGCGCGGCGATGGGTGTGTCTTACG
>OQVL01002321.1_pt1 | contig 11633 bp, 9 predicted proteins | sample 1691501 | NCBI WGS metagenome assembly OQVL01 (sample SAMN03418253, study PRJEB22391) | human gut metagenome | biome: human-gut; feature: organic feature; material: feces | host: Homo sapiens | place: Tanzania | collected 2013-01
GTCAAAATCAGAAACATCACGTTGCGTTCGACTTGGATCGCGTTGAAAAAGGCGGCGTTCGACCGTTGCCAGTCGTAGACGCGCACACCGGAACCCAAACGCGCGGCGATTTGCGGCTGAACCGCCGCGACGTAATCAGCCTTGTCCAGATAAACTTCCAAATTCGTCACGGTGTCGTCCATGTCGAAAAACTTTTGCGCTTCCGTCATCGGCATAAAGATGAAATTCGCGTCGTATTCGTACATGCCGACGGAAAACGTCCCGCCGACCGTGTAAGAGCGCATGCGCGGCACGCTGCCGAACGCCGTCACCGTTCCTTTGGGCGAAATCAGAGTAATGTCTTCGCCGACATACACCCCCAGCTTTTGCGCCAGACGATCGCCGATAACGACCGTGTCCTTTTGCGAAAAAGCGTCAGCCGTTCCGCCGACGATGCTGTCGGACAACAATTTTCTTTTTGCAAAATCCCGCGGACGGACGCCGCGCACAATCGCGCCCTGCGCGTTACGCACGGAACTGACCATAACCTGTCCTTCGATCAGGGGGATCACCATGTCGACGCCGTTGATTTGCCCGATGCGTTCGGCGGTTTTTTCATAACCGCCCAGCACGGTGCCGTAAGCGGGATAAACCCCCAGATGACCGTTCAGTCCCAGCACGCGGGAAAGCAATTCCTGACGAAACCCGTTCATTACCGCCATGACGATAATCAGCGTCGCCACACCCAGCACAATGCCCAAGAAAGAAAAAGCCGCTATGACCGAAACAAATCCCTCTTTACGCCGCGCCCGCAAATAGCGCATTGCAAGCATGCGTTCAAAAGCGGAAAAAACCATCTTCCCCCCGTCTTCCGGTGTTATTTTTACTTCGTCAGATATTCAACCGCCGCCTCGGGTGTCATTTCATGACGTTCGCCCGTTTTGCGGTTTTTGATTTCGACGACGCCGTTCGCCAGTCCGCGCGATCCGACAATCAGCTGATACGGCAAACCGATCAGATCCATAGTCGAAAATTTAACGCCCGCACGTTCGTCGCGATCGTCGAACAGCACTTCGACGCCCGCTTTTTGCAGTTGCGCGTACAGTTTTTCGCACGCTTCGTCCGTTTCGGCTTTTCCCGTTGTCAGGTTGACCAGTCCGACCTTGAACGGCGCGACGGATTCGGGCCAAATGATGCCGTTTTCATCATGGGACGCTTCAATGATCGCGCCCATCAGACGGGACACGCCGATACCGTAGCAGCCGCCTTCGATTAAAGCGGGCTTTCCGTCTTCTCCGGCGACCGAAACGTTCATCGGGATCGAATATTTTTTACCGTAATAAAACACCTGTCCGACTTCGATTCCGCGCGCGCTCAACAAATCGCCGCCGACTTCGCCGGCTTCGGCTTCGTCGTATTTTTCCTCGGTCGCGGCGTACAAAGACGTCCATTTTTTGTACAACGGTTCCAAATCCGAATCATAATCAATGTTTTCGGACGGAATTTCCATATCCAAATAAGCCTTGTCGCAATAGACCTGTTCTTCGCCCGTTTCCGCCAGAACGATAAATTCGTGGCTCAGATCCCCGCCGATGGGTCCCGTGGACGCCTTCATCGGAATGGCGCGGACGCCGCAACGCGCAAACGTGCGCAGATAAGCGACGAACATTTTGTTATAGGAATGCTTTGCGCCCTCGTACGTCAAATCGAACGAATAAGCGTCTTTCATCAAAAATTCACGACCGCGCATCACGCCGAAACGGGGACGCACCTCGTCGCGGAACTTCCATTGAATGTTGTACAGGATCTTGGGCAGTTCCTTGTAGCTTTTCAGTTCGTTGCGCGCCAGATCGTTAATAACCTCCTCGGCGGTCGGACCATAGACCAAAACACGGTCGTGACGGTCGGTAACGCGCAGCATTTCGGGACCGTAAGCATCGTAACGCCCGCTGTCCTTCCACAAATCGGACGGTTGAAGCGTCGGCATCAGCAGTTCCTGCGCCCCCGCGCGATCCTGTTCTTCACGCACGATGTTTTCGATTTTTTTCAAAACGCGCAATCCCAAAGGCAGCCAAGTGTAGATTCCCGCGCTGCTTTGACGGATCATGCCCGCGCGCAACATCAGGCGATGGGACACGATTTGGGCTTCGACCGGATTTTCTTTCAGGGTCGGCATAAGATAACGGGATAAACGCATAGTCACACTCTTTTGTTAAAAACACGAAAACAACGGGCGCACGGCACCCTTTGGATTGGACTTTAAGCAATCCCGACGCAATAAGCAAAGCTTTTTTTACAATTCCGCCGGTTCGCCGCGTCCGTCCGTTTTCCGCAAGACGATTTCCAGCCCTGAAACGGTCAGAACTTTGATCTTCCGCCCGTCCGGCAGTCTTTTGTTGCGAACGGAGAAAATTTGCCGAAAGATTGCGCGCGCCGGACGGTAAATGTCGTGAAACGCCCGCGACGTCAGCAGTTTGAACCAAACCGCCGGCTTGTTTTCGCAATGAGAAATCATATAGTCCAGATAGGGGCGGAACACGAATCTGACCCGTATTCCGCGAAGCGCGTCCGATTTCTTCACTTCTTCGATAAAAGCGAAAAAATTTGAAAAATCTGAAACGGAAAAACGCTTTTTATCCAAAGGCGAAAAACTCAATTTTCCTTTCAAATCCGGCAAACGGTCAAACGCGTCCAGATTGATCTTCGACATCAGGCGGGCGGTCCATTCCGGACGGCGCGCCATGATGGAATCTCCGTTCACCCTGCTTTTGAACAGAACCTTGTTCAGATTTTTAATGACGCACCCGTTCAGCAGCAGCCTGCGGAACAGCAGGCAGTCCTCGCACGGCTTGATATGTTCGTATTTGACGTTCAGTTCGCGGCGGAACATCATGGCGGGGTGCAGGACGCCGCCCGTTTTGACGCAAGTGATGAAATCGACGTTTTCGGGAAATTCCGTGATGTACGGTTCAACGTCCCCGAACCTTTCCGCTTGGCACGAACACAGACCGACGCACGGATTTTGTTCCAAAAAGCAAACCTGTTCCTCCAACCTTTGCGGCAGGGAAACGTCGTCGGAATCCATGCACGCGATATAAACGCCCTTTGCCGTTTTCAGTCCCAGATTCAAGCAGTTGATATAGCCTTTCGCTTTGCGAAAGACGATTCTGGGATCGTCGAACTCTCCGATCACCCGCGAATTGGCGTCGGTCAAGCCGCCGTCGACGACGATCAGTTCGAAATCGGAATACGTTTGATTCAAGATGCTTTCCACCGCGCGGCGCAAACGGCGCGCCGGGTGGTTGAACACGGGCATGACCACGCTGACGATCGGACGCGTCACGCCCTCATCTCCGACAGCACCTGACGGATCAGAGGAACGGTCACTGCGTTTTTACGTTCCAAAGACAGTTCGTCCGCGCGCCGCGCGATAAAGGACAGCGCCTTGAACGACCGTTCCGCGTTTTTCAAAATATAGGCGACGACTTCCGGCGCGACCGACAACTGTCTGTCCGCAAATTGTTTAACCAGAACGGCGCGCATCAATGTTTCGTCCGGCGGGCTGATTTCCACGCACGGCAGAGATTTCAGCCGCGTCATCAAATCGGGCAGACGCAAATTCCACCCTGCGGGCGGACGTTCCGACGTCATCAGGACAAAGCCGTTCAGGCTTTTCGCCGCGTTCAGCAGGTGAAACAGCGCCGGCTCGTCCACGGGGGCGGCGACGTTTTCCAAAACCGGATACGGGCTTTTTCGCAACAAATCGTCGGACGCGGACGCGAAAAAATCCGCCGCGGACAAAATTTCCGCTTTTTTTCCCGTTCTGGCGAACACGGTTTCGCGGAACAAATGCGCCAGATGCGTTTTACCGCACCCTTTTTCGCCGAAAATGACCGCGCCGTAAAAACCGTTCGGAAAAGAATCGATCAGCGCCGCCGCCGCCGCGTTTTCCGGCGCGACAAAAAAATCCCCCCGCCCCGTCAGGGAACGCACGGGTAAATCAAAAGCGGTCTGATGAAAAATGTCGGACATTTCAAGCGTTTTTTCCCAAATAAAGCGGGCTTTCCATGTATTTCTGAATACCGAAACGCACCAGCACGCCGATAATCGCGGCGGCGGGAACGGCGATCAACACCCCCAAAAATCCGAACAAAGCCGCGCCCGCCAGCAAAGCGAACATCACCCACACGGGGTGCAGTCCGACCTTTTCACCGACCAGCTTCGGCGTCAGGACGTTTCCTTCCAGCATTTGCCCCAAGAAGAACACGACCACGATCACGGCGACACGGCGCCAGTCGTCAAACTGAACCGCCGCAAGTCCGACGCTGACCGCGAAACCGACGGTCGACCCGACATACGGAATAAAGGACATCGCCCCGATGCCCAAACCGATCAGCAATCCCAGATCCAGTCCCGACAACGTCAGCCCGACGGCGTAGAACACGCCCAGACACAGGCAGACCGTCGCCTGTCCGCGCACAAAGCCCGAAATGATGTCGTTCATTTGCGATAAAAGAGATCGGATTGTCTTCGCCTCTTCGCGCGGCATCAAACGACGGATCGCCAAGCAGAACTTCGTCCAATCGCGCAATAGGTAGAAAGCGACGACGGGCGTAATCAGCAAAACGGACAGCAAATTGACCAGAGCCATACTGCCCGACAGCAGTTTTTGCGCCGTTCCCAGCAGGATTTTAACGCCGCCCGACAAATGCCCCGCCGCGTTTTGACGCAACGAATCCGCCTGTTTCGGCAACAAGTGCCTGACGTCGTTGACATACGGTTCGATTTTTTCCCATAAAAGGCTGATATACAGCGGCAAATTGGCGACAAACAGGCTCAGCTGTTTTTGAACGATCGGCACGATAATCAGCACGCACAGCAAAAACAGCAGGATTAAAACGGCGGACACGATGCAGACAGCCGCGATTCTGGAATGAATCCGTTTTTGCAGTTTCGACGTGACCGGATCAAGAAAATACGCGATCACGATTCCCGCCACGAACGGCAGCAAAACGTCGCGCAACACATAAACACCCGCCAGAAACAGGGCAAACGCCGCTGACCAGACGAACAATTTCTGCATATTCGACATTGACGTTTCCTTTTTAAATCGGAATCAGCGCGTTTGTTCAGCCGCCGACATCATGCCGTCGCCGGATTTTTTCACACCGCCCGCCAAATAGGAAACGGCTTCGGACGCGCCCAGTTTGAACACTCCGGACGGCAGGACGTCCAGCGTCAGCATTCTTTTGTTCATTTCCCTTTGCAGACGTTCCAGATTTTCGGCAAAGAAAACGGTCAGCTGCAACACACCCGCGCGCGCCGCCTGCAGATAAAACGAACTGACGATGGGAATGCGTTCCAGACGCGCTTTGATTTTTTCCCACTGCCGCAAATCGGAAACGGACACCAAAGCGACCAAAGACGCTTCTTCGTTAAACTGCACCATTTGTTCGTTTTTCCAGACGCTTTCCAGATGGGCGACGACTTTTTTAACGGCATAAGCCATTGTCGACGCGGTATTTTTGGAAAAAGCCACCGAAAAATCGAAATTCGGGATTTCGGACGCCGTCATTTCGTCCATGGCGCGCCCCTCAACGGAAAAGGTGTTGCCGCGGCGCACCAGTTTGACGATCAAAATCCCCTCCGCCTCATAGCGTTTTGCCAAAGCCTGCGCCGCCCCCAGATCGCCGCGCGCCACTTGTTCGGCGTTCAGCGTCTGCAAATCGGACAGTTCGCCCATCGGGACGAACAGCGGCACCATATAGCTTTCGGTCGTCCTGTTCAGCCACGCGCGCAACCAAGCATTGTCTTCCGACCACAAGACGGGCGCGGCGGACGCGGAACGCTTATACAGCGGCAGAATCAGCAAAGGTTTGCCGGACGTTCTGACATACGGGACGCCGTTATGACGCAACAATTCGCGCACGGCGTCGGGATTGAATCGCACCTCCAGCGTCGCCATATAGCGCACGGAAGACGATTTTTCATTCATTACGCGCACGTCGCGGACATAGTTTTGGATATTGTCGGGCACCAATTCGGGCAACTGTTCGGCGACATAAGACGGCGTAACGCGTTCCATGACGACCATCAGCGCCTTTTTCTGCCCGTCCTGCATCGCCTGATCGCGGGCGACGGCGGCGTTCGCGGCGGTCACGTCAACCTGAATGCCGCCCGCGGAAAACATTTTCGAATCAACGGAAGCCGTCTGTGCGCGACCGACGGACGCACCGGACAAAACGGCGGTCAGGACGGCGGCTAAAAGGAGAATTTTCTTTTTCATCACAGGCGGCTCCGCATGTTCAAATCAAATCAACCGACGATATCGCATTGCGAAAAGAAAAAGCCGATTTCGCGCGCGGCGTTTTCTTCGGAATCCGAACCGTGAACGGAATTTTCGCCCATGGAAACGGCGAACATCTTGCGAATCGTGCCTTCGGCGGCTTTTTCGGGATTGGTGGCGCCCATGACTTCGCGGTAATGCGCGACGGCGTTTTCACCTTCCAGCACCTGAACGACGACGGGTTCGGACGTCATGAACGCGACCAGTTCGTCATAAAAAGGCTTTCCCGCGTGAACGTCGTAAAACGCCTTTGCCTGATCCGTCGTCAGGCGAACGCGGCGCTGAGCGACGATACGCAGACCGTTTTCTTCGATAACGGCGTTGATTTTACCCGTCAGGTTGCGGCGGGTGGCATCGGGTTTGATGATGGAAAATGTGCGTTGTACGGTCATTTTATCCTCTGATTGTTAAAAAAGTTAAAAAGATTCCGCTTCTTTATACCCGTCCTTGCGCAACCTTTCAACACGCAATTTGTTTATTTTCGGGGAACGAAGCCCTTTATTTCGACGTCCAGCAGCCTCCGCTGATAGTCCGTCAGCTTTGACGCGGCGGTTTCCAGCGCCTTTTGCGCGCGCTCGGACGCGCCGCCCCCCGCCAGCGACAGCCAGAAATAAGCCTGTTCGAAATCGCCCGACATCAGGGAATAAACGCCCAAATCGTTTTGCGCGCGCTTGTATCCCCGATACGCGACCTGCATCAGCATCGCCGTCGCCCGACCTTTGGGCATCTGTTTTGTTTCGCCGCGAAAAGCCATTGACGCCGCCATGTATTTCGCGGGAACGGATCGATCCGCCGCGGCTTTGAAGTTTTCGAACGCGCGTTTAGCGTCCTTTTCGACGCCCAGACCGTTATAATACATTTCGCCCAGCAGATAACGCGCGTCGGCGTATCCGTGTTCGGCGGGATAAATCAGGTATTTGAAAGCATCGGCGTAATTTTCCGTTTCGTACAGACGCCGCCCCGTTTTCATCGCCTCGACGAATTCGTGTTCCGTCTTGGGGACTTTCGGATCGTCCGCCAGCAGCATCGCCGCCAGAAACCCCGCGACGAACACGACCGCGCCGGGGATCAGCAACGATTTGTAGCGCAGAAAAAAAACCTTTGTGTAATACCAGCGATTGCTCATGCCGTCATCTTTGCCCAAAAATCGCGTTTTGTAAAGCGGACGTTTCAAAAGCCTTTTCTTTTTCCGCGTTATCGGATACAGTTCCGCCATTATGCTGGATATTAACGACATCACATTACGCTTTGGCGGTCGCCTGCTGTTTGACAAGGCGTCCGCTCATATTTCCGACGGTCAGAAAGTCGGTTTGACGGGACGGAACGGAACGGGAAAAACAACGTTGTTTCGCCTGATTTTGGGCGAATTGTCCCCCGACGACGGCGACATTCGCACGACCAAGGGGCAAAGAATCGTCACCGTCAAACAAGAAATTTCGGACACAAGCACGTCCCTGCTGGATTGCGTGTTGCAAGCCGACACGGAACGAACAAAACTGCTGGCTGATCTGGAAAAGGCGGAAGCGTCAAGCGACGGTGTCGGAATCGGCGAACTGCACGAACGTCTGAACGTCATCGGCGCCAATTCCGCCGAAGCCCGCGCCGCCGCGATTTTGTACGGCTTGGGTTTTTCCGCCGAACAACAACAGCGACCGCTGTCCGACTTTTCGGGCGGGTGGCGCATGCGCGTTTCGCTGGCATCGGCGTTGTTTGTTCCGTCCGACATTTTATTGTTGGACGAACCGACAAACCATCTGGATTTGGAAGCGACGCTATGGCTGGAAAACTATCTGGCGAAATATAACGGAACGCTTGTCGTCATCAGCCACGACCGTTCTTTGCTGAACCGCCTTTGCACCCGCATTCTGCACGTCGAGAACCTGAAAATAACCGGCTACGGCGGAAATTACGACGCGTTTGAGCGAACCCGCGCCCTGCAGCTGGAAAACGAACAGAAGCAAGCCGCGAAAACCGAAGAAACGCGCAAGCATTTGCAGTCTTTCGTCGACCGTTTTCGTTACAAGGCGAACAAAGCGAAACAGGCGCAAAGCCGTGTCAAAATGCTGGAAAAACTGCCGCCCAAAACCGTTTTTACAGCCGAATCGTCGTTGCGTTTCACGTTTCCGTCGCCGCAGGAACTGCCCTCGCCTCTGGTAAAAATCGAAGACGGCTGCGTCGGATACGGCGACCGCGTCGTTTTATCAAAGCTGAATTTGCGAATCGACGCCGACGACCGCATCGCTTTGCTGGGCGCGAACGGCAACGGAAAATCCACTTTTGCCAAACTGCTGGCGGGCAAACTGAAACTGATGAACGGAACGATGCAGGCGTCCGCGAAATTGCAGGTCGGCTACTACGCGCAACACCAGACCGAAGAACTGTCGCCCGTGCTGACCGCGTTTCAGCAGATGCAACTGTTTATGAAAGAATCGAACGAAACGCAAATCCGCGCGCATCTGGGCAACTTCGGACTGACGCAACAAAAGGCAGACACCCGCGTCGAACAACTGTCCGGCGGGGAAAAAGCGCGATTGCTGTTCGCCGCGATGACCAGAAACGCGCCGCATATCCTGCTGCTGGACGAGCCGACCAACCATTTGGACATTGATGCGCGCGACGCGCTGACGGACGCGATCAACTCTTATCGCGGAGCGGTCATTCTAATCACGCACGACCCGCGGCTGATTGAATTGACCGCCGACAGATTGTGGCTGATCGACGGCGGACGATGCCTGCCCTATGACGGCGATCTGGACGATTACCGCGAACTGCTGGCGCAAAAGGCGCGGGTGCAAATCGCGGGAAAAGCGACGGACAAAACAGGCAAAGCCCCCGCCGTTTCGCGCAGGGACGAACGCCGCGAAGCCGCCGAAAAACGTCAACTGCAAGCACCGCTTCGTAAAAAAATCAAAGAGTTGGAAGCCAAACTTGACAAACTGAATGAACAAAAAGAACAAATTGAAAATATGCTGGAAGACCCGACCTTGTACATGATCGGACTGAATGCGGCAAAGGTCAAAAACATGCAAATATCGCTCGCTCAACTGAACGGTGAAATTGATACGACGGAACAGGAATGGCTGGAACTGTCCGAAGAATTGGAAAAGACGCTTTAGTTTAGGTCTGAAACGCGTTTTCTTTACGCTTTACATTCGGGCGGATCTTCGGTTAATTTAGGCGGTATATCAACCTGTTGAATCGGAAAGTCCGCCGTGTCCGCGAAAATCATCACTTTCGGCTGTCGTCTGAACACTTTTGAATCCGCCGCCATCGGGCAGAAACTGGAAAAATGCGACCGCGACATCGTCGTCGTCAACACCTGCGCCGTGACGGGCGAAGCCGAACGCCAATGCCGACAGGCGATTCGCAAAGCCCGACGCGAACACCCGGACGCCTTTCTGGTCGTCACGGGGTGCGCCGCGCAAATTCGCCCCGAAGCGTACGCCCGAATGCCCGAAGTCGACCGCGTCCTCGGCAATCGTGAAAAGCTCGCCCCCGAAAGCTTTCTGCCGCAAGCCCCCGACCTTGCCGTTTCCGATATCGATGTTCCCGCCGATTTCGAAAGCGTCGAACCCGTTTCCTTTGACGGACGGTGCCGCGCGTTCATTCAAATTCAACAAGGGTGCGACAACCATTGCACTTTTTGCATCATTCCGCAGGCGCGCGGCAAAAGCGTCTATCTGGGCGCTGACAAGATTCTGCACTACGCGCGCGTTCTGGTCGACAAGGGATTCTGCGAAATCGGGCTGACGGGCGTCGACATTACCGATTATCCGGATTTCGCAAAATTGGTCGCCGATTTAACGAAAATCGACGGCATGAAACGGTTGCGGCTGGGGTCGCTCGACCCCGCTTGCGTGCGCGACGATTTGATCGCGCTGTTCGGCGAAACGGACGTTTTGCAGCCGCATCTGCATCTGTCTGTCCAAGCCGGCGACGACACGGTGTTGAAACGCATGGCGCGCCGCCACACCCGCGAAGACGTCATACGTCTGTGCGAACGGACGCGCGCCGTCCGCCCCGACATCGTATTCGGCGCGGATTTCATTACGGGCTTTCCGACGGAAACCGAATCGATGTTCAAAAACACGCTCGATTTGGTCGAAACGGCGAACATCACGCATCTGCATGTTTTCCCCTATTCGGAACGTCTCGGAACGCCCGCCGCGAAAATGCCGCAAGTCCCCGTGCCGGTACGCAAAAAACGCGCCGCCCGTCTGCGCGAAACGGGTAACGGCTTGCTTTTTGACTATATGCGGGGCAGAATGGGACAAACGGCGTTGGTGCTATGCGAAACCGAACGCAGGGGATTGTGCGAACACTACCTGCCCGTCAGTCTGGACAGGGACTGCGCCGCGGGGCAAATCGTCCGCGTGCGGCTGACGGGAACGGGAGAAACAGGCGTTTTTGAAGGGAGCGTTCTTTGATGTCTTGGTTTGAACGGATTAAACGGGGATTGTCGCGCACCGCCGCGCCTTTGGTGTCCGGCATCGGCGATTTGCTGACGAAACGACGTCTGGATAAGGACGCCCTGACCGATATCGAAGATTTGCTGATCATGGCGGACGTCGGCACGAAAACGGCGGCGTCCCTGACCGCCGAACTGGCGAAAGAAAAATTCGACAAAGAAGTTTCCGATACCGAAGTCCGCGCTTTCTTCGCCGATAAAATCGCGCAAAAACTGGAACCGATAGCGCGCCCGCTGGATATTGACGAAACGAAAAAACCGTTCGTGATTTTAATGGTCGGCGTCAACGGCGCGGGCAAAACGACGACTATCGGCAAAATGGCGAAACAGCTGAAGGATAAAGGGCTGAAAGTACGCTTCGCCGCCGCGGACACGTTTCGCGCCGCCGCCGTCGAACAGCTGAAAGTCTGGGGAGAGCGCACGGGGTGTCCCGTCGTTTCCAAACCGACGGGCGCCGACGCCGCGGGACTGGTGTTCGACGCTCTGGTTGAATCGAAAAAGAACGGCGACGACGTTTTGTTCGTCGATACGGCGGGACGTCTGCAAAACAAATCCGAATTGATGGACGAGCTGCAAAAAATCATTCGAATCATCAAAAAGCAAATTCCCGACGCGCCGCACGCGTGTTTGCAGGTGCTGGACGCGACCGTCGGTCAAAATGCCCATTCGCAAGTCAGGCTGTTTTCTCAAACAGTTCCCGTCACGGGGCTGATTTTAACCAAGCTGGACGGTACGGCGAAAGGCGGCGTTCTGGTCGCGCTGGGCGAAGAATTTCATCTGCCCGTTCCGCTGATCGGCATCGGCGAACATATCGACGATTTACAGCCTTTCAAAGCCGAC
>OQVL01002322.1_pt1 | contig 11631 bp, 7 predicted proteins | sample 1691501 | NCBI WGS metagenome assembly OQVL01 (sample SAMN03418253, study PRJEB22391) | human gut metagenome | biome: human-gut; feature: organic feature; material: feces | host: Homo sapiens | place: Tanzania | collected 2013-01
TGAGCGGATTGCTCTTGTGGCGGCCGGCATCATGGCCGCCGTATCTGTAAATGCAGCAGACTACCCGAAAGCAGAGGGTATGAAAGAGTTTGCGGTCCATCCTGCCAACAACAACGGCAAAATGATGACCATGGGCCAGGCCGTCTATTCGGGCGACCTGATTCCGGAAAGGTTCCACGCCACATGGTTCGGCCCTAATTCATTGGCATACAGGAAAGACGGCAAGACACAGCTCTTCGATGCCGTAACAGGCAATGACATCGAGGAGGACGAGATTTACGGCAAGTTCTCCGGCCGCGCAGGCGATTATCTGAGGAAAGAACTGCCGGAAGATGCCGACAACGTGACTCCCAACAATGCAGCGATGGAAAGGTCTGCTGCAATGCCGGGAAACAGGGCTGTCGGAACGGCTCCGGCTTTCGCATACACTTCAGGGAAGAGCCTCTGGTACATTGACCAGCGCAAGCACAAATACATTATCGCGGAGAGCGAAAACGCGAACATCACATACGGACAGACCGTGAGCCGCAACGAATTCGGCATCAAGAACGGCATTTTCTGGGCCCCGGACGGACGCAGCATTGCTTTTTACAGGAAAGACGAGACTCTGGTGACGGATTTCCCGCTGCTGGACATCAACACCCGCACGGGTTCATTGGTGAACATCAAATATCCGATGAACGGCATGACTTCCGAGAACGTGAGGGTCGGCGTGTATAACCTGGCGGAGAACTCCACCGTTTATCTCCAGGCCGACGATTTCGGATATGACCAGTATCTGACCAATGTCACATGGTCTCCGGACTGCCGCCACATCTTCATCCAGGTTCTGGACCGCACCCAGAAGCACATGAGACTGAACATGTACAGGGCTTCGGACGGCAAGTTCGAGAAGACGATCCTCACTGAGGACAATGAAAAGTGGGTGGAGCCTTCCGACCAGCTGGAATGGTTCGGATTCACCGGCAAATTCATCTACAGGACTGACAACCGCGACGGTTACAAGAACCTCTACCTCTGCGACACGCTCGGCAACATTGACCGCATCACGAAGGTCGCCGCCGACGTCGAGTTCGTAGCTGAAAACGGCGAGAAAATATTCTACACCTCCTCCGAGGTCTCCACTGCCGAAAAGCAGCTGTTCAGCATCAATGTCAATGTCTCCCGCAAAGGCGCCGTAAAATTCGGCACACCGGCAAGGCTGACGCCGGAAGAGGGTTGGCACAATGTTCAGTTCAATGCTGAAGGCACCTGGTTCATAGACACTTACAGCAGTTTCAATGTTCCACGCGTGGTCAAGGTAGCTTCTGCTGACGGCAAGGTTTCCAGGACGTTGTTCACCGCTGAAGACCCGCTGAAGGATTATGCGACGGGCGAGGTAAGCATGGGAACAGTCAGAAGCGCCGACGGCAAGTTCGAGAACTGGTACAGGCTTTATCTCCCTGTGAATTTCGACCCGACAAAGAAATATCCGGTCGTGCTCTATGTATATGGTGGCCCTCATTCACAGATGGTCAACGACAGCTGGCTGGGTCAGATAAGACTCTGGGAAATGTATATGGCACAGCGCGGCTACATCGTCTACGTTCAGGACAACCGTGGTACGGAATGTCATGGCGCAGAGTACGAGAAAGCCATACATAACTATGCCGGACAGTGCGAGATGGCTGACCAGATGGCAGGTTTGAGCGAGCTCATGACTCTCCCCTACGTGGACAAGGAGCGTATCGGCGTACATGGCTGGAGCTACGGCGGATTCATGACGATTTCATTGATGACAAATTATCCTGAAGTGTTCAAGGTCGGCGTCGCAGGCGGTCCTGTCATCGACTGGAAATGGTACGAGGTAATGTATGGCGAGCGTTATATGAGCACCATGGACACCAACCCTGAAGGATTCGCGCAGACAAGCCTCATCAACAAGGCCAAAGACTTGAAAGGCAAGCTGTTGATCTGCCAGGGCGCCATCGACAATACCGTCGTTTGGGAGCACAGCCTCAGTTTCATCCGCGAGTGTATAAAGAACAATGTCCAGGTAGATTACTTCCCTTACCCTTGTGCAGAGCACAATGTCCTGGGCAAGGACCGCATCCACCTCATGGACAAGGTTACAATGTATTTCGAAGATTATCTCTAATATGAATACAAAAGATTTATACAGCCAGATACAGGCCAAGAAATCAATGCTTTGCGTCGGTCTGGACACTGATTTCAGCAAGATGCCGGCTCACATCCAGAAGCTGGCCAACGAAGGTGAAATAGCAGTTAAGGGAGAGATGCTCCGCGGAACTGCACGTTCACTCTATGAGTTCAACAAGGCCATAGTGGATGCGACTGCCCCGCATTGCATCGCATATAAACCGAACCTCGCGTTCTACGAGTGCTACGGCAGGGACGGCATGCTGGCGCTGGAGAAGACCGTGGATTATATCCGCGCGAACTACCCTGAGCAGTTCCTCATCGCCGATGCCAAGCGTGGCGATATAGGAAACACGGCCAAGATGTACGCGAAGACGTTTTTCGAGACAATGGATTTCGATGCGGTGACCATTTCTCCTTACATGGGAAGCGAAACCGTCACTCCATTTCTCGAATATCCGGGCAAGTTCGCCATCGTGGTGGCTCTGTCCTCCAACAAGTCTTCTGCCGATTTCCAGATGGCGGAGCAGGACGGAAAGCCTCTCTACCAGGTAGTTATGGAGAAAATGATGTCCATTTCCACACCTGACAACATGATGTTCGTGGTAGGTGCGACCAAGGCTGACAAACTGGCCGAAATCCGCAAGTTCTGCCCGGACAATTTCTTCCTTGTCCCTGGAGTAGGAGCACAGGGCGGTTCAGCCGAAGAGGTCATAGCCCACGGTGCCAATGCCATTGGCGGCCTGCTGATAAATTCTTCACGTGGAATCATCTACGCTTCTTCAGGTGAGGATTTCGCCGAGGCAGCCGGAATTGCAGCAGCGCGGACCGCGAATCTGTAGCTCGGTCCCGAAAAGAATTTACTTTTTTAGTAAACTTTTTTTCAGGACGATACATATGGAGTGGAGCGTAGATTTTTTGGCGTGGTGCATAAAATGCTGGTTATCAGCAATATAAGCAAAATCAGAGTTAGCATAACGCCAACTCTGATTTTGCTTAATATCGTAGTTTACAAGGACTTACGCTCCACAGCTGCGTGCTATATCTCATCTTTCAGATGTTCCTGAGCGTAGGCCTGGGTCACGGTGAAGGTCTTCCGGCGTGATGACGGAGCATCGAACATGGCATCGTCGAAAATCTTCTCGCAGATGGAACGCAGGCCACGCGCACCAAGTTTATTCTTGATGGCAGTATCTACTATGAGCTCTTTGACACCATCTTCCACGACAAGTTTCATTCCGTCGAGTTCAAAAAGTTTCTCATACTGCTTGAGAATCGCATTCTTCGGCTCGGTCAAGATACGGAGGAGCGAATCCCTGTCCAGGCTATCCAGATAAGTCACGACAGGAAGACGTCCGATAATCTCAGGAATGAGGCCATAAGCCTTCAAATCCTCTGCTGAAACATATTTCAGAAGATTATCCTTGTCCACCTTCTGCTTCTCGGAAGCACCGAAACCAATTACCTGGGTGTTAAGTCTCTGAGCTATACGGCGCTCGATACCCTCGAACGCACCTCCGCAGATGAAAAGAATATTCTGAGTATTCACATGGATGAACTCCTGCTCAGGATGTTTGCGGCCTCCCTGCGGAGGGACATTGACGACACTTCCTTCCAGAAGTTTCAGCAATGCCTGCTGCACGCCCTCTCCTGAAACGTCGCGGGTAATCGACGGGTTGTCCCCCTTGCGGGCGATCTTGTCGATTTCATCAATGAAGACAATGCCTCTTTCCGCTTTCGCCAAATCATAATCCGCCTCTTGGAGAAGACGGGAAAGCAAGCTCTCCACATCCTCGCCCACATAACCCGCCTGGGTAAGCACGGTCGCGTCCACAATCGTGAACGGAACTTGCAGCAACCTGGCTATTGACTTGGCCAGCAATGTCTTGCCCGTACCTGTAGGGCCGACAAGAAGGATATTGGATTTCTCCAGCTCCACGCCGTCATCAGCCTTGTCCGCAAGATTATGGTTAATGCGTTTGTAATGATTGTATACCGCTACAGAAAGCAGTTTCTTCGCCCTGTCCTGACCGATGACATACTGGTCCAGAAACGCTTTGATTTCCTTAGGTTTCTGGAGTTTCTCAATCCTTGCGGAAGACTCTTCTTCAGCTTTCTGGACCTCGATTTCCTTCAGATAGTCAGCAGCCATTTTCACGCAGTCGCTGCAGATGTACGAACCGTCCAGGCCTGAAAGCATGAACGGAACCTCATTCTCCGGACGACCGCAGAACATGCAATGCTTGATAGTTTTCTTCTTCTCTGCCACTTTTACTTCTTCTTTTTGGTAAGAATCTCATCCACCATACCGTAATCCTTCGCCTCCTGGGCAGTCATCCAGAAATCCCTGTCGGCATCCGCAAGAATACGCTCGAAAGACTGGCCGCTGTGCTCCGCAATGATGCTGCACAATTCAGTACGTGTCTTCTCGATTTCCTTGGCGGCAATGATGATGTCCGAAGCCTGTCCCTGCGCTCCGCCGAGCGGCTGGTGAATCAGCACGCGGCTATGAGGAAGGGCAGATCTCTTGCCGGCAGCACCTGCGCAGAGCAATACGGAACCCATAGATGCTGCCATACCTGTACAGATGGTAGCGACATCAGGTTCCACGAGCTGCATGGTATCATAGATGGCAAGACCGGAAGAAACCTGTCCGCCAGGGGTGTTCAGATACAACGAAATATCGGCAGCGCTGTCGTTCGAAGCGAGGAAAAGCAGCTGTGCCTGAATGATATTGGCCACATCATCATCAATAGGAACGCCCAGGAATATGATACGGTCCATCATCAGACGGCTGAACACATCCATGGAAGCGACATTGAGCTTGCGCTCCTCGATAATGGTAGGATTGATATATGAGTCTACGGCAGACTCATAACGATGAAGGGTCATGGAACTGATTCCACGACCCATACTTGCAAATTTATTGAATTCGTTGTTTCTGCCCATAAATTACAGAGTACGGAATTTTTCAACGGAAACCTTGGATTTCTTGAGAGTAACTGCACCTTTCACAGCCTCTACAGCCTTGGTTGTCTCAACATTCTCGATGATGCGGCGGCTGGTGTTCTCATCCTGAAGTACACGGCCTACGCTGTCCTTGATGATGGAATCAGGAACATTGCCCATGCCGTATGCAGCATACTGGTAAGCGACATAAGCTTCAGCAGCCTCCTGAACGTCCTTCTCCTCGATCTTCAGACCGAATTTGTCCATCAGATAGCCACGGACCATCTGCCAACGGAAATCCTCGAAGAACGCAGGTGCCTCTTTCTCGATATCCTCTTTGGTGAACTTGCCCTCATTGATATGGAACAGCCATCTCTTGAGGAACTCTTCCGGAAGCTTGATGTCAGCCTTCTTCACGAGGAACTCCCTGAGGTCCTTGGAAAGCTTGTAGTCAGACTCCTGCTTGTAGTTCTCCTCAAGTCTGGCTACGATAGCCTTGTCGAACTCCTCTGCATTGTGAACCTTGTCCTCACCGAAGATCTTGTCGTATGTCTCCTGGTTCTCCTCAGCCGGAGCAAATGTCTTCACTTCCTTCACGGTAACGTGGAATTCCGGATTCAGGCCTGCAAGCTCCTCTTTCTTCACCTTCAGCATGTAAGCACGGTCAGACTCGTTTGTAAATGCCTCATTGACATTGACATCGAACTGGTCGCCGGCCTTTGCGCCGAGGAATGACTTCTTGGCATCGCCCTCTACGTTCTTCACGCCTACATAAGAGCCCTCAACGGTCTTGCCTTCCTGTGAGAAGTCTACGATAACGAAGTCGTCCTCCTTGGCCTCGGCAGCGTCGGTCAGTGAACCGAACTGACGGAGAAGGTTGTCCTTCATTTCTTTCTTGGCCTCGTCAGAAACCTCGATTTCGTAATATGCGACCTTGTCATCCTTGCCAAGCTCGAAGTTTACCTCAGATGTTGTGGCGATGTCGAACTTGAATGTGAAATCATTGCCTGACTTCCACTCGATTTCCGGCTGGTCCTCACTAGGAAGAGCCTCGCCTACCATCTTGATATTGTTCTCTTTGATGAAATTGTTGATAGCCTCTGAAAGCACGTGGTTCACAGACTCGCCAAGTACACGCTCTCCGTAAACTCTCTGGATGAGAGACATAGGAACCATACCTTTTCTGAAGCCTTTGAACTCGGCTGTACGTTTGCATTTCTGCAGTTCCTTCTTCTCGATTTCAGCGTAATCGTCGTGAGCTACTGTGACAGTGAGCTGAAGATTAAGCTCATCAATCTGGTTTTTTACAATGTTCATTTCTATGATATGTTTTTATATTTTTCCGATTTCCGGTTTAGCTTGCAAAAATAATGAAATAATTCAAGTTACGCAAGTGCGGAACACCTACTTGGGATAAACCACCCTGTCATGATATATCTGGCCCAGATAAGATTTGAGCACGGACTTGATACGGCTGATTTCCTTGAATGAAATTTCGGAATTGTCCAGCTGACCGGCATTGATCTTACCTGCGACGATATTTTCGACGAACTTGTCGAAAGTTTCCGGCGAATTGTCTTTCAATGTTCTGGAGGCGGCCTCTATCGTATCGCAGATCATCACTATCGCCTGCTCTCTTGTCCACGGACGTTTTCCATTGTAATAGAACGACTTGGCATCTTCCGGGCTTCCGCCTTCCTCGATAAATTTGTTATAGAAGAATGCCGTACAGGTCGTTCCGTGATGTGTCAGGATGAAATCGCTCACCACCTGCGGAATCTTGTACTTGACAGCCAGAGCCATTCCGTCGGACACATGCCGTATGATCATCTCCGCACTTTCCTTGGGGGTAAGGCCGTCGTGGAACTTGGCGCCCACACTTTCATTCTCGACAAAGCATTGAGGGTTCACGGTCTTTCCGATGTCGTGGTACATTGCCCCGGCGCGGACCAGAAGAACATTGGCTTCGATGCTTCTGGCGGCGGCGTCAGCGAGGTTCATGACCTGGAGCGAATGCTGGAATGTTCCCGGCGCCTTCTGCGCCAATATCCTCAGCAGCTTGTTGTTAGGGTCGCACAATTCCTGCAGGCGGGAATTGGAAACCAGGCCGAAAACCTTCTCCATAAGATAGATGAGCGGGTATCCGGCAACGGAAAGCATTGAACCGAGGAACAGGTAAAGGACGAGCCACGGGTCGCTGAACGCATTGCCGTCATTGATAAGCCTGAATCCGACAAAGGTCAGGAAAAGGCTGCCGAACACGATAATCGCCGTCACGAACTGTTTCCAGCTCCGGTTGAAGAAATCGAAGACATACATTGTCACGACGCCCGATACGAGGTAGAGCAGGAAAAGTTCCACGCCGTTGTGCGCAAAGATAAGCAGCGGCATAAGCGACACCACATAAACCGGCAGCACCACCCTCTTTCTGAAGAATGCCAGCAGATAAAGTGCTGCCAATGAGAATGGTATCATGTACAGCAATGACGGGTCCACCTTATCGGTGACGAATGCCGCGAATGCCGTGAACATGAAGATGAACAGCAGATATATGTACTTGTTCGTCTGGCGGAAGATGTCCGGGTTCGTGTAGAATATCGACAGGAACAGGATGAGCACAAGTGCCAATGAAATGAGGGCATTGCCGATCCAGAGGAACGCACGCGGGCCGTTGTAGCCCAGACTCTCCTCATATTCAGCCTTGTACGAATCCAGCAGCTGCGCAATCTCGGCGGTAACGATCTCGCCCTTCGTCACGATCAGCTGGCCGGCATTGACGAAGCCCTGTGTCGGGGATATGAAATCCACCGTTTCGGCATGGACCAGGTCGGTGGTTTCCTTGTCATAGAAAAGGTCCGGAAGAATGACGTCGTCGACCCCACACGCCGTCATTACAGAATCCGTCAGCACGTCGGGAAACGCGCGCGACATTTCTGACAAGAGTGCAGCTTTAGCCCCGCTCACGGTATAGACGTCCGAAGCCGGAAGCTTCGTCGCACGCTTGTCCTTCTGCACGAAAATGATTTCGTCCGAGGCAATGTTTTCCTCCTTTCCGGAGACCTCGTCGGCCATCACTCCCCTCTTGTAGATTTCCGATAATACGGCAATGACTTTCGGCCTCATGTACTAGTATTGTCCATAGTTAAGTCCCTCAGCCTCACGCATCACGTCCTGTGCCGCGCTGGCTGAAAACTTATAGTAAGGGACAATGCTGTACCCTGCCGCGTCTTTCTCCGACTGGATTTGTTCCTGCGTTTTCAATACAGGAAAATCAATCTGCGAGACCAGAGTTTCATAGGCCCACGGAGAGCCTTTCTTGTAGTCATAATTGAATTTCCCCGTTCTCGGCATCATCAGAAGAAGCAGAACGAACAGGACGAACAGCGAAAAGTAAATTTTCGGGTCGCGAGGTATTCCGGTCTTTGCCATATCCAGAAATTATTTAAACGGACTGTCTTTTTCTCTTGCAATGAATTTATAGGTCATCTTATCCGTAAGCCGCGGGAACAATCTGTGTGCCAGCACAGTAGCTTTTCCCAATCCGGTAAGGATAACCTCTGATTTGCGCTTGGCCAATGCCTTGGCAAGATGCTCGGCACATTCATCTGCACTCATCAGCTTGCCCTCGTCGAGAGGTGTCTCGCCCTGGGCGGAGCCGTCAGCGGTCAATGCTGCATTGCGGACATTGGATGCCGTATATCCGGGCGCAAATACCAGGACATTCAGGCCATCTTTCAGATGCTCGATACGGATCGTGTCCAGAAAACCGCGGATAGCATATTTGGATGAGGAGTAACCTGTCCTTGCGGGCAAGGCAGAATAGCCGGCAATAGAAATGACGCCGACGACAGACCCTTTCGAATGGAGCAGATAAGGCAGCGCATATTTGGTGCAATACACTGTACCCCAGAAGTTTACATCCATGAGGGATTTTATCACCGACAGATTCAGGTCCTTGAACATCGCACGCATGGAAATACCTGCATTGTTCACGAGGATATCGATCCTGCCGAATTTTTCCACTGCTTTGTTGATCAACATCTTGCAATCTTCTTCCTTGCTGACGTCGGTCTTGACGCAGAGAACATTTTCAGGTTCAGCACTCACGGAAGGCACTTCCGCCTGCAGTTTGTCCAGGTGTCTGGCAGCCATGACGACCTTCGCGCCACAGCTTCCGAATAATCTGGCAGAAGCCAACCCGATTCCCGAGCTGGCTCCTGTTATGATTATTACTTTATCTTTAAAGTAAGTTTTGTCCATAATAGAACAATTATGTGCAATCTATTATTCCACAGTCATCGCAGCGATATCATCTCCATCGTATGCACCTGCATCAAGCTTGGCCTTGATTTCCTTGAATGCCTTGAGCGTGTATTCAACATCTTCCATGGTATGTGCAGCGGTGCTGACGATACGGAAGATGACCATACCCTTAGGGATGACAGGATAGACAACCATCGAGCAGAAAATCTTGTAGTTCTCACGGAGGTCCTTGGCCATCTTGGTAGCCTGGGCTACACCGCCCTTGATATGTACAGGGGTCACGCAAGCCTCAGCCTCACCGATATCGAAGCCCTCTTTCCTGAAGCCGTCCTGGATAGCATGGGTAATGGCCCAGCACTTCTTGCGGAGTTCATCGCCTTCAGGAGACATGATGATTTCCAGACGTTTGGTATTGCCGATAACAAGCGGCATAGGAAGAGATTTGGCATACATCTGCGAGCGCATGTTCGCACGGAGATAGTTGATGATCTTGTGAGGACCTGCAACGAATCCGCCGATGGAAGCCATTGACTTGGCGAATGCACCGATATAAAGGTCTACCTCGTCCATGCAGTGGAGAGCCTCGGAAGTTCCGCGTCCGTGCTCGCCGAGAAGTCCGAATCCGTGTGCATCGTCAATCATGAAACGGAAGTTGTATTTCTTCTTGAGGGCAGCGATCTTGTCGAGAATACCGAGCGCACCTGTCATACCGTAAACACCCTCTGTAATGAGAAGAATTCCGCCACCTGTCTCTTCGGTAATCTTTGTTGCTCTCTGCAATGCCTTTTCGCAACGCTCAAGGTCATTGTGAGGATAAACAATTCTTCTTCCCATGTGCAGACGTACACCATCCATTATACAAGCGTGTGCCTCTGAATCATATACGATAACATCATGTCTTGTTACAAGAGCATCTATGGTTGAGATCATACCTTGGTAGCCAAAGTTGAACAGATAGGCATCCTCTTTTTTCTCAAACTCTGCTAACTCTCTCTCCAACTGCTCGTGCAATGAGGTATGACCGCTCATCATACGTGCACCCATAGGGTAGGCAAGACCCCATTTTGCAGCAGCCTCGGCATCAACCTTTCTTACCTCTGGATCGTTGGCAAGTCCAAGATAATTGTTGAAAGTCCAGGCGAGAACCTTCTGTCCGTGAAACGTCATGTAAGGAGCTATCTCCCCCTCAAGTTTTGGAAACATAAAATAGCCATGAGCCTTTTTTCTGTATTGTCCAAGCGGACCGCCCTCGTCCAATTTAATTCTTTCAAATATATCCATAATATATAATAGTATTTAATTAGTTTCTTTTTCTGTCTGTTGGAAAAAATGTGGAAAAATTGTCGGGAAGCATATTATGCATCTATGTTAGCATATCTTGCATGTGCCTCAATAAACTCCCTCCTTGGTGGAACATCATCTCCCATGAGCATAGAGAATATCCTGTCTGCCTCTGCTGCATTCTCTATGGTTACCTGTCTTAACAGCCTGTGCTCAGGAGACATGGTCGTTTCCCAAAGCTGCTCGGCATTCATCTCACCAAGACCTTTGTAACGCTGGATGTGTATACCCTTGTCACTTCCGCCTCCAAGCTGCTCAACTATCTGCTTGCGCTCCTCGTCTGTCCAGCAGTACTGTTCGCTCTTGCCCTTCTTAATTAGATATAGAGGCGGAGTTGCGCAGTATACGTGCCCCTCCTTTATAAGGTCTACCATGTGTCTGAAGAAGAAGGTTAGTATAAGCGTTGTAATGTGGCTTCCATCCACATCGGCATCTGTCATAATGATAACTTTGTGGTATCTTAATTTGCTAAGATTAAGAGCTTTACTATCCTCTTCCGTTCCAACTGTAACTCCAAGAGCTGTGTAGATGTTCCTAATCTGTTCGCTCTCGAATATCTTATGCTCCATCGCCTTCTCCACATTGAGAATTTTACCCCTTAGCGGAAGGATGGCCTGGAATGTCCTGTCTCGCCCTGTTTTTGCTGTTCCGCCTGCAGAGTCTCCCTCAACAAGAAAGATCTCGCACTTTGCAGGGTCTCTGTCTGAGCAATCTGCAAGTTTGCCGGGTAATCCGCTTCCCGACATAACCGTCTTTCTCTGTACTAACTCTCTTGCTTTTCTTGCGGCATGACGCGCTGTAGCTGCAAGTATAACTTTATCAATGATGGCTTTGGCATCCTTTGGATTTTCTTCTAAGTAGTTTTCAAGAGCTGAGGATGTAGCCTGGATGAGGCTAAATATCTGCTCGACTATCGTGGCAAGACTCATATCCGCAACC
>OQVL01002325.1_pt1 | contig 11621 bp, 9 predicted proteins | sample 1691501 | NCBI WGS metagenome assembly OQVL01 (sample SAMN03418253, study PRJEB22391) | human gut metagenome | biome: human-gut; feature: organic feature; material: feces | host: Homo sapiens | place: Tanzania | collected 2013-01
CAGTATCAAAATCCTGACCGGCAAGAATACCGGAAATAAGGCGGGTTGTTGTACCGCTGTTGCCGACATCTAAAGTCTCTTCTGGCTTGCTGACAACTGGACTGTTACAACAAAAGCACTTGGTGAAAATGTTGAGCGTGTAACTTCATTTGATTTGCAGAAAGTTACAAATGAGGGAAGGGAAATACTTGAAGTTGAGGAAAATCAGAAGCCATTAGAAGAACATTACACAAAGATTGTGCTCACAAATCTTTCAAAAAATGCTCCAAGAACAAATGCAATGGAAAAAGTAAAAAAACATCTTTCCAGCATATACCGTGTTTTTCTTAGGACTGGTGAAATTGAAATATATGTAAATGGAGAAAAACTTACATCTCCAGAATATAGAATTCTAAATGCTCCTTTTTATAAAAATCCTGGCAGCGACAATATTTTATGGAAAAAAGAAATTAATTTGGATGCAGGAAGATACAAGGCAAGAGGTTTTCTTGCGATTTTGGAAGAAATAAATCAGGGGGAAAATGGACTTGTCCTGCTGCGACGAGGAAGAGTTATCGTAGGCGGTGGCGATGAAAGATTTTTCCCTTCCTGTCTGTTTGGTTCTGTCGGAACATTTAAATATAAGCGTCTGTTCGGGGAACTGGAACTTGAAGGCTTTGAAGTAACTTTCAACAAGAACGGCTTTAAGTCGGAAGACGATTTACAGATGCTGCTTGAGGATATAAAAAGAGATATTTCCAGCGAAAAGAATAACATTTTCATGCAGGCAGAAGGTTACCGGCAACGAAGCAAGGAAAAGAAAGAGAAGATTGCACAAAAAATAAAAAAAACATTATCAGAAAAAGTCTCTGACAATCTGCTTTTTGAGAATAAGGCAAAAAAAGATGATGAGAACATAAAAAATACTGAACTTATTAAGAAAAACGAAAATTTAATAAATGAATCCAAGCCTGCGGAATCTTATTCAGAAAAATTCATCTGTGATGGCAAGGATTGTTCTATAAATTATGAATTGATTACAGAAACTGAAAGTACAGACTTGTATTCTGTTCAGGAACATGACGGAAATTATATTTGTAAGATAAATCTTTCCCATAGTTTTTTTGATTATTATCCGCAGTTTAAAAATTCAAACGGATATGAGCCGCTTATAAAAATTCTTATGGCATTCGCAAAAGCGGAACTCAATGCTCCTAGCCGCGGAACAAAAAATCCCGGCAATCTAAGAAATCTTTTCAATCAATATATTTTGGAGAGCTAATTATGGAAATTCAAATGCAGCAAGAAACGGAAGAAAAATTTTTACCTGTTTTTGGAGCCCGTGCAACGGAATTTTTTTCACGCTTTGATTCAAAATTGCAGCCTGATGAACTGGAAAATTTAAAAACTGAAACTATTTCGATTCTTAAAGGTTGTGTAAACCCCAAACTAGATAAAATTCAGAACACAACAAATTTAGTTGTCGGTTATGTTCAAAGCGGAAAAACAATGTCCTTTACCGCGTTATCTGCCCTTGCAAGTGATAACGGATTCCGTGTGATTATCTATTTTGCAGGAAATAAGAATAATCTTTTAGAGCAGACAGAAAAACGTTTAAGAAAAGACTTGATAAATGACGGGAAAAACCGTGATTTTTATAAAATTCATAAAAATCCAAGTTGCGATGATTCAAATAAAATTTGCAATGAACTCCAGATTAGTTCCTCTCCGACGATTCTTATTGTAGTCCTGAAAAACTACAAATATATAAATCAATTAGCTAAAATCTTTGATTCTCAGAAAATAAAAAATGAGTTGAAGAATAACGGCGTGCTTATAATTGATGACGAGGCAGACCAGGCCAGCCTTAACGGATATGCATATAAGAACAGCAAGTCAGAAGATTGGGAAGAAGATGAATATACTGCCACATATAAATCTATAATGAATTTGCGGAATTCTCTTCCGAATCATTCTTATGTTCAGTATACGGCAACTCCCCAAGGCCCGCTTCTTATAAGCATTGTGGATTTGCTTTCTCCAAAGCATCATACGGTTCTTACTCCGGGAAAATCTTATACAGGCGGAAAGACATTTTTTGTTGATGAGCCTGGCTTGATAATTGATATTCCTGATGATGAAAAATTTAATTCAAAGCGTAACAATCTGTCAGAACCACCTGAAAGCCTTATAACAGCGTTGCAGCTGCATATTCTGTCTGTCGCTATAATCGTAAAAATTCTAAGAAAAGAAGATTTTCTTTCAATGATGGTTCATGCGGACAGGGAACAGGATGCAAGCCAAAAGTTTAATAATTGGGTTTCTGATATTATTGATGGCTGGATAACTATATTAAGTTCTTCTGAAAATGATGTCGCTTATAAAACTTTGATTGGTCAATTTGAGAAAAATTATGAAGAGGCGGTTAGGGAATATAAAAAGCATAACGAAACTTATCCCGATTTTTCTGAAATAAGAAAGCATATTCCAGATATAATAAAAGAGACAAATATTGAGCTTATAATAAGCAAAAGCAAAAGGAAAAGCGAAGATATTCCATGGAATGACTATCCGTCTCATATATTGATTGGCGCAGATATGCTGAACCGCGGTTTTACAATTGAAAAACTTGCGACAACATATATGCCGCGCTATTCAATCGGAAAATCAAATGCCGATACAATTCAGCAGAGATGCAGATTTTTCGGATATAAGAGAAAATACTTGTGGTCGTGCAGGGTATTTTTACCGCAAGATGTTCAGACTGAGTACAGAGAATATGTTGACCATGAAGAGGAAATGCGAAAATGGCTGAAAGAAAACGACAGTTTGGAGAAAGTCGAGCGATTACTGTTGATTAGTCCCCATCTAAATGCGACTAGAAAAAATATTCTTTCAAAAGATATTGTAACCAGCAAATTGACAGGCTGGCGAAAGATAAATGCTTTTCAGGCAAATTCAATAGAGCCGAATAAAAAACTTGTTGAAAAATTTCTTGCCGATAACGAAAGAAAGTTTACTCTATATAAAAATTTCAATTCTCCAGACAGAAATCACAGATACTTAAAGTTCAAAATAGAAGAGGCTATAAATTTCATTTCAGAATTTATAGTTCAGAATATGCCAGATGCGGCAAGAAAACAGGCAACTTTACGCTATTTGAAATATCTTATGACAAAACAGAAAACTCCTTTGAAATTTGTTTATGTTATTCAAATGGCTTATGCAGGCGAACCGCGAGAACGTGAATTTAATGTCGAAACGGAAAAAATAGATACGGAGCTTTTTTCAGGTCATTCTCCAAAAGGAATTGAAGTTTATCCTGGAGACAGAGAAATAAAATTTGAAGATTCGATATGCATTCAGATTCACAATATAAAGTTTAAGTGCGAAAACAGAAAGTGGGCTGGAAAAACCGCATATACATTGGCTTTTTATTATCCGGAAGATTTTGCGACCAATTATACAGGAAAACTAAATGAATCAGATTTGTGAGTTGTTCAGAGGACTGAAAGATAATTTTTCAGAATTGACTGACAGCACTCATGTTGTCAGTTTGCCATTGTCTTCAAGGTTTTTGCTGGGAATCACAAAGAGCCAGACACCAGTTTTCTTTATTGAATGTGAATTGAAAAATTCTTCCGCAGATTTAAATCTTGAATATATTTCTGTCATGTTTAATAAAAAATGCAGCTTGATTGATGACGACAACAGAAAATTCTCAAAGATTTATACTGTTATAACATTGAACCAAAGTGACTGCGATTTTCAGAATTATTTTCTTGAAGTTGTCTATCTGATTTTGCAGAAAATTCCAAAGAAGGCAGATGGAGTTCTTATAAAAAAAGAAATAGATAAAATTCTGCAATTATTCAGCTACACATCATTGCCCGCCGAAAAATCTGTTCAGGGCTTGTGGGCAGAGCTTCTTGTTATTGAGCAGTCAGAAAATCCTGAATACCTTATAAAGTCATGGCACAGTCAGGCGAACAGCAGATTTGATTTTAATGACGGAAAGGACAAATTGGAAGTAAAAAGCACAAGTCTTGCGAAACGTGTTCATGATTTTTCATTAGACCAATTAAAGCCAAATGAGAATTCAAAACTGATAATAGCTTCTGTTTTTGCCTTGGAGACAACATCTGGGAAAAATATCAATGATTTACGTAAAATGATTTTTGATAAAATTCCAGACTTGGAAATTCAAGCATTGTTTGATTCTATTATGTTCAAAGTTTTAGGAAATGAAATTTCAAAGTCATTTGACTTCTATATTGATTACCAACTGGCAGTTGACGAACTTAAATTTTTTGATTTTGATTCAATTCCAAAAATTGAAAGTATTCCGACGGAAATATCAAATGTTAAATTCTCCTGTGATTTATCAAATATAAAAAGTCTTTCAAAAAATGAATTGAAAAAAATTGATTCTGTGTTATTCAGAGGACTTTAATGAGAACAGAAAAAATATGCGCTGAAAAACTTCTTGATTTGTTTTTAGAAAAAATGAAAAATTGCGCTGATTTCGAATTTTTAGGAGGAATTCAGCCTTTCAGGTTTCGTTTCTCAAATAAAGTTTATTATGTCTACATAAAGAACATATCTTCCGCATATTTTACGAACAGACCAGATGTTACAAGGGCACAGCTTCCAAAAAGGGAAGAATTCGATTCTATAAAAAATTCTGAAATCCCATTTATATTTCTTGGTTACGATTCAGAAAATGATATATATGTCTGCTGGAATTTCTATATTGCAAAAAACAGATTAAATGAAAAAGACAGCGTGTCCTTTTATTCTCGGTATAGTATCCAAAATTCTGTAAAAGAGGAAAGTTTTTATAGAAAAAGACTTTCTAATGGTGATAACCTTGTTTTGTTCAAGAGAAAAATGATAGAAAAATTTTTTAAGAATATTGATTCATTTTTTAATGACGCAGATAACAAGTTAAAAGAAAATAATACAATAGATTACAGAGATGATAAAAAGATTTCTGAAATAAAAGATGAAAATTTGCTGGAAAAGTTAAAGCCGCTCTTAACAGGAGATGTTATTCATTCTTTGGAAGCTATAAAACTGGTTCAGGAATTTTATGGTAGCAAATATCCAGATATGACTTATAAAGACTGGTCTGAAATGGTACGAAATATAAAATTTTAAGATAATAAAACGACATGGAGAGTTACATAAGATTGAAATTTGACTTTAGCCTATGAATCTTGAAAAAGACAAGACTGAATACATTGTGGCTTTTGTCAGCGAGTTCGCAAAAAAATATAAACTTTCCGAAAAAGAGGCTTTCAATTATCTTGACCGCTTTAAGGCTGTGGATTTTTTGGAGCGGCAGTACAACATTGCGCATACGCTTTCATTTTCGCAGATGGTTTCTGACGTCGCATTTTTCTGCAGAAAAAACGGAGGCGGGCTTTAAAATTTCTCAATGACCGATTTTGAATATCAAATTGAATGTACTACCCGCGACCTGGCGGACAAGCTTGTCGGGGATTTTTCCATGACTGTTCCAGAGGCTCTGCGTGTTGTATATAATTCAGAAACTTACGAAAAGCTTATAAATCCCAAGACAGGGCTTTATTTTCAGAGCCCTCTTTATGTCTACGACTTTCTTAAAAACGAGGTCCTTACCGGAAGAATATCGTGAAATTTCCGCGATTTCCAAATTTCCACTTCCCATTCTGTCTGTACATATTTCCCAGACAAACTGTATAAGCGTCCTAGCCGGATTGTGCTTACGCCCCAATCATACTGTATAGCCGCCCCAGTTTGTCTGTGCCGCTTATACAGTTTGTCTGGGCTTGCTATACAGTCAGTCTGTAGCTGCTGTACAGTTTGTCTGTAGTGTAAAAGTTTTCTTTTTTTTAATAATATTTACAAATTTGTGAAAAATATTTTGTAAATTACTTGATTTATTTATAAAACTGATATATATTTTACTTAGATGCTAAACGAGAAAGAATCCAAAAGGTTCATTAAAGCCTTAAGACGAGAGGTACATTTATGGGAGTAACGGCGTTTGGAAAAATTTTAAGGAAAAGAAGAATTGATTCTTCAGAAATTCTTGGGGATATGGCAAAGCGGCTAGATGTAAGCGCGGCTTACCTTTCTTCAATTGAAAACGGTCTGCGTGAAATTCCGGACTCTTTTGTTGAAAAGATTGCAAAGGAATACGGTCTTTCAGAGGCAGAAAAACAGGAGCTTGAAGAAGCGCAGGCGCAGTCAAAGGGCAGCGTGAATGTTCCCCTTGGTGAGCAGAAAGATTCAAGTGAATATCTTGAGACCGCTGTAATGTTTGCCAAGGATTTTTCAAAGCTTACAGAAAAGCAGGTAAAAATGATGAAAGAAATGCTTGAAAAGTTTCAGGCGGAATCTTCGGGAGAGAAAAATGGAAGTGGTGCAGTATGAAACACATTTAAAAGACGTAAAATATTCAGAAACTTTAGTTCTTTCTGAAGACGAGATTAAAATAGCTTCGTTCTGGAGCCACTTGCTTTGCACGGCTACTACGAACCAGAAGTTTGACCCGCTTTTTGTAATGGAAAACATAATTCCCCGTTTTGACAGGACTTTCAATTATCTTATTGAGCCGCAGGATTCCTGGAAGCACGGAAAAGATGTTGCGGCTTTTTACAATGTGGCTCAGAATGTGATTGTCATCAGAAGCGATGTCTACGAAGGCGCGCAGAATGGAAACTGCATCGATTTGATCACGATTGCGCATGAAGTAGTGCACTGTATCCAGTCGATTATCTTGAGATTCATTAGAATTTTTGAGTGCGCGGAATTCAAAAAGGAGCTTTCAAAAATCAAGGCTGAACAGATTCAGGCGCATGAGTTTCAGACTGATTCGATAATGCGGCTTTTGTTCTCTCCGGAAGAAATCACAAAGGGCAGAACACAGGAGGAGGTTCTGGACGAGTATGTGCTAAAGCCAGTTCTTTCGCTTCTTTGCATTCTGATAAAGAATGTAGGAAAACAGTTCCTGAATTTGCTAAAGGAAGAAAATGCAAAAAGTCCTGCCTTAAATAAGAACTTCCTGGAGGCGGTCTAAAATGAAAAAGAAATATTGTTTTTTTAGGAGGAAGCGGATGCACAATGGAATTGCCGGTGCTCTTGCAAAAAAAAACTTGAACCTACGCCAATAGATTCAAGCTTTGCAATATTAAGTCAGGATATGCCTAACTAAAAAATAACTTTGTATATCCTACTTTTTATTCTGTCTTTTTGCAAGAGCCAGAACAGCGTGCCGGTAAAATTAGATTGTTAAAATTGCCGGCTAAAACATTGCCGCATGGCAAAAAAATCAAAAGGCTCTTCACGCCATAAGTTGAAGAAGGATATATAAATGGAAAATATTTCTACATTAGAAAACAGCTCATCCTTGGTGAGCATAACATTAAAAGAAAACAAATTGAAAAAAGACGGAACTTATTACGCTACTGTAACGCGCAATAAGGCAAGCTTCAGGAACATTCTTTCAGAGATTGCGGAAGAAAACAAAGGAATTGACCCGTTCATTCTGCAGTACTGCGCAATTCTTCTGCAGAAGAAAATCTTAAAATTTCTTGAACAGGGGAAAGCCGTGAACATTCTTGACCTTGGAACTATGTACATTGCAATGGAAGTTTCTGCAAAGTCAAAAACTGAAGTTCCGCAAAACGGAAAGTTCAAGGTAAGGTTTTCTCCTACAAAACTTACAAGCTCTTCTTTGCAGAATCTTAGCATTGACAAAATCGTCTACAACGACAAGTCTCCTGAAATTGATTCTGTGGCAGACATCAGCACTGAAGAAGAGAATGTTCTTTCGTTAGGTGCACCGGCAAAAATAACCGGCGCAAACCTTAAGCTTGGTAGCGAAGAAAGCGGAATCTATTTTGCGGCTATTAGCTCAGATGAAAAATTGGAAGATTCTTCCACTTGGACAAGAATTGACGATTCAAAAGTATTCCGCAATAAGCCTGCAGAACTGAATTTCTTTGTGCCGCAAACTTTGGATTCTTCTAAAGAATACAAAGTTGTAATAAAAACAAACTACATTTCCGCAAGCGTTACCCGCAAGGAATTTTTGGAGTCCGTCAGCAGCGCTGTAAAAATAAAAGAATAACAACGTTGTAGGAACCTCAGTTTTCGCCCGGTTCTTTCATGATTCGTTGTGGGGAACCGGACGTTTTCAATTTTCATCTGCCATATAATTTATAGAAAATTTTTTCTGAACGATGTTATAATAATATTTATCTTAACTGTCATTTTCATGCTTGACGCGGGAATCTTGTTCAGTAGGAATAATGTCATTAAATTTAATTTACAACTCTCTTTTACAGGAGCTGCCCCATGCAGAATTATACACTTGAAGCTGCCGCAAAAAGACAAAATGAAATTCAAGAAAGTTTAAAATCGCAGCCGCAGAATTTTCTGCTACCAGTTTTTCATGCGTTTTCACCTGCGGGATGGTGCAATGATCCGAACGGCTTTTCGTTTTTCGGCGGAAAGTGCCACTTGTTTTTTCAGTATCATCCGTATTCAACGCAGTGGGGACCGATGCACTGGGGACATCTTTGCACTTCGGATTTTGTGCGCTGGGAAATTCTTGAGCCTGCTCTTGCTCCTGATTCCGATTTTGACTGCGAAGGATGCTTTTCAGGAACGGCGATTGAATTTGAAGACAGGCATATTCTTGCGTACACTGGAGTTTCAAAAAATAAAAAAGGTGAAACTTTACAGAATCAATGCTGAGGCAGGTCGAGTTTTCTATCGGGCTAAAAGAGAAAAGCATACTATTGCCGGAGAAAAGTGCGCCTAAAGAGAATCCTCTTGTATCAAGATAATAATCCGTAAAGTCATATTCCTTTGCATTGCCTGTTACAACTGCATTATTTTTGACAATGTTATTATAGTATTTAAAGTCCTGATCAGTTTCATCACTGTCTGTTCTTTCATACGTTGTAACATAAAGATAATAAGCACTACCAATTTTTTCTGCATTGGGGAAGGAAATTGTTATTTCGTCCAGAACATTAACAGTGATGTAAGCCTTGGGTCCCTGCTCGCCGCCGATAATTCCCCGGGCATATATCTTAGCGCTTCCGGGAGCCACGGGAGTAACAGCGCCTGTGCTTTCATCAACCGTTGCTATTTCGGGGTTATCGGAGTAATACTTTACGGAAGATGCGTCAGTGCCTGTGGGAGAAACTTCAAGATACCGGCTCAGATCAAGCTTTTCGCTTGCATTTTCGGATACGGAAACGCTTTCCTTACTGAAGCTGTAGCTTTCCATAGCTGCCTTTACATATACAGTTGCGGAAATGCCTGCATTGTCGGAAGCGGAAAGCTCGTAAGCCTCTTCGCCCTTTTCGGTGAGAACAAATGTAACGGTTACCTTTTGTAAGCCTGTCTTCTCATCGTATGTCATATCGCCTGTAATGATGTCGAAATCGTCGCTTGCGGGAGCATAAACTGTCTCGCCCTCAGGCTCTTCAACATTGGTCTTGTTGTAGCTTGTGTTGCCGTAAAGAAGCTCTGTGGGCATATTGCTGTAGTCCATGTTTTCGGTGGTAAAGGTGAGAGCGCTCTTTATCGCCTCGGACAGGTTTTCCCCGTTAGATGTGTCAATGGGGTTGTCCGCAGTGAATTTGCCCTCAAGCAGTGGCTTCAGGATTATCTTCTTCACATCATATCTGATGGGCAGGTTCATCATGAAGCCGTAATTTTCAACAGAGGGGTCATAGGTCAAGGCAGTCTGGTTAGTGTCGTTGTAGCCCTTGGGGAATATCCAGTTTGCGGCTTCGGGATAATACCCCTTGATGCCATATGCGTGAACATAATCCCTTGTGGCAAGGATCTCACTGTAGGTTTTGTCATATCTGTTCAGGGTGTGTGCCCTGCTGCTTGTTATGTAGGTGTCACCGTTGTAAATGCCGAATTTGTTGCTGAGTATGGCTGCGCTGCCTGCTCTTTCGTTGGCTCTCTCGTAAAGAGATTCGGTGTCCCTCTTGAAAACGGGGACTACCAGCTCATCGGGAGCGTCCTTGAATATGGGGGATTCCACATCAAATGGGATTGTCGCAGAAGTATTTTCGGTATCAAAGCAGTAGCAGAGAGCGCCTTCTTCTGTAGGCACTATACTGACATCAACGGAATAAGGGTCAGTGTCGGATATCTTGGCATCTAAGGTGTAGTACATGCCGTGCATAGGCACAGGGAAGTCGCCTACGTTGCCCTTTACTATCTCAGAGCCAACGGTAATATCGCTCTGATACTTGCTGTTAAAGCCTACCTGTACAAGTTCGTTTTCGTCGATAACAGTGCCGATGTTATCAGCTGTAGTGCCGAAAGGTATAGATATGCTGTTCGTATATATTTTGGGTATCAGATACGCTGCTGCGGAAGTAAAAGTAAAGCTCTGTGAATACGAAACGTCGCCTACAGTTGCATTTACGGTTATCACAGCAGTGCCCCAGCAGTCAACGTCATAAGCGTACTTGCTCACACCGTTTACCTCTTCCAGCTTGATAAGGCCATAAAGCTTGCTGGTGGCGTCGGCTTCATTGTAGGTCACGCTTGTTATTTTAAAGTCCTCAGCACCGTTGGAGTTAACATAGAACACCAGCTTCTGGCTGCCGATTGCTTCACTGCCCAGAGCATAGTAATGCTCAAGAGGCACAGCAGAGTCAGCGGAGCCTGTGATAGTAAAGGGGCAGTCGCTGACAGGATCGCTGAGCAGCTCATAAGCATTGGTCTCTATGCCGATAGTGCTTATGGAGTTAAGGGTTACGTCATCATCTGTAATGAAAGAGATCTCGTCCGCCCATACAGGGGGGACAGATGAAAATGTGACAGCCAGTGCCATTATCGCAGCAAGCTGTCTTTTAAAATCCTGCTTTTTCAAAAACATTTCTCCTTTCAAAATAAATGCCATAAAATATTCTGAAATTACACACATCACACACTTGAAGTATAACATAATTTTACCGAAATTGCAATAGATTTTACCAAAAAAGTTAAAATTTTCTCTATGCTTATTACACTTTTGCGCATTAACACATCTAATTGACAAAAATTAGACCTGTGTTCAAAAAATGCGTGTTTTTGCCCTGTTTTGTACCAAAACGCAGAGAACTTTTTTTAGAGATAATATTTGCAAATTATAAAATCACTTGACAATTTGCAGATGCTGTGATATAATAACAGTAATGAGATGCAGACCCTTTTTCCTTTTATCCTCTTTCTTTTTATACTAATCTTCAATCGTTCTGTAGACAAAGGCGGCAGATAGAACGCTGCCAATCTAGGAAAGCGACCGCAGGCGGGCTGTCGCCCGGCAAGGGGGGCTTGACGACGAGTGGCTGCGTTATAGCTGTCGAATTTGTCTATAGGTTGGTTAAAGATTAGTATTATACCTTTTTTATACTTCAACCCTGTCCCTGTCTTACAGCCGTTTTCGGGAACGGACAGCCCCGGATATCGGTGGGACACTGTCCTCTGCATCTCATTTTTATTTGATAAAAAGTCCCTCGGGCATAAACCAAGCACCTCCGCCAAACGGCGCATTGAAGCCGTTTGACGGCACTATACAAACGAAAAAGCGGCTCGGATATCCGAACCGCTTTTGCATTGTGAGCACAAAAAAA
>OQVL01002335.1_pt1 | contig 11602 bp, 3 predicted proteins | sample 1691501 | NCBI WGS metagenome assembly OQVL01 (sample SAMN03418253, study PRJEB22391) | human gut metagenome | biome: human-gut; feature: organic feature; material: feces | host: Homo sapiens | place: Tanzania | collected 2013-01
CATGCTGCTCGTCCTGCTTATCGCAGGATGGGCAGCGGGCAGCCCGTTGTCGGCACAGACCTATGTGGAGCTTTTGCCAGACAAGACAATGGCAAACGGCACCGACGTGACGAGCCTAAGCGATGAAGCCACAGGCATCTCGTTCGCATTTGACAAAGCAAAGGGAACCACTCCCCCAAGGTATTACAGCGGAGCCATCAGAAACTATATAAACAATACCGTCACCATGTCGGCACCATCCGGCATTGCGGTGAGCAAGATAGAGTTTGTGACGACCGTAAACAAAACCCCTGCCACCCTGACTCCAAGTAGCGGCAGCGTGAGCTATGATGAAACATCCCAAACCTTCACCTGGGAGAACCCGACGCTTGAAAGCGAAGCAACATTCACGGTGGGCAAGTCGCAGTTTCGCATCACATCCATCCGGGTGTATTACAGCTCTTCGGGCGATGTAAAGCCAAAGCCTAAGGCACCGGTGTTCTCACATCCTGACTGCGAGTTCTACAATGCGTTCAAGGTGGTAATCACCGACCTTAACGAACCGGCAACCACCATCCGCTACACTCTCGACGGAACAGATCCGACGGCAACCAACGGTACGGTGTATACGGAGCCTGTAGAGATAGCAGCAGGGCAAAACGCCGTGCTGAAGGCCGTGTGTATAAATAAAAACGGAGTGAGTGCCATTACCACAAGTGTGTTTACATACAAGGCAAAGAGTCTCTTCAAGTTCACGTGCAACAAGCCGGGAGGCATCAGCCGGGTGGATTTGAACAGCACTGTCCTGACAGACAAAACCAGGTATATAGCAGAAACCGGTTCGTGGAAAGGCAATTACGAAATGTTTGTCACCGACGGAGCTGAGGTGTCCCTGCAGATATACATGAATACGGGATACGTTCTGAAAGGCGTGACTCTGAACGGCGAACAAAAGGAAGTCTCGAAGTATGGCGAACTGAAGTTCGTCATGCCGTCAGCCACCGAGGTCACCATAGTGGCCGATGTGGAGTTCGACCCGAATTCGCCATCCGACCCGCAGCCGCCTACACCGGTGGAGAAGACATACCAGCTGTCGGTGGTGAGCAACCCGACGGGAGCGGCAAGCGTTTCCGGTACGGGCAAATACAAGGAAGGCCAGTTGGTGTATGTTTCGGCAAGCGCATATTCAGGCTACGTGTTCAAGAGCTGGACCTGTGATGGCGTGACGATAGGGACAAGCAGAAGTTTCAGCTACACCATGACGGCTTCGGATGCAGTGCTCACGGCCAACTTTGTATATAATCCGTCTAACCCCGGCGACCCGGAGAAGCCCGCATTGAAGCATCCGCTCACGGCGGTAGCATCGCCTGCAGGGGCAGCAACATTCTCGCTATCTTCTTCGGAGGTGGTGTCAGGACAGGAGTACACTGTGAGGGCATACCCCGCAATCGGCTATAAGCTGAAGGGATGGATGCTGAACGGCGTGGGACAGGAGGGAACATCAACCACCTTCCGTGGCGTCATGACAGATGCCGGAGCACAGGTGGTGGCAGTTCTCACCTACGATCCCGCATCGCCGGGCAATCCTGGAGCCAACTACTATAATCCTGCCACAGGACTGGCAATCATCGACGACTTTGTGCCAGGCAGTCTGTCCGCTGCGCTCCAAGCCACAGTGGGCATCAACAACTACAGCAACGTGAACCGCATGATAGTGAAGGGACGCATGACAACCGGCGACTACCGCTGTCTGAAAGGGCTGACCAATGCGGCGACAATAGACCTCTCGCGCGTTGGCGGCGTAACGACTGTGCCATACGGTCAGTTCAATAGTATGGCAATATCATCGGTGGTGCTTCCTGCAACTATAGCAGAAATGAAGAATGCTGCGTTCCAGAACTGTGCGAACCTTACAGCCATTACGGTTTATGCCATGGAGCCGCCGGTATGCAGCAGCGAGACTTTCTATGCCTTCACCAACAAGGAGAACTGTATCGTTTATGTTCCGGAAGAAGCCGTGGGACTGTATACAGCAGCCGAAGGTTGGAAGGATTTCACAATTCTTCCTATCACCGACGATGCTCATACATTGCAGGTGAACCTGCCGGCAGAAGGCAATGACGGGCGCTACAAGAACAACACGATAGAACTCGTGAACATCAATTCGGGCGTGCGTCAGAAGTATGTCATCACCGACCGCCAGCTCTATACCTTCAGCGGATTGCGCAAGGACGAGCAATACAATGTATATATGTACTCGCGCACCGGTCTTGAGATCGGCCGCATCGAGAATGTCGTCATCCCTAATGACGACATGGAAGTGGTGTTCAGCACATTGAAGCCCCTGCATACCATTTCCGCCAAGGTGGTTTCGCCGGATGGCGAGGACTACACGTCAATGACGACAGTGGAATGGTTCAAGCCGCTTGAAGACGAGACAATGACGTATCTGCGCAAGGCAGTATCGCTGGGCGAGATACCGGAAGGACAGAAGCTCGTCTGCCGTGTGACGCTGGGCGACAAGCTCGGCACTGTATACAAGGCACCTGCCGATATGCAGTTCACCGTGAGCAGCGAGGAGAACACATGCCTCATAACCCTGCAGCCGCTCCGCACAATCACCCTCAAGGGAACAGTGGTGGACGGTGACGGCATCTATATCGCCGATGCTGCCGTGACGGCAACGCAGACGCTCAACGGTAAATTCCAGAAGACATTCACTGCAAAGACCGACCGCCGCGGACAGTGGACAATGTCCGTACTCGCTGCGCCCGAAACACGACTCACGGTTGCAGCAACAGAGTTCGTGAACAGGCTCGACACAATCGGCGCATTTGCCGAGGACGAGACCACACACGACATAGGCAATATGATGATGAAGTCTATTGTCGGCGCACGCATTTCATACGGATTCACATACATGAAAGCGGGAGCCGAGGCCCCACAAAGTTTCTATTCAGACTACCGCAATGTGGCCATCAACGTGTTCAACATAACGCAGAACCGCGAACAGAAGAATCTTACCCAGCTGTATCCTACGCTCACCGTAATCGACGAAACTGTAAACGTGGGCGACGAACTGCGCCTCACGGCAGTATCCAAGACCGGAGCATTTGGTCCTGTGGAGCGCGTTGTTACAGTTGGAGACAACCGCCGTGCGGAGGCTACGTTCGACATCGTGGGCAAGGGCTGCATCGAGGCTTCGTATGAGATGACAGACAACCCAGCCGTAATCGCTATGTTGTATTCCGACAAGGGCGAACTCCTGAAGAAGGTTGCCTATACGGAAGCAAAGGCATCTTTTGCAGATGTGGAAGACGGCGAATACACGCTCGTTACGATGGGTAAGTCGGAACTGATGAATGCCATCCTGCGCCTTTCCGCCTTCAATGAAATAGGACTCACCGAGGGTAAGGACTATCTGAAGAACGGTGTGAGGGTGGAGACAGGAAAGGTCTCAAATGTGCATAATGCCACAGTACCGGCTTTCGACGAAAGTCTGTTCACTTACACCACAGACAATACATCGTTCTCTTCAAACAAGAGCAGTATCATCAACGGAAAGTATCTGACACTCAGCTCTGTCATTGACTTCAAGGGCGCCTACAAGAGCGACGTGAGCAATGTAATGCTCGTGGTGGACCTTCCTGATGCCTGCGACTTCGTGGAGAAATCGGTTATCCAGGGACCGAAGCTCATACAATATACACTCAGCGGCAAGCGACTCACCATACAACTCGGCGACAGCTATCAGACACAGACCCGCTTCTGCGTCATACCTACAGCCAGCGACATGTTCAATGCCACAGCTTCGGTAATCTTCGACTATAACGGACAGACACTGACGCAGCCTATCGGCTCCTCCACGGTGGAAGTGAAGAGTCTCGACATCATTGTGCCTGAGATTGTAACAGAAGCTACAGTCCATGTGGCAGGTTCGGCTCCTGCACGCTCTACAGTGGATATATATTCAGACAACGAGCTCATCGGACACGCCACAACAAAATCAAGCGGCAACTGGAGTGCGGAATGCGTATTGCAGAATGTGTTCAACATGTCTGAGTATCCTATATCGGCAAAGATAACGACAGAGTCGGGAAGCATGCTGCTGACCGAGACAAAGAACGTGAAATACATAAAGGACTACCCGATGATAAAGACGGTGACCATGAACACGAATCCTAATATCGTGTTTGACTTCGAGAAGGGCACCACTTCACAGTCGTGGTATTACACGCCAAGCAATGTATTGTTCACCCTCGACTTCACCAACAACAACCTGGATATATTGAAGGAGGTTTATCTCAACATCTTCGGCGAAGACGGTTCGGTGAGGACCATCGACTGCAGCTATGACACCAACAAGGCGATATGGTTTGCCAATGTAAGCTTCAACTCTTACAATGGTATCGTCAACCTCAGCGTCAACTATATAGCAAATGGCAACTATAGTTATGATTCTGATGAGGCCAAGCTGTTTGCCAAGAAATATGAGGATGAGATAGCGAATGAGGAAGACAAGAAAAAGGAGTTTGACAACCTGATTCAGGATGCCTTGGACTATGTGGAACGTGAAGACGTGACAAAAGAGGAAAAGATAATCTATGTCACAAGGGTCAAGAAGAAAATCTGCAAGTATTACACCGGCGACGACAATATTCCGCCATACGGAAGCAATCCGGATGTGGATACGGATGGTCTTGGTGCCGACGGATACACTGGAGGCAAAGTCATCCTGTACGGCGAACGCGAGGAAGACAAGAACCAGGAGTATGACCCATACATGCAGGATATGCCTAATCCATACGACACAAGTCTGTCGCTCGATGGTACGGAATATTCGGCATCCATCAGCTCCCCTACAGGTTCGTCTATAGACTACATTGCACCCGGTGATTTCAATTTCGAGGCAATGCCAGACAATGCCGCAGGCAACAGCTTCAGCATTACCAACTCCAACGGTGATGTATGGACAAGCAACAACAAGGCTATTCCTGCCAGCTTGAATCCAGACTCCAAGGAGTCGGTAAAGGCATTCTATGACGCTCTCGCCAAGGAGCAGGAGGAATTCCAGATAAACTGGATGGGGCAGACCGAGAAAGGTATTGCAGCCATTGATATGTCTATCGCATTGGCCAAGTCGGTTAAGACAAGACACCTCTGCGACAATGTGGACCAGGTTGTGGCTATCTCAATGAACAAGAATCCTGGAGTCGTCATTGAGAAACAGGCTTTGAAGGACGCTCTTCTCGAAAACAACAGGAATCTGAAGAATCTCAAGGTTGCCGGCAAACTTGTAGGTCATGCCGGAACGGCTCTTGGAGTATTGGGTATAGGTTCTGATGCCATGAATGGTTATGGCCGCTATGACGAATGGAGCTATATCATTGATGCAATAGAAAAGGACTGCTCCGGCAATGAGGCTACTGCCATCGTCAATAAGGCGAAAGAATACAGAAGCTGGATAGTGGACAGAGACGTGAAGAAGGGCTTGGGCGACCTGGGCAGCACGGCACTCGGCGTCATTGGAGCGGCGGTTGCACCTGAAACATGCGGTGCTTCGCTTACCCTGAACCTTATATCTCTTGGCGTAAGCGGTGCTCTGACATTCTGGGAGGACAACTTCGTGCGCACCAACAGCGACCATATCGCCGAGGTGGCTCGCATGGCAAGACAGTCATCCGATTGTCCTGTTGACCCGTTGGCAAATGGATATCCGGGATTCTTGATGTATAAGGGTTCTTATCCTAACAGCCCTTACTACGGAGGCTACAATCCTAACATGCCGCCGTTCTCTCCGCTTACCATCAACCACGACCCTGCCGGCTACGTATATGAGGCCGTGCCGGAGAACCGTGTAGAGGGCGTACAGGCCACTATATATTATAAGGAGACGAAGGAAGACATCTATGGCGATATGCACGAGGATGTCGTGATGTGGAATGCCGAGGACTATGCCCAGAAGAACCCGCTGTTCACCGATGAAAACGGTATGTACCGCTGGGATGTGCCACAGGGACTGTGGCAGGTGAAGTTCGAGAAGGACGGATACCTCACGGCATACAGCGAGTGGCTGCCCGTGCCGCCGCCACAGTTGGAGGTGAACATCGGAATAACCCAGAACAAGCAGCCCGAGGTGACCGAGGCACGTGCATACGAAGAGGGCGTGGAGATACAGTTCGACAAGTATATGGATCCGGCCACTCTCACCGATGCCAACATCAGTGTGACGGCAGGCGGAAACAAGCTTGCCGGAGATATCCAGCTCGTTGATGCCGCCCTTGCCGACGAATATGCTTCGCCGGAGGACGCCGAGGCCACGCGCTATGCTTCGCGCATAAGATTCGTGCCGCAGCAGGCTCTTGCCACCACTACGGGTGAGGTTCGCCTCACGGTGAGCCGCAATGTGAGGTCGTATGCCGGTATTCCGATGACCGAGACATTCAGTCAGACGCTTGATGTGGAGAAGGAGGTGCAGAAGATAACCGCCGACAACATCAAGATTATCTATGGAGCCGAGAAGGAGCTTACGGTATATGCCCTGCCGAGCGAGGCAGCTGCCGGACGCACACTCCATGTTGCCAACTCGTCAGAGATGGTGGCATCGCTCGAGACCACTGATTTCACCCTTGATGCCGAGGGCAAGGCGATAGTGAAGATAAAGGGCGACCTGCCTGGACGTACGCAACTCTCGTTCACCATCGATGATGTAACGGCAAAAGGTCAGTGTATTGTCGACGTTATGACGGAAATCATCACCGCCGAGGCTCCTACAGCATCGCGCGCCAGCGGTACCGCCGTATACCGTGGCACGAAGGTGGAACTGGCTACCGATTCAAAGGATGCCACCATCTATTTCACCACCGACGGCACTTGTCCATGCGACGAGAACGGCACGAGGCGCAAGTACACCGTGCCTATCGTCATCAACGACGACATGCATATCAAGGCCATGACAATGGTGGGCAATGACGAGGTGTCGGATGTGAAGGAGTTCAGCTATGTACTGAAGAAGTCCGACATGGACTTCAACATGACAGAAGGCTGGACCTGGATGTCGCACAGCTTCGCCGATGGCATGGCAATTGAGGAGCTTGCTGCCGACGCAGCCGTGGAGCGTGTGAAGAGCCAGACCAAGGAGTCGCTGCGCGACCCGCAGTTGGGATTCGTCGGCACGCTGTCTGTCCTAAATGCTTCCGAGAGCTACAAGGTGGAGACTTCGGCTGCCGTTCCTTCGCTGCGCTTCAGCGGAGTGTCCTGGAATCCGGCTACGCCTATCGCCCTGAACGGCGGTTGGAACTGGCTGGGCTATCCTGCCGGGCAGACGATGACTCTGGATGAGGCTTTCGCCACATCGGCTGTGGAGAAGCTTGATGTCATTGTCGGTCAGGACGGATTCTCGCAGTTTGACGGCGAACACTGGGTAGGAACTCTCGAGACGCTTATGCCTGGCAAGGGCTATATGTATCAGAGTCAGTCTGGGAAGGATGTGGCATATAACACATCCATCGTTTCCAAGGCTCATGCCCAGCATACACAGGGCATTGGCAGTAAGCTGCCGCTTGCTGTCGACAAGCATAAGTATCCGTCTGTCATGCCTGTGATAGCCACTGTCTGCAATGCCAATGGCACATTTGCCGACAATGCCGATTATCAGTTGGCTGCGTTCTGCGGCAGCGAGTGTCGCGGTGTGGGACGTCTTGCCGGCGGACTGTTGATGATGAGCGTCTATGGTAACACAGGCGACCGCATCACTCTCCATGTTACGGACTATGAGGGCAACAACGTGCTTGCAAGCGATATGCTCGACTTCAGCGAGAATCTTCTCGGCAACATTGATGCTCCATACGCAATCTCTCTGGGCAACACCAACAGCATCGGTACCACGGCATACGACGGCAACGTCCGCGTGACGGTTGTCGGCAAGCGTTTGCTCATCCTTGGAGTGGATGCAGGGGATGTCAGCAGTGTCGAACTGTTTGATGTCAATGGACAGAAGGTTAAGTCGGATACGCATATCAGCGAGAGCGGCATCGACGTTTCCTCTCTGCCGGGTGGAGTATATGTTGCTGTTGTATGCAGTGGCGGTCATTACTCTTATCATAAGATTGCCTTACGCTAAACCATAAAAACGAAACACAATGAAAAGTTCGATTATCAAACATACAATGGCGATAGTCGCGCTCCTTATGGCGCTCTTCCATGGTGTCACGGCTTCGGCCGCTGACACATGGAGCGTCAATCCGAGCGATTACCGCTACGACATGAGTCTTTATCTTGATGTGGTGTTCGGCACCGGCGAGAAGTTGGACTATACTCAGTTTGACGTGGCGGCATTTGTCGGCGATGAATGTCGCGGCGTGGCCGAGATTCTGTCTTTTGACGGCAACAGCTGTCTTTATCTCCGTGCGCGCAGCAACAGAGAGAGCGGCGAGTCGATGTCTTTCCGCTATCGCAATAGGTCTACCGGCGAAGTGAAGTCCATCGAGGGTGCTGATTTCTCTTTCAGTTCCAATGCGCGTCTTGGTTATCCGTCTTCTCCCCATGTGGTGAAGATTGTGATTTATCATGATGTGGACATCACGGCTGGTGAGGGCGGAACAGTGAATACTGCCGGCGGTCGTCTGGCCGAGGGCACCACTCTGTCTCTTTCTGCAACGCCTGCCGAGGGTCATCGCTTCGTGCAGTGGTCGGATGGCGTGACGGACAATCCGCGCTCCATTACTGTGGGCAAGGAAGACATAACGCTTTCTGCCGAGTTCGCCATCATTTCTTATCATCTCACCTATACTCTTGATGGTACAAGCTATAAGGAGGCTGACGTTCCCTATGGCACGGCTCTTACCCCTGAGCCTGACCCCGTAAAGGAAGGCTACACCTTCTCCGGTTGGCAGAATCTCCCCGAGACCATGCCGGCGCATGACGTAGAGGTGACAGGTACTTTCTCAATCAATACCTACAATGCAGTCTTCAAGATCGGTGAGGACATCATCGAGACCAAGCGGATAGTCTATGGCGAGGCAGTCGTGGCTCCCGAGGCTCCGGTCAAGGAAGGACACACCTTTGCCGGATGGCAGGATGTTCCGGCGACGATGCCAGCCCACGATATCGTTGTTATGGGTTCCTACACCGTTAACAAGTACAAGCTGAACTATAAGGTAGACGGACAGGACTACAAGAGCGTTGAGGTTGAATATGGTACGACCATAACTCCGGAAGCAGCCCCGGTAAAGGAAGGCTACACCTTCTCCGGTTGGCAGGGACTTCCTGAGACCATGCCGGCCCACGACGTAGAGGTGACAGGTACTTTCTCAATCAACTCATATCGTCTGACGGTATATCTCGACAATGAGGTGTATATGGACGAAGTCCTGGAATACGGTGCGGCGATAAACGTACCTGATCCGGAGGTACCGTCAGACCGGAAGTTTGATGGTTGGGACATGGAAATCCCCAAGACCATGCCGGCCCACGATGTCATTGTACACGGCACTACAACGATAGTAAGTGGATTGCAGGCGATATTCGCCGATGGCAATATGCGCGTGACAATCTGTTCGATGAACGGAACGCTCCTCTTCCGCAACACAACGGTGAAGGACGCTGCCCGCAGTCTGAAACCTGGCATGTATATCGTGAACGGCCGCAAGGTTATGGTGAAATAAAATAACCCCTATACAAATCAAGGGCTGGATTCCAAACGGAGGAATCCAGCCCTTGATTTATACCCCAACCGGTTGTTGGGATCAGCTTATCTTCTTGTTCTCACAACTCTCTTCGTCACCTTCCTTGTCACCGCCTTGGGCTTCTTTTCCATTCCCGGAAGGTCTCTCAATATTGTTGCCTTGATGATTCTGACATCCTCCAGCGGCCTGTTGTTGGCATCATGTTCCACGTGCTGTATCCTGTCCACCACGTCCATGCCCTCAGTCACCTCGCCGAACACCGTATATGCACCGTCAAGATGAGGCGCACCCCCAATCTTGGTGTATTGCTCCTCCATCTCTTCAGTCATCTTGATGCTGTCGCCGAAGATTTCGTGCAGACAAGCCTTTCCGCGCTGCAAACCTCTCTCGTCTTGCTTCTTGCCATAAACGATATAGAACTGCGTACTGCTCGATTCCCGCTTGGGGTTGATGTCGTCAGCTTTGCGGGCAGCAGCCAGCGCACCCCTCTTGTGGTAGAACTTGGGCATACGGATTTCCGCAGGAATAGTATAGCCGAGCGAATGGTTGCCGAGCACTGCCCCCTTGGGCGCATTTTTGCTATAGGGGTCGCCGGCTTGAATCATGAAGTCGGGTATGACACGATGGAACAAAAGGGAATCATAAAAGTGGTGCTCACGGATCAGTTTTAGAAAGTTGTCGCGATGCAAAGGCGTTTCGTTATACAATTCCACCCTGATGTTGCCCATCGTGGTTTCTATCAGCACCTCCGGGCGCACTTCATCTTTTGTAATCTGGGCACGCATGCAGGTGCTGATTACAATCAACAAACTAAAAAGTAAAATTTTCCTCATATATTAAACCTGTCACTACTGTCCCACATGTGTAGAGCAGTAATGAAAAAATCATATTTACGTTCTGATGACCGTTTGGGGGTTAAAGGATACGTCCGCGGAAAGTAACCTTCAGTACAGGATATACGCGCAGCCAATCCATGAACTTCGAGATGCTGTCATCTGTTTTCTGGTCTACCACCTTGTTGAGGTCGCCGATGCCGTCAGCATATACCACAGGTTTGCCCTGGAACTGTGCGCCAAGCTCAACCCTGGCACCAAAGCGCTTCTTGGGGATAAGGCGGCCATAACCCAGGCCGAGGTATGGGCGGAAGCTGTTCACCTTGATGCCGCCACTCACATTACCATTCTCGTCAACAGGAATCTGGTAATCTCCAATCTCGACATTATATTTCTTGCCATCAGCGATATACTGCTGCAGCTGGTCGCTATGACCGGTGATCTTGACCAATTTGTCGCCACCCACAGAAAAACCTGCCGTTACGAAAAACGCGTTTAGTTCGCCAAAAGGATAGCAATCTACCTTGAAGTCAAAAGTGGTGCGCGAGAACTTGCCCTTCACGTCCATCGTCTCATCATAAGTAACGCCCTCAACAGAGCCCGACACATCAGCCGTGGTATTGATGTTGATGTTGGGCATCACGTTGAGCCCCACGCGGGTCTGCACATATTTGGTGATAGGCACTGCCACGTCGATGCCGATACCCTCGGTACCGACGCCCACACCTGCACCTACACGATTTGCTATACCGAAAAACTCACTGCTCTGTGCTGATACAGAAGATACTCCTGCCAGCAACATGGAGCCTATCAACAAACTCTTTGCAAAGCCAAAATTCTTCATGCCAATAAATTTTAAATGGTTAATACTCTTTGCAAATATAAATAAATTAATGCAAACTGACAAGAAAGAGGACAGAAACACCCTTTTTTTTCCGCAAATCGCTGATGACCGTTCTTTTATATTTGCCATAAGGCAGAATGTGCCTCCTCAGCCCGCGGGTTGCCATCATGCCGTCCCGTCGCCCTACAGTCCTACACCTTATTATATATATCCACCAGCAGAGGCTTCCCCTCTGTAATCGTGCCGGTTTTGTCCAATAC